>X363_Desmarests_Spiny_Pocket_Mouse__coassemble_218_pt1 | contig 43229 bp, 34 predicted proteins | sample X363_Desmarests_Spiny_Pocket_Mouse__metabat2_high_PE_013 | metagenome-assembled genome bin X363_Desmarests_Spiny_Pocket_Mouse
CGCATTTGGTCTGCAAAGTAAATACTTTTTTCCGGAAATTTCAAACTTAAATTGCTAATAATTTCATAAGCGCGCTGATAACGGCGCTGTTTTATGAAAATTTTTGCCAGACTTTCGCTTAGCAATGAGTCTTCGGCGGGTGCATGATGCGGAGTGGCCGTTTCGGGCTCCTCGGTGGCCGTGTCGGGGATGTGCAGGGGCTCTTGTGTATCGTCTGCGGCCTGGGGTGGATCCTGGGCGTGGCGCCTGTCGAGCTCGGGTGGCAGCAGGGGCGTCCCGTCGGACGGATTGTCATCTCCGTCGAGCCCCGGGAAGTAATCGGCTGGTACGGGGTTGAATATCAGGCGTTCGAGCAGCTGATCCTCTTGCGGGGATGATTGGCCGTAGTGGTCAAGGAATGTCTCTATGGCGCAGTCGGTGGATGGAGCCAGGGGTGGCTCTGCCGGAGGGTATATGCTGCCCCAGTCCTCTCCGGCGAGGTCGGCCATTGCTGTGCGGTCGGCGCATCCGAGCATTACCCGTGCGCGGAGTGTGTCGCGGGTGCCCGTGTCAAGTTCGTTGGAGCAGCGCCTGAGCATAATGGCGGCAGGAATCAGGAATGCCGGGTGTGAGCTTGCCATTTCGGCCACCCAGTCGGCGGAGGGATGCGCCGAGGGATCGTCGAGCAGAGCGGATAATATTTCCTGTAGGTCAGATGTCATCACCAGTTGCCTAATGTAGCATTGAATATGAGATCGACCAGCTCTTTGGATATCTGCTGGCATAGCTCGTCCTGTACGTCGGTGAGCATAAGTGACGCGTCGAAGTCACGGTAGGCGCTGAATGTCTGGTCAATGTCCTTTCCTTCCTGCTTGTTGTCGATGTATTTCACACGCACGGTGATGGTGAGGCGTGTCTTGGATGCGTATGCGTCCTCTGTCACAGCCTGCGGGGTGAGGTTGTATCCGGTGATCTCTCCTTCGAGCTGGAGGTCTGAGGCTCCGTCGGTGGTCTGCAGACGCGTGTTGCGGTTGATGTAGTCAAGGAGCTCTATTTCGAATGTCTGTTGCAGCGGAGGGTATACCAAGGCGGCGCGGATGGGGAATTCAGATACGTGGATGGTCTTGTATATGTTGTAGTCAAGTGACGCGCCGTTAAGTTTGTAGCTGATGGAGCATGATTGTGCGGCGGCCATGAACATGGCTGCGATTATGCACATCAGACGCGGTATCCGGTTATTCCAGGCCATATTCTTTGATTTTGCGGTAGAGGGTGCGTTCGGATATGTTAAGCTCTCTGGCGGTGGCTTTGCGCCGGCCGTCGTTGCGCTCGAGCGACCGTCGTATGCTTTCGCGCTCGGTGTCCTCAAGCGTTGTTGGGGGTGTTGCGGTGCCGGGTGTGTCGTCTTCGGCAGGAATATCGATGAATCGTGGCAGGTGATGCTCTACCTTCATCAGTGAGCGTGTCATTGGTTGGGAATGAGTCACATCCAGGTCTATGCCTGTTGGTGGCTGAAGCGTGGACGGCATGGTGTGGAGTGCGCGGCCGGCGTTGATGTCATCCACTTTCTTGCGCAGGTCGGATATCTCGCCCTGAAGGCGGAATATGAGATTGAATAGCATCTCGCGCTCGTGCTCGTAGGCATGGGTGCGGATGGCAGGGGCAGGCGAGGGCTGGGCGGAGAATGCGGGGGTGTCGGCGGGCAGGTAGGCTGACAGAGTGTGGGCGCTTACAGAGGTGCCGGCCTCGAAGAGGGCGATTTGCTCGGTGATATTTTTGAGTTGGCGCACGTTGCCCGGCCAGGGATATGTCAGGAGCAAACGTGCGGCGGCGTCGTCGATTTCGATGGCCGGGGTGCGGTAACGCTCGGCGAAGTCGGAGGCGAATTTGCGTGCGAGCATGAGTATGTCTTCGCCGCGCGAGCGCAGCGGGGGCACTGATATCTGTATGGTGGAGAGGCGGTAATATAGATCCTGGCGGAACCGGCCTTCGGCCACGGCCTTGACCATGTCCACGTTGGTGGCTGCCACCACGCGTATGTTGGTCTTCTGCACTGTGGATGAGCCTACCTTGATGAATTCGCCGCTCTCGAGCACACGCAGCAGGCGTGCCTGGGTGGTGAGCGGCAGTTCGGCCACCTCGTCGAGGAATATGGTGCCGCCGTCGGCCTCCTCGAAGTAGCCTTTGCGTGAGGCAACGGCGCCGGTGAACGATCCTTTCTCGTGTCCGAAGAGCTCGGAATCGATGGTGCCCTCGGGGATGGCTCCGCAGTTCACGGCTATGTACCGTGAGTGTTTGCGGGGGCTGAAATTGTGTATGATCTGGGGGAAAAATTCCTTGCCGGAGCCACTTTCACCGGTGACGAGCACCGACAGGTCGATGGGCGCTACGCGTATGGCGCGTTGCACCGCCTCGAGCAGTGCGGGGGTGTTGCCCACGATGCCGAGCCTCTGTTTGGCCTGGATCACTTCAGGCGATATGTCGGAGGATCTTACAATCTGTGTCATTGTCATGCGGCAAAAAATCAGAAGCGCAGGGCTTCTGATTAATTATCAGCTGCAAAGATACTAATTTTCACGTGAAAGCGCAAATCCTTAGCGTGGGAGCATGCGGGCGATGTATTTGCCGATGATGTCAAATTCGAGGTTGACGCGCGTACCCACTCGTATCTGGCAGAAATTGGTGTGCTCGAATGTGTAGGGGATGATGGCCACGCGGAACGAGGTGGTGGTGCTGTCGCACACTGTCAGGCTCACGCCGTTGACAGCCACGGAGCCTTTTTCTACAGTGCAGTATCCATCTGCGCGCATATGTTCGGGCACGTCGTATTCAAACTTGAAATATGTGCTGCCGTCTATCTCCTGCACCTCGGTGCATAGGGCGGTGCAATCCACATGGCCCTGCACGATGTGGCCGTCGAGGCGTCCGTTCATCATCATGGAGCGCTCGAGATTGACGAGCGAGCCCTCATGCAGGTCGCCCAGATTGGAGCGGTCGAGGGTCTCCTGTATGGCGGTGACAGTGTAAGTGCTGTCGGGCGCTATCTCCACTACAGTGAGGCATACGCCGTTGTGTGCTACTGACTGGTCGATTTTCAGCTCGTTGGCAAACGAGCATCTGAGCCTAAGATGCAGGTTGCCCCCCTCGCGGCGCGCTTCCACCACGCGGGCTGCTTCTTCTACTATTCCTGAAAACATGGGTGCTTTTTTATCTTAATGTGTACGCAAAGATACGGAAAAACGGGAAAATGACAAAAAACAGCATAGTCTCATTCGTATGGGGGCGGTGGTTTCGGGATAATTCCGTAAATTTGCGTTCCATACACAGATAACCTCTAATATGAATGCTTTGCTCAACCGTAAGACCACCGGGGTACCTGAGCGTACCGTCAGGGTGCTTCAGTTCGGCGACGGCAATTTTCTCCGTGCTTTCACCGACTGGATAATAGACATCGCCAATGAAAAAAATGTGCTCGATGCAGGTATAGCGATTGTGCCTCCGCGTTTCCGCGAAAATGCCGCGACCGAGACCCTGCGCAGACAGGATGGTCTCTTCCATGTGGTGCTCGAAGGTGTGGATCACGGTGCTCCGCGCCGGGAGACACGTCTGGTGACGTCGGTCCAGGACGTGTTCTCGCCTTTGAGCGATCCTGAGAGATACCTGCGCTATATCTGTTCGCCCGACCTGCGCTACGTAGTATCCAACACCACTGAGGCCGGGATCCGCTACGAGCCTGACGATGTGCTGTCGGATGCCCCCGTTACCTTTCCCGGCAAAATCACCGGTCTGCTCTACAGGCGCTACAGGCATTTCGGAGGCGATATGTCTAAAGGCCTGGTGTTCCTGTGCTGCGAGTTGATAGAGGATAACGGCACCCTGCTCAGGGAGTATGTGCTCCGTCATGCCCGCGAGGCCGGGCTGCCCGACGGATTCGTCCGGTGGGTGGATGCCTCGTGCATATTCTGTGACACGCTGGTTGACCGGATTGTGCCGGGTTTCCCGAAGGATGCCATCGGTAGCATAAAGGACGAAATCGGGTATGATGATAATGCTGTGGTTGTAGGTGAATTATATCATCTATGGGTGATTGGAGGCAAGGATGCTGGAATTGTTAAACGGGAATTGCCCCTCCACCTCACAGGGCTGCATGTGGAATTCACCACTTCTGTCGCTTCATACCGGGAAAAGAAGGTTAGGATACTCAACGGCTCTCATACCGGAATGGTGGCCATGGGACTCCTGAGCGGTTGCGATACTGTGCTGGACGCGTTCAGGAATCCTGATATCAGTCGTTTTATCCGGCGGATGGTGGAGAGGGAAGTTATTCCTGTTATAAATGAGAACGAGGATGATTTGCGCATATTCGCCGATGAGATTCTTGAACGTTTCCTGAATCCATACCTGAGGCATAACCTGAGTTCGATAGCCCTGAACTCACTGTCAAAGTGGGAGACACGCAATTTTCCCACGGTCAGGGACTACTATGCCGCAACCGGTAAGATCGCGGAGTATGGACTGTTCACATTCGCGGCCCTGATGGCACTTTATGCCCCTGGCTCAGGTTTCACTCCCGACGATAATCCTGGTCATATCGCGGCCATCAGACAGGCATGGGATGGAGCTGTGCCAGAGGAAGCGGTGTTCCGGATCCTCTCCTCGGGCATCTTTATTAATGATTTCGAGCGCGAGGTGCCTGGATTCACGCGTGCGGCAGCAGGATTTGTAGAGCATATCCTGCGCCACGGAATGGCTGAGACGTTGCATAATTTCCTTGACCGCCCATGAAACGCTTCATTAGGCTTAATGCTGCCGACAATGTGGCCGTGGCGCTCGCCGACGGTGCGGCAACCGGTGATATTTTCGTAGACGGCGGCCGTGCGGTACGGTTGGTGTCACCCATATGCCGCGGCCACAAATTCGCCTTGTCAGACATCCGTTGCGGCGAGCCGGTGATAAAATATGGATTTCCGATCGGTCACGCCACACGCGACATAGCGCCGGGAGAATGGGTGCACACGCATAACCTGGCCACATCTCTGGGCGATAACCTGACATATGCATACCATCCGCGTACGCTTCCGCATATGCCGCAGCCTAAGTGCCCGGTGATCAACGGGTATCTGCGCTACAACGGCGAGATGGGTATACGTAATGAATTGTGGATAATACCCACCGTAGGGTGCGTCAACAGCCAGGCACAGGCGATCGCCGGCCGTTTGCGCAGTGAATGTGACATGACGGGGGTGGATGGCGTGCAGGTATTGTCGCACAGCTACGGGTGTTCGCAATTGGGTGATGACCATGCGAATACACGCAAGGCGCTCGCATCGCTGGCCCTGCATCCCAATGCCGGCGGAGTGCTGGTTATAGGGCTGGGCTGTGAGAACAACCAGCTGTCAGGGCTTCGCGAGCAGATGGGAAGCTGGGATCCCGATCGTGTGCGCTTCCTGATATCGCAGGATGTGGATGATGAAGTGGAGGCTGGGGTAGCGCTCTGCCGGCAGCTTATAGAGCGCATGCGCCATGACCGCCGTCAGCCGTTGCCGATGTCGAAATTAAGGGTCGGGTTGAAGTGCGGAGGCAGTGACGGCCTCTCAGGCATAACGGCAAATCCGCTTGTGGGAAGACTTTCCGACCGTGTGGTGGCATGCGGCGGCACAACCGTGCTTACCGAGGTGCCTGAGATGTTCGGAGCCGAGACCATATTGATGGATCGTGCCGCCGACCGGAGTGTGTTTGAAAAAACGGTATCGCTGATTAATGATTTTAAGGAATACTTCAGGAGCTATGGCCAGCCGGTGTACGAGAATCCCTCTCCCGGCAATAAGGCGGGTGGCATCACCACCCTGGAGGAGAAATCGCTGGGATGTGTGCAAAAAGGTGGCACCGTGCCTGTGACAGATGTACTGCAATACACGGCACGGCTGTCAGTGGCCGGCCTGAATCTGCTCGCCGCTCCCGGCAACGACCTCGTGGCCGCTACCGCCCTGGCCATCTCCGGATGTCAGATCGTGCTTTTCACCACCGGGCGTGGCACACCTTTTGGCACATGTGTGCCTACGATGAAGATTTCCACCAATTCACAACTGGCGGCGAGAAAGCCCCGTTGGATTGATTTTGATGCCGGAGTCCTGGTGGAATCAGCCGACATGGATACGCTTGTGGAGGAGCTGCTTGATAAAGTGCTGCGCGTATGCGATGGCGAGCGGCTGTGCCATGAACACACCGGCTCGGGTCAGATTGCCATCTTCAAGACCGGGGTCACCCTCTGAGGCGGAGGGTCAAGGGTCAATCGTGTTCAGGTACGACTGCACGTTGATGCTCTGTTCGTCGGGGAGGTTGAATGTGGTGCGGTTGCCTTTCAGGCGCGCTTTCTTGCGGTATGACAGGCGCGCATGCTCGGCTATGGTGCGGAACGACCGTGATTCCTCCAGTTTTGGCCCCCACACCTCCACCAGACGATGGCGCTCAATGCCGTTGAGGTCTTCGTACAGGCCGGCCAGGTCGGGAAATGAATCCATGGTGGCCTTTGTCCATACCTTGTTGGCGTCGAGGTATCTCACCGCCTCGTCGAGCGTGCGTTCAGGCGCAGGGGTTGGCGGGGCGGCTTGTGCTGCCTTGGCCGTGTCCGCTTTTACGGCAGCAGGAGCCACTGTGTCGGCCGGGGTGGACGCCACAGCCGTTATGGAATCAGTGGCTACGGCCACGGGCGTGTCATGTGCGGAGCAGCGGAGCAGCGATCCCGCCAGGATGCCGATGGCTATGCCGGCCACGGCCCATAGGGCTTTGGCCAGGATGGCAGTGCGCGACGAGCCTCCGGAATATATAAGATGATTGCTGCGCGAGGCACCCTCCTGGATTTCGTCGGTAAGTACATAGCCTTCCACCGGGCTTTCGTCAAGTTCGTTCTTGCAGTGAATGGTGAACTGGATCATTCCGCCGATGTCGGCTGATCGGGCGGGGATCTCAAAATTGTATGTTTTTTGTCGTTCGCGCAGCTGGATCAGCGTTTGCGTGGCCGAGGCCAGGTCAATGCGGGCGCTGTAAGTGTAGAAACCCTCGCAGGCCACTGTCACCGATGCGTTGGCCAGTTCTGCAAGCGGGAAGGGCCGCGGCTGGCTTATTTCCACGCCGTTGACGGTGATTACGCACTCGTCGGTGATGTTCCGGCGCGAGGCCAGGGCGGTCACGGAGAATGAGCGTCGGGTGAGCGTCTTGCGTGAGCGCTCGGTGGCGATCCCCTCGAGGTGCACCCCGTCGGATTCAATGGTGGTCTTCTGATGCACATCCTCGAATCCTTGCCGCCGCCACGTCACCTCGATTTCTGCTCCCAAAGGCAGCAGCATAGGCTCGTTGAATTCCTCGTCGAACACATATGGGGTGAAGCCGCCGGGATCTTTCTCGGGCGGGTACGCCACACCCATGGCGTTGATAGTGGCGTCGGTAAGGTCGGTGCCACGGGCGGCGATGCCAAGCGAATGGTCTATCAACAGCACACCGGCATATGGTGTATAGGCCGTCTGGTACAGGTTTGTGCCTATCAGGTCGGTAAGGGTGCAGGGCGTGCCGTCGCCGTAATAGCGGAAAGCCACATCCTCTCCGCGGTAGAGAACCCTGCGCGGTGAGGCGGTGTCAATGTCGTATTCTGTTGACAGAGCCTCGCGCAGTTCGGATATGTCATCCGCACTGAGAGCGGAGGAGCCTACTTTGCGTGTCACCAAGGCCACGATGCGGAGCACGCTGTCCGGGGCGATGGTCAAGTCGTCGGGGATGAACAGCCAAGCGGCCAGATGGTCGGCTTCCGCCGGCGGGATGGTGCGGATTACGGTGATGAATGTTCCTCCCGGAATACGTGTCAGCAGATAGAACACATTCTTCTCCGACGTGTCGTAAGCCGGGATCTCCAGTACATGGCGTATGTCATGTATCTGTCGGCGCACATCCTCGTCGGGGTTGAAATTGATCAGACTTTTGTAGCCCCGGAGCGATTTTGTTATGTAGAGTTGCAGCTTCTTCATTTAATTTATGGAAATCCACGATGAAGATATGGAAATCCATGCAAAATTAATTATTCTTTCAGAAAAGAGCCAATCTATCCGCCAAAAAAAACTTATATTTGCAGTTGCTTTATTTTTCTTTTGCTTTTTATTTCCATTAAATGTTAAAATAAAACTGGACATTTGCGAGTGTCACAAATAAACGATAAATATATTATGCCCATTCGTTCAATTGCCCTGTCAAAAGTCTGGAGTGTAGCAGGAAGCCTGATGGTGGCCTGGATTATCGTGTTGGCGGTGTTGCTGCTGTCAATGACGGCCGTACATATGATTCCGCGCGAAGCCATTGAGGCTAATGCCAGGGAGTCGGTCCGGCAGCTGCTTGACCGCAAACAGAAGTTGACACTTGAGCCGGTGGGAAAAATCTTCATACTCGACACATATACAGATGAATTGGTGATGAATATGGCTCTGAGCGCTGACACATCGGACCCGCTCAGGGCTGCGACACTTAATTATTACTATCAGGATGCCGACGGGAAACTTATACATTATCTTCCCGGTGGTGTGCCTGTCCCGGGCGAAGAAGACATGTTCTATTACGGACGGTATTGGCATGGCCATCAGCTGTTTTTGAGACCGGCCCTGGTGTTTGCCTCCTATAATGCAATCGCTCTCTTTAATATTTGCCTGGGCATATTGCTTTTTGTTGTGACTATCGTGCTGATATACCGCCGCCTGGGGCTTGTCATCTCAGGGCTTTACGGATTGTTTGTCCTGTTGTCGTATTTCCCTGTCTCGATGGCCAGCTTCCAATATGTGGGTGCCTTTGTGCTTGCGTTTACAGGTACGATTGGCGTGCTTTTGATCAAGCCGGTGTGCCGGTCGTTCAGATGGTGTGCAGTATGCTTTTTTGTGCAGGGAGCCCTTATATCATGCTTTGACCTCCTTTCATTCCCGTTGATTTCCCTGTGCTATCCCGGCATAATCATGTGTATGATGGCACCCCCGCGAAGGCGTATTGCGCTTGCCGTGATAGCCGTGGCATGCTGGGGCATCGGTTATGCAGGCTTTTTTGTCTCCAAATGGCTTGTCGGGGCGCTTGTGATGGACTGGGGATTCGTCGGTACGGCGCTGGTCACGGCTTCAGTCCGCTTTGGCGAAATGAATTGCGTTTCCGACAATTATCTGGCTGTATATATCCTTATAGGTCTGTCCGTGATGACGCTCATAGGGCTGGTGTTGTGCCGCCTGCGCAGGTGCAGGTTGGAAGCTCTGTTAATCTTTTCCGCGCTCCCTGTGGTCTGGTTTTTGGTGCTCCGTAATCATTCGGGGTGGCACTTTTTCTTCACTTGGCGCATACTGGTGGCCTCGGCATTCTCTCTGGCTGTATTTTACGTGACGATAATCAGGGCTTGGATCAGAAAAACCAATGAACGCATCACCCGGGATAGCGGTACTGATGCCGTGTCCTGTGTGAAAAATAATTGACAAACATATTGCGGATAAGAAAAAAGTCGTACCTTTGTGCCCGGGTAAGTCCTACACGACCAGCTCCCCCGGAATCCCCCAGGTCTTGACCGAAGCAAGGGTACGGGGTCGTAGCGGTGCGATGTAGTCAGCTTGCCCTTTTTTCGTATCTTATCTCCCCAATGAAATACATATATATAATATTTGTCATGTCGGTATTTGCGTTTTGTTTTTCTCCGATTGACAAGCAAAAAGTGTTGCATGAAATTTTCAGAGTTGAAAACGAGTAATGGACGTATGATACTCTTGCCATTTTTATGGAGTATAATGTCTTTGGGGGCATGCCAATCATTAGATGGCTTTCTTCTTCCTGGTTTGATGTGTGTAGCATTGACTATATTGCTGACCTGGCAAATTGTGGGCTATATATGTGTATCTAAGGTTGGATCAAAATTGTCTACAGATAAGTGGTATGTAATGTATCTACTTGTGAGCAATATGGCGTTTATGGTCTTGTCTGTTCTGTGGGTGAACGGTTCAGAGGACTTCATAATTCTATTAACGAGCTCTTGCCTTTTGAATGTATTTATGGTATATAAACTGAAATAATCACTTGTTGACAATAAATATAAATGGTAGTATTAAAGGTGATGCGTTATTGCCAAAATTGTAGCATTAATCTGCGAAAAATATTTGGTCGGATATGTTGTGGGTAAAAGAAAAAAGTCGTACCTTTGTGCCCGGGTAAGTCCTACACGACCAGCTCCCCCGGAATCCCCCAGGTCTTGACCGAAGCAAGGGTACGGGGTCGTAGCGGTGCGATGTAGTCAGCTTGCCCTTTTTTCGTATCTTATCTCCCCAATGAAATACATATATATAATATTTGTCATGTCGGTATTTGCGTTTGCCTCGTGCGGCTCCGGGTCTGCGGCAAAAACGCAGCAGGCGGCTGTGCAGGAATCGCGGCCAAAGGCTCCCGCTGTGAATGCCGACAGCGCCCACGCGTATGTGGCGAGACAGGTCTCTTTCGGCCCCCGTGTGCCAGGTACAGAGCCCTCCCGGCAGTGCGCGCAGTGGCTTGTGGAGACCTTGGGCGCCCTTGGCGCCGGAAATGTCACCAGACAACAGGCCGAGGTGACCGCGTACAACGGAGATCGCCTCCCCATCAGCAATATCTCTGCCCAGATCAATCCCGCAGCCGATAAGAGGATACTGCTTCTCGCGCATTGGGACACGCGCCCGTGGGCCGACCAGGAGCCGGACCCGGCTCTGCGCGACAAGCCGATTGACGGTGCAAATGACGGCGCCTCCGGCGTAGGCGTGATTCTGGAAATACTGCGTGCCATGCGGCAGTCTCCGCCATCGGTGGGTGTGGACATGCTTTTCGTGGACGCTGAGGACTATGGCACGCGCGCCGATGCTCCCGCCCCCGGCTCGGACGAATCCTGGGCGCTCGGCACACAATACTGGATGCAATATCCCACTCTCGACCTGTCAAAGGTGCGCTATGCCGTGTTGCTTGACATGGTCGGCGGCAAGGATGCTGTCTTCCCCCGCGAGTATTTCAGTAATACACATGCCCGTGGTGTCGTTGACAAAATTTGGCGTCAGGCCGAGAAATCAGGCTTCGGCTCACGTTTTCCCAATAATGTAGGTGGTGCCATCACTGATGATCACGTACATTTGATAGCCGGCGGCATCCCCGCGGTGGACATAATAGAGATCGGGCATCCGGCCACCGGATCGTTCAACCCGTCATGGCATACGCATGCCGACAATCTTGACGGCATCGACCGCGAGACCCTCCGCGTTGTGGCACAGACTGTAATAAATCAAATCTACGAAGAATGACAATCAACGAAAAACAAGATGAGATCATCGACGAGTTCGCCGGCATTGACGACTGGATGGACCGCTACGGATATATAATCGACCTGGGCAACGCACTGCCTGAGATTGCCCCCGAATACAAGACCCCGGAGCATCTGATCGAAGGATGCCAGAGCCGTGTGTGGCTCAATGCCGCCCTTGAGGACGGGAAAGTGGTGTACACGGCAGATTCCGATGCCATCATAGTAAAAGGTATCATATCTCTGCTCATAAGTGTGCTCTCTGGCCACACCCCTGACGAGATTCTTGAATCCGACCTGCGTTTCATAGATGCCATAGGCCTGAGCGAGCATCTTTCGCCCACACGCTCCAATGGGCTTGTGGCCATGGTGAAGCAGATGCGCATGTACGCCCTGGCATTCAAGACAGCTGCCCAAGGCTGATGAGCCCGTTCTGGCGCGGGTTCCTGCGCGAAAATTTCTGTCGTCCCGATCCCCGGACATACACGTTGCCTGATGGGCGCCCGCGCCTGGCCTTTGTCGACCTGGCCAAGGGCATCGCCATCATCATGGTGATGCTCACTCATACGCATGATTTCAGTCCGGCCGGATCCACGCTATATCGTATGCCGCTGTATTTTATGGCATGCGGACTGTTCTTCAGGGATAACGTCACGTTGCCTTGGCTGATCGTGGGCAAGGCCAACCGTCTGTTGGTGCCGATGGCCTTCTTCACCTTCATCGGTGCGCTGATGTATGTGGCTGTGGGAAGACCGCTTCCTGAATTGGCACAGCTGTATGCCGCTCCACTGGGCTTTGTTCGTGGTGTCAATGGCCCCATGTGGTTTCTCTACACGCTTTTCGTGGCTTACATCCTGTTCTGGATGGTATGTCGTATGTTCCGCCAAGCGTTCATGCGCGGGATACTCGTGTGTGTGCTTGCCTGCATTGGCGGCAGGTTTTATGATTCGGCCGGGTGGGGAGGTCTATATGCGGCCATGGTTGCGCTGCCATTCCTGTTCGTGGGCCACCTGTTGCGCGGGTCGCGGTTGCTGTATCCGTCGGCTTACGATGGCCGGCTGGCTATCGGTGGAGCGCTGGTGTTTTGTCTTGTGGAGTATATTGCGGTGTGCTATGGGTTGGGTGTGCGATTCGGATGGAATATTTTTTATGGTAGCCGCCCGATGGTATATCTGCTCTCAACGGGTGGAACGCTCGGTTTGCTCCTCGTGGTGAAGCGTGTGGCGTGGCTTCCGGTGACATCATATTTCGGGCGTTATTCCGTAGTGTCGCTGTGCATACATTTCCCTTTGATGATCACCCTTTGGGAGCTTCGTGACAATTGCGGCTGGTCGTGGCTTGCCGACCCCGTCTTCACAATAGTGTTTTTTCTGATTCTGTGGCTTCTGATTCCATTTTTTGTGAGATTTTTCCCTCGTTTCTGCGCCCAACGCGACCTGTTCCCTCTGCCATCCGGTAAACAATAATATCCCCACAGGTGTTAAGAAGTATATTGTTCAACACTCTATACTTTATACGATTATGTGGTCATTTATTGTATTTATCCTTATCGGCGCGCTTGCGGGCTTTATCGCCGGTAAGATCATGCGTGGCTCAGGCTTCGGTATCCTGCTCAACATCATCATTGGCATTGTTGGCGGTATAGTGGGCGGTATGATTCTTGATATCTTCGGATTCCACAGCAGCAACATTATCGGTAGCCTCATTACGTCGGTGATCGGCGCTGTGGTGCTTCTGTGGGTGTTCTCCTTGTTCAATACCCGACGGGCCGGGTGATGTCTTCGACAATGTGTTTGCCCATATGCGCGCAAACTTTTCATGGTCAGGGGAATTTGTGCATGTTGCATTAACATTTCTGCCCTTAAAAATTAACATTTGATCCATCGTGCATAGCAAAAAATGTACCAAATGATAACCGTTATATGGGTGCTGTTTGTAAAATAATACGTATCTTTGTTCACTCGAAGAAATTATTTTACCAATCAATACCATATTATGCGTTTTCAAAAGTATTTTACCATGCTGTTGTGTGGATCACTGTTGCTCGGGGCTGCCGCATGCTCCGGCAAGCACTACAGCAGGCAGGAGAACGGGATTGTGGTCAATATCCCGTCGGTTAATGATGATCCGGCCATGAAAGTGCGCCTTCAGGTCGTCAATGAGAAGATAATCCGTGTGTCAGCCACACCAGATGAACAGTTCCCCGAGGATGCGAGCCTCATTATCGTGCCTCAGAACATAAAACTCGATTTCTACGTGGCCGAGACGGATTCGGACGTCACTGTCAGGACCTCCGAGATTTCAGCTCAGGTCAACCTGAATGATGGACATGTGTCATTTTATGGAAAGGATGGTAAGTTGATTCTTGCTGAGAATCCTGGCCGTTCGTTCATACCATATGAGGCCGACAGTGTGAAGTCGTATTCGGTGCGGCAGACATTCTCCTCGCCCGACGATAGCGAAGGTCTCTATGGCCTTGGTCAGCATCAGGCTGATGAATTCAATTACAAAGGCAAAAACGAGGAGCTTTTCCAATACAATACCAAGGTGTCTGTGCCTTTCGTGGTTTCCACGAGCGGTTACGGCATACTCTGGGACAGCTACTCTCTGCTGCGTTTCGGCCAGCCCGATGATTATCTTCAGCTCGGCGATGCCTTCAAGCTCTATGACAAGGATGGCGTTGAGGGTGCGCTCACCGGCGTCTACACTCCGCGCAATGGACAGAAACTTGTGCGCCGTGAGGATAAAATCTATTTCGAGCACTTGATCCGCGGCGATCTCGGCCACGTGGTGAATCTGCCACAGGATTTCCCCTTCTATGGGTCAAAAGTCGTATACGAAGGCGAGATTGAGCCTGACACCACTGGTGTTTATGATTTTATACAGTACTATTCCGGCTATCAGAAAATATACCTTGGCGACAGCCTTGTGGTGCCTGAACGCTGGCGCACAGCCTGGAACCCCAACTCCTACAAGTTCTCTGTAAACCTTGAAAAAGGCAAGCGCACACCGATCCGCATTGAGTGGGATCCCAACGGCGGCACTGCTTACTGCGGTCTGCGTGTATACAAGCCCATAAGCGACGAACAGCGCAATCAGATGAGCTGGTGGGGTCAGATGCAGGATCAGATCGACTACTATTTTATAGCAGGCGATGACATGGACGATGTGATCTCAGGCTACCGTACCCTCACAGGCAAGGCCTCCATCATGCCCAAGTGGGCTATGGGATTCTGGCAGAGCCGTGAGAAATACAATACCCGCGATGAAGTGTTGTCCACCCTCGCCGAGTACCGTCGCCGTCAGCTGCCCATCGATAACATCGTGATCGACTGGCTCCACTGGCCGCAGGATTCATGGGGCTCGCACGAATTCGACCCCGCCCGCTTCCCCGATCCCAAAGGCATGGTGGACAGCATCCATGCCATGCACGGCCGCGTGATGGTCTCAGTATGGCCTAAATTCTACGCCACTACCGAGCACTTCAAGGAATTCGACGAAAAAGGCTGGATGTACCGTCAAGCTATCCAGGACAGTATCCGCGACTGGGTAGGTCCCGGTTATCTCGGCTCATTCTACGACGCATACAACCCCGACGCCCGCAAGCTGTTCTGGCACCAGATGGAAGAGCATTATTATCCCCTGGGCATCGATGCCTGGTGGATGGATGCCAGCGAGCCTAACCTGCGTGATTGCACCGACATCGAATACCGCAAGGATCTCTGCGGCCCCACATATCTGGGCCCGTCCGACAAATATTTCAACGCATACGCTTTGGTCAATGCTGATGCCATCTACAACGGTCAGCGCGGCATTGATCCCGACCGTCGCGTGTTCCTGCTTACCCGTTCCGGTTTTGCCGGTCTGCAGCGCTATTCCACAGCCACATGGAGCGGCGACATCGCCACCCGTTGGGAGGACATGAAGGCTCAGATCTCGGCCGGCCTCAATTTCGCCGTGTCCGGTATTCCTTACTGGACAATGGACATCGGAGGTTTCTGCGTGGAGGATCGCTACGTGCGCGGCCAGCATGAATTTGACCGTACCGGCAAGGAGAATGCCGACCTCAAGGAATGGCGCGAGCTCAACACCCGCTGGTATCAGTTCGGAGCTTTCTGCCCGCTGTACCGCGCTCATGGCCAGTGGCCTTTCCGCGAGATCTTCAACATCGCACCTGAGGATCATCCCGCTTACGAATCCATGGCCTACTACACCCGCCTGCGCTACAACATGATGCCCTACATCTATTCGCTCGCCGGTAAGACATATTTCGACGATTACACCATCATGCGTCCGTTGGTAATGGATTTCACCGCTGACAAGAATACATTCAATATCGGCGATGAGTACATGTTCGGCCCTGCATTCCTGGTAGCTCCGGTATATGAATATGGTGCGCGCACCCGCAATGTATATCTGCCGGCGGGTGCCACCTGGTACGACTTCTACACCGGTGCCGCAACCGACGGAGGCCGTGAGGTGAAGGCTGACGCTCCTTACAACCGCATGCCTCTCTACGTGCGCTCCGGCTCCATCGTTCCTTTCGGCCCCGACATGCAGTGGAGCGATGAGAAACCCGCAGATGTGATTGACCTTTACGTATACGCCGGCGAAAATGGTGAGTTCACTCTCTACGAGGACGAGAACGTTAACTACAATTACGAGAAAGGCCTGTCGGCATTCATACCCATGACGTGGGATGATGCTACTTCGACCCTCACCATCGGCGACCGCAAAGGCTCGTTCGACGGCATGCTTGATACCCGTAAGTTTAATGTAGTGAAAGTAGACCGTGCCAACGGAAAGGCCTACAACGCCGGCAATAAAGGCCAGGTTGTGGATTATTCTGGCAAGTGTGTCTCTGTAAAACTCTGATTTATAACACATAATTCGGTCGGTATGCCAGTATTGCACGGCATATCGACCTTTCTATTAGCATGAAGACATTCAACAAAATATTTGTATCACTGTCATTGGCCGCTATGGCTTTGAATGCGGATGCTGCCGACAGCCGTGCTACAAATTTCAACTCCGACTGGCGTTTTGCCCTCACTGATGGCAAGGATATAGCCGCACCAGGTTACGATGACAGTGCGTGGCGGATCCTTGACCTGCCCCATGATTGGGCTATCGAAGGCAATTTCAGCCAGGACAATCCCTCCGGGACAGGTGGCGGCGCGCTTCCCGGCGGTATCGGTTGGTACAGAAAAGATTTCAAGACACCCGCGTCGCTCGGCGGCGACCGCTTATATATCGACATTGATGGCGCATATATGAACTCTACCGTGTATATCAACGGTCACGCTGTGGGCACTCGCCCTTATGGTTATGCATCATTCTCCTACGATCTTACGCCTTGGCTGAATCCTGCCGGCAAGACAAATACCCTGGCCGTGCGCGTGGACAATGCCGAGCAGCCTAACTCGCGTTGGTACAGCGGCTGTGGCATCTACCGCAATGTATGGCTGCGCCGCGTCTCCGACATTCATGTGGCAAAGGATGGCACATTCGTGCGCTCATCGGAGATTACTCCCGATAAAGCCACATTGGACATAGACATCGACATCACCAACGTCTCGTCGCGCGCCGCCGGCGTTGAGGTGCGTTCGGAAGTGGTTGACCCCTCAGGTGCCAAGGTGGCCACGGTAAATACCGCCGCCAATCTCCTCCCGGATATGACGACGCAGGTATCTCAACAGGTTGCGGTGCCCGATCCGAAGCTGTGGAGCACCGGCGCCCCCAATCTTTACAAGGTGGTCACCACTCTCAGCTGCGGTGGAAAAGAGATCGACCGCTATGTCACCACAACCGGTATACGCTATTTTAATTTTGACCCGGTCAAAGGCTTTACACTCAATGGTAAGCCAATGAAATTCAATGGTGTGTGTCTGCACCATGATGCGGGCGCCCTTGGTGCGGTGGTCAATAATGCTGCTATACGTCGCCAGCTCGGCATACTCAAGGAGATGGGGGTCAACGCCATCCGCTCCTCACACAATCCCCCGGCACCCGAGCTCATGGATCTGTGCGACGAGATGGGGCTCCTGGCCATGGACGAATCATTTGATATGTGGCGAAAAAAGAAGACGCGCCACGATTACGCCCGATATTTCAACGAGTGGCATGAGCGCGACCTCGACGACCTGATACGCCGCGACCGTAACCACCCCTCCATCGTCATGTGGAGCATCGGCAATGAGGTGCTTGAACAGTGGAGCGATGCCAAGGCCGACACACTTTCGCTCGAAGAAGCCAACCTGATTCTCAACTTCGGACATAGCGCCGACCAGCTCGCCGCCGAAGACGGTGAAAAGACAGTGAATTCACTCCTTACCACGAAACTCGCCGACCGTGTGCGCTCTCTTGACCCTACACGTCCCATCACAGCCGGATGTAATGAGCCTTCGCCGGGCAATCACCTGTTCAGATCCGGCTCCCTTGATATCATAGGATTCAACTATCATGATGATTGGTTTGCAGGTGTGCCTGAGAATTTCCCGGGAAAACCGTTCGTGATTACAGAAAGTGTGTCAGGTCTGGCCACCCGAGGATATTACCGCATGCCCTCCGACAGCATGTTCATATGGCCGGAGCGTTGGGACAAGCCGTTCTACGAACCGTCGTTCTCCTGTTCTTCTTATGACAATTGCCATGTGCCCTGGGGCAACACCCACGCCGGCACCATGCGCCATGTGGAGAACAATGATTTCATCACCGGACAGTTTGTCTGGACCGGCTTCGACTATCTGGGTGAGCCCACACCTTACGGATGGCCGGCGCGCAGCTCTTACTTCGGTATTGTCGATCTCGCCGGTTTCCCGAAAGACATATATTATATGTATCAGAGCCGCTGGCGCCCGGATGTGAATGTGCTCCACCTGTTCCCGCACTGGAACTGGGAGCCGGGTCAGGTCGTGGACGTATGGGCCTACTATAACAATGCCGATGAGGTGGAGTTGTATCTCAACGGCGTGTCTCAGGGCATTTCTGCAGCGGACAGTATCCGCTATCATGCGGCCTGGAAAGTACCCTATGCTCCCGGTACTCTTGAGGCTGTGAGCCGCAAGGATGGCCGCGAGGTTGCCCGCACGAAAGTTGTCACCGCCGGCAAGCCTTACGCAGTGCGCCTCACTCCCGACCGCCAGGAGATCGCCGCCGATGGCACTGACCTTTGTTATGTCACAGCCGAGGTCGTGGACCGCAACGGCAATCTGTGTCCCTGGGCTGAGGATGAGATCACTTTCGCTGTTACCGGCGCCGGTCGCAATGTCGGAGTGGACAATGGTAGCCCAATCTCTCTGGAGCCGTTCAAGGCCAATAAGCGCAAGGCCTTTTATGGCAAGGCACTCATAATAGTGCAGAGCGACAAATACCGTTCGGGTGACATCACAGTCACAGCTGCTGCGGCAGGACTGATGCCTGCTAATACCACTATCGCAGCGAAGTGAAGGTGTCTGCCTGGATAGAGGCGATGCGGCTGCGTACGCTGCCCGTATCTGTGGCCGGTGTGATAGCTGCGGGTGCCTATGCTGTGATTTATGGGGCGTTCAGCCCTGTGGTGGCAATCCTTTGCCTGATGTTTGCTGTACTGGCGCAGATCGCATCAAATTTTGCCAACGAATATTTCGATTACCGCGACGGTCTCGACCGGCCTGGCCGGGAGGGTCCCCGCCGTGGTGTCACCGAGGGCGACATTTCGCCGCGCTCTATGCTCTTTGCCGCCATCATCACTGTCGGGCTGGCATGTTGCATAGGCCTTGTCATTGCCTGGATTGGTGGATTGTGGCTGATTGCATTGGGTGTACTGATCGCTTTGGGCGTATTCGCCTACAGCGCAGGACCATATCCTCTGTCACGTCATGCTCTGGGCGAGGTCGCCGTGATATTCTTCTTCGGCATCATCCCCGTCACACTTACTTTCTATGTGATGTCTGGCTTCTGCACCTGGCATGTGGTAGCAGGCTCGGTTGCAGTCGGTCTCATGGGCGCCAATGTGCTGCTTGTAAATAATTATCGCGATGCGCCGGACGACGCTTCGGTGGGTAAGACCACATTGGTGGTGAAGTGGGGCCGGAAAGCCGCCTCCACCATATATCTCTTCAACGGCTATGTAGCTGTGGCTCTCATGGTGGATGTGTGGTTTTCAATGCCGCGCGGTTGGCGCCTGGTGCCGATAGCGTATCTGATGATACATACCATGCTGTGGCACCGGATCACACTGGTGAGGGGCAGGGCGTTGAACCCTATGCTTGGTATCACTGCCATGCTTATGCTCGCGTATGCTATATTTTTCTTTGCCGCAAGCATATGGATTTGATGAAAAATCACTAACTTTGCAGCCTAATTGTCACAAATTTAGCAAATGGAACTCAATACACTCACTGCCATCAGCGCCATCGACGGCCGTTACCGCAGCAAGACAGAGCGTCTCGACCAATATTTCTCGGAGTATGCCCTGATCAAGTATCGCGTGCGGGTAGAAATCGAATACTTCATAGCCCTGTGCGACCTCGGACTGCCGCAACTGCCCCGTCTGTCGTCAATCGACCGCGGTGCCCTGCGCGACATATATCTCAATTTCACAGTGGCTCAGGCTGCGCGTGTCAAAGAGATCGAATCTGTGACCAACCATGATGTCAAGGCAGTTGAGTATTTCATAAAGGAGCAGTTCGATGCCATGCACCTGGCTGTCCCTGTGGTGGATTACAAGGAATTCATACATTTCGGCCTTACTTCCCAGGATATAAATAACACTGCCGTGCCGATGTCAATCCGTGAGGCTTTGGCCGATGTTTACCGACCGATGCTCATGGAACTGGTGGACCGTCTGCAGGCACGCGCCGACGAATGGGCAGATGTGGCCATGTTGGCAAAGACTCACGGCCAGCCCGCGTCACCCACACGTCTGGGCAAGGAACTCATGGTATATGTCTACCGTCTGCAAGAGCAGATCAAGGCTCTCGACACAGTGAAGATCAGCGGCAAATTCGGCGGTGCCACCGGCAATTTCAACGCACACCGCGCAGCCTTCCCCGACCGCGACTGGCGAGCTTTCGCCAATAAGTTCCTCACCGAAAACCTTGGCATCGAGCGGGAGCAATACACCACACAGATTTCCAACTACGACAACCTCGCGGCGCTGTTCGATGCCCTGCGCCGCATCAATACAATCATTCTTGACCTCGACCGCGACATGTGGATGTACATATCCATGGATTATTTCAAACAGAAAATCCGTGCGGGTGAGGTCGGTTCCTCGGCCATGCCCCACAAGGTCAACCCCATTGATTATGAGAATTCCGAAGGCAATCTGGGTATCGCCAATGCCATTCTGGCGCATCTGGCCCAGAAACTGCCCGTATCACGTCTGCAGCGCGACCTCACCGACTCCACGGTGCTCCGTAATGTAGGTGTACCCTTGGCTCACGGCATGATTGCCATCGCCAGCACAATCAAGGGACTGGACAAGCTGCTCATCAACCGCTCCGCCATAGATGCCGATCTTGACCGCATGTGGAGCGTGGTGGCCGAAGGTATACAGACTATCCTCCGCCGCGAGGGCTACCCCAATCCTTATGAGACACTCAAGGCTCTCACCCGTGTGAATACGGGTGTGACTCAGGAGAGCATCAGCCAGTTCATTGACTCGCTTTCGGTGAGCGACAGTGTCAAGGCTGAGCTTCACGCACTTGCTCCCAATACTTATACAGGCTATTGATCCAAGGATATATAAAGCATAAAGAAGAGGCCGCTCCGAGAGCGGCCTCTTCTTTATGTCGTGTCAGATCAGCGCTGGAGCTTGAAGCGGCGGCCATCCCAGCTGTATTTCAGCACCCGGGATACATATTGCAGCGCTTCTGGACGGTCGGTGGGGCTATAATACTGATCCATCCGGCTCGTCACCGTAAGCACTGAGGTGTGAGGGTCGAACATGTATTCGGCCACTATCATCGGGATGGACTGCTCTACCTCGTCGCGGCGGTCTGAGGATAAGCCGCGTGTCCAGTCGGACAGGCGTGGAGTCTTGAATGTGGCCGAAGTGAGATCCGACCAGCGGCTGTCAAATATGGTGAGGCGGCTGTCAGCGGCCGGGGTGGACACGGTCTCGATCAGACCGATGCGCATGCTGCGGGCATCAGTGGGATTAAGCACGAAGAGCTGGCACACCACGCCGTCGGCGGCCTGGTACGTTATCGCAGTGTCGGATTCCGATATAATCTTGCTTTTGCCGCCCAAGGCGTTGACCGATATTTTCGGCGAGCCGGCATGGAAATAGTCGAGCATGTCCAGACGTGTGTTGCGCGGCAGAAGTTTCACAATGGCTTCAGGCGCTTCGGCAAAGCATTTGGCTGCGGTGGCTACCTGGGATACGGGATCCGTGGCTAAAGCCATCAGCGGTGCCATGCATATCAATAAGGATATAACGATGTGTCTCATTTCTGTCCGGTGCTTTCTGTGTCAGACATAGGCATAGGCCGGCCTTCGTATTGGGAAATCAGTTCACGCCAAGTGCCGGGTATGACCATTGATGCATCATTGGCTACGCAAAAGCCCACGGCCACGGTGCGGCACACGCATTTCACCTCGCCGGTGTCGCGGCTCACCACTCGTTGATGCAGGATCATGGACTTCTCCGCGATGGAGTCTACGGCAGTGAGCACGTCCACTTGTTCTCCCGGTACTGTGATATGGTAGAATTCAATGTTCAGATTCACGATCACTATGGCTTCGCGGTGGTAATTGAACGCATCGCCGAGTACTTCCGCGATATAGTCGGTCTTGGCCAGATCCATATACTGGAGATAGATGGAGTTGTTCACATGGCCGAGCATATCTATGTCGTTGAAGCGCATCTGTATAGGCAGACGGTGCTTGAATTGGTATGGTGCTTCAGGTGCTTGCATTGTAGTTTTGTGCTTATCGTCAGTGTATTACTATATTGGAAATAACGTGTGAGCCTACGGCTTCGTTCAGTTTGTTGACCAGTGACTCCGTGCAGAACGACAGTTCGTTTTTTAGCGGAGCTGATGTGATGCACACATGCAGGGTGTCGCGGTCAATCCAGCGGCGTGTGGTGTATCTGTTTATGCCCGGACCCACCACTTCCTGCCACAGATAGCACACCTGTCCGCGCAGATATTCATCCTGCTGTCCGGTGGCGGCTATAGCTCGGTCTATGATCTGGCCTATGGAGAGGGCGTCGGAGCGTTTCATGACATGATCTGGGTGAAAACACCGGTGTCAACCGACCACATGGCATAATCACCACCGGCATGGGTCAATATTTCGTCCAGGTGCTTGCGGTTGGTGTCGGTGATGAAGATCTGCCCGAAATTATCGCGGGCGGCTATCTCCATGATGCGTGCCACACGGTCAGCGTCAAGTTTGTCGAAAATGTCGTCGAGCAGCAGCAGCGGCTTCATTCCGGTTGAGCGGGCCAGAAAATCATACTGGGCCAGGCGTAACGCTATCGAGTAGGTCTTGGCCTGTCCTTGTGAGGCAGTGCGCCGCACAGGCATACCGCAGAGCTGCATGTCTATGTCGTCGCGGTGCGGTCCGGCTGATGTGTAGCCTAATGCGGTGTCTCTCGCGCGTCTCTGATCCAGAATGTCGGTGAGACGGGCTTCCGGATCAGCCAGGTGCGATGTGTAGGTGAGTGTGGCTTGCTCACCGCATGCTGCTATGTCGCGGTAATAGCGGTCGAAGATTTCCGACAGCTCCACCACCTTGTGGCGGCGGGTGGCGCATATATAGGCGGCGGTGGCTTCCATTGCGGCTTCTACTGCCTCGAAGAGGGTGGGGTCGGTCAGTCCGTCGCGCAGCATGCGGTTGCGCTGTTCCAGGGCATGTGTGTAGCGTATGAGTGTGTCCAGATAGCGGGGGTCGGTCTGTGATATCACTATGTCCATGAAGCGGCGGCGCTCCTCGCCCGTGCCGTTTATCAAATCCATGTCGGCCGGAGAAACAAGCACTGCCGGGAATACACCGATGTGTTCGCTCAGCCTCCGGTATTCTTTGCCGGAGCGCTTGAACGACTTGCGGCGTCCGCGCTGTAATCCCACTGAGAGGCTCTCGTCGGCCCCTTTGCGCAGATAATCGGCCTGGATCATGCCGAAATCCTCGTCGCGCGTGATCAGCATCGGGTCGGTCACGCCGGTGAAACTTTTGCAGAAACTCAGGTAGTATATCGCATCCAGCAGGTTGCTCTTGCCCATGCCGTTGTTGCCCAGCAGACAGTTGATCTTAGGTGAGAACTGCAGCGACGCACGAGGTATGTTCTTGAAGTTATGTAATGATATTGAGCGCAGGATCATTTTTCAGCAGAAGCCTTTTTGTGGAATGCCTCGTTGAAGTATAGCAGGTGATACAGTATGGAATTACGCCAGTATTCGCCGGTGTGCGCTCCGGGTCGGGCTGTATAGTCGTGTGGTATGCCCGCGTCCATCAGTGCTTTGTGCAGATTGTCGTTCACCTTGGCGAAGAAATCGTCCACACCGCAGTCGAAAGTGATGTTGAGCTGGTCTTTCTTCAGTCGTGGCACAAGATTTATCACCGTGTGCGCGTCCCATACGTCGGGATTCTCCGTGTAGGTGCCGAGCCATTCCTTCATCTTCCAGTTGTCAGGGAACGGACGGATGTCCACTCCGCCCGACATGCTTCCTGCCGAGCCATATACATCGCTGTGGCGCATAGCCAGCCATAGCGCGCCGTGTCCGCCCATGCTCAGTCCTGAGATGGCACGCATGGCCGGATCATTCACTGTGGGGTAGTGCGCGTCGATATATGGCACGAGCTCCTTGATGAAAAAAGACTCCATCTTCACTTGGGGCTGCGCGGGCGAGTCCCAGTACCAGGAGTCGTGGCCATGGGGCATCACCATCACCATGCCGTATCGGTCGGCCAGCTCCGGCAGGTCGGTGCGCAGCTCCACCCAGCCGCGGTTGTGGCCGGTGTAGCCGTTGAGCAGATACACCGATGGGAAACGCTCGCCTTTTACAGCGGCATCAGGGGTTATCACTGTGACATCCATTGGCCATGGTAGCAGGTCGGTGTCGATTTTGATGTCCTCTACCTTGGCCGAAAAGGCACTCAGGCAGACAGAAAGTAACAGGATGGAAATATAATGTCTCATATCCACAAAATTACAAATTTTCGCCGTTATGTGCATGAAATCCATCAAAAAAGTGTGATACAGCGCAATTTTTTTCGTCGAATATTCTCCGTACATTTGCGAGTATGATCCTGACCTGCTGATGAGAGTAGCTCTGACCGAGGTGACATCATGGAAATTCCGACGAGGCAATATCCTAAGGCTGAATTTATGTGGCAGGAACCGATTTTCGTGTTGATATTGAACTGATTTAAACTTATTGAAATATGTTAAACCAGAACTGATGTAGCCCAGAGGTAATCAACATTTGGCCTCTTTCAGGCATATTTCTTCGGATTCATCGGTCACAATGGAGCCCCATTGCTCCCTCTTCATCCTCAAAATCTGCTCTGAAACAGTCTCAAATGTTAATCTTTCCATAAGTTTAAATCAGTTCATTGTCGGCGGTCGGAGTTTTTTTCGTACTTTTGCATATATAAATATGTAGTGTAAATGTTTCTTACAAGTTCATTAGCCACATTTGGCAAATATTGTCTGTTCATAAAGCGGGTGTTCGCCATCCCCGACCGTTGGGCCGTGTTCGGCAAGCGCACGGTGGCCGAGGTGTCAAAGCTCGGTATAGACTCCATTCCGCTTGTCATAATCATATCCCTCTTCATCGGTGCTGTGATAGCCATACAGATGCAGCTCAACATATCGTCGCCGCTCATTCCGGCCTATTCGGTGGGCTTGGCCACGCGTGATATTGTACTGTTGGAATTTTCCAACTCTATCCTGTGTCTCATCCTGGCTGGCAAGGTAGGGTCGAACATTGCCTCGGAGATCGGCACCATGCGTGTCACCGAGCAGATCGATGCCCTTGAGATCATGGGCGTGAACTCGGCCAACTTCCTGGTGCTACCGAAGATCGTGGCGTTCGTGCTCTTCATGCCGGTGCTTGTGGTGCTGTGCATGGGCACCTCGCTCATCGGCGGATATCTGGTGGCTGTGGTCACCGACATCATCACCGTGTCGCGCTATGTCTATGGCCTGCAGGCATTGTTCCAGGAGTGGTACGTGTGGTACGCTCTTATCAAATCGCTGGTGTTCGCCTATATCATTGCATCGGTGGCATCGTTCTACGGGTACTATGTCAAGGGTGGCGCCCTGGATGTGGGCCGCTCAAGTACCAACGGTGTGGTGGCCAGCTCGATATTGATTCTGCTTTTCGATGTGATACTTACCAAACTCCTGTTGCAATGATCGAAGTAAAGAATGTGACCAAGTCGTTCGACGACAAGACCGTGCTGCACGATATCAGCGCAACATTCGAGACCGGAAAAACCAACCTGATCATAGGCCAGAGCGGATCCGGCAAGACAGTGCTGATGAAATCCCTCGTGGGCCTGCTCAAGCCTGAGCAGGGGCAGATTCTCTTCGACGGACGTGACATCATATCCATGGGCGCGTCTGAGATGAAGGAGCTGCGCAAGGAGATAGGCATGCTTTTCCAAGGCTCGGCATTGTTCGACAGCGAGACAGTGCTCGGCAACGTGATTTTCCCCCTGCGCATGTTCACCGGCATGTCGGCCGCCGAGCAGCGCGACCGCGCCATGTTCTGTCTGGAGCGTGTCAACCTGGCAGGAGCCGAAAACAAATATCCCTCGGAGATCTCAGGCGGCATGCAGAAGCGCGCGGCCATCGCGCGTGCCATCGCGCTTAACCCCAAATACCTGTTCTGCGACGAGCCTAACTCGGGCCTTGACCCAAAGACCTCAATCGTGATTGACGAACTCCTGAGCGACATCACCCACGAATATAATATTACCACGGTGATCAACACCCATGATATGAACTCGGTGCTCGGCATCGGTGAGAATATCGTATTTATATACAAAGGCTATCGCGAATGGGTGGGAAATATGAAGGAGATTTTCGCCACCACCAGCGAGGCGCTCAACGACTTCGTGTTTGCCACCGACCTCTTCCAGGAAGTGAAGGATTATGTGAAAGAGCATGGCTTCACGGCCAAAGGTGCTGCCCGCCGTAAATAATTGCCTGCCATGAGATTTGCTGACATACCCGGACATGACGATATAAAGGAGCAGTTGCGCCGGATGGTGGACAGTGGCCAGATGCCACATGCCCTGTTGCTCGAAGGCCCGGCAGGAAGCGGCAAATTTGCGCTGGCGCGGGCTCTCGCTCAATATATCCATTGCGAGCACCGCACCCCAGATGGCGACAGCTGTGGCAGATGCCCGGCATGCCAGCAGCATCAGACTTTCAACCACATAGACACGGTATATTCATTCCCTGTGGTGAAAAAGTCCGGAGTGGGACGGAGCGATGACTACATCGCTGAGTTCTGTGAGCTGATGGCCGACAGTCCTTTCATGGATTTTGAGGAGTGGCTGCTGAAACTTGACAATATCAACGCCCAGCCGGCCATATACGTGGAGGAGGCGGTGGAGCTTATACGCAAGCTCAGCTATACAGCCCATGGCTCGAAATACAAGATAGTGCTGATGTGGCTTCCGGAGCGATTGCGCGAGGATGCCGCCAACAAATTGCTGAAGCTCATCGAAGAGCCGCACCCCGACACGCTGTTCATCATCACATCCGACAATTCTCGGGCTATCCTGCCTACAATATACTCTCGTCTGCGCCGGATAGCTGTCACACGATATTCCGACGGGCAGGTGGGCCGGTGGTTGCAGGATAATTATCCGGTGGATGCCACCGATGCCGCGGCTCTGGCCCGTATAGCAGGAGGCAATCTGGTGGAGGCGTCGCGTCTGGTCGGTGTGTCGAAGGACCGCGAGAAATACCTGGCTCTGTTCATGGAGCTGATGCGCCTGGCTTATACCCGCCGTGTGGCCGATCTGAAAAAATGGGCTGCATCGCTGGCCGATCTTGGCCGCGAGCGTGAGATGCGCTTCTATGAATATTGCGCCCGGATGATCCGTGAGAATTTCATCTACCGTCTCAATGAACCCGACCTCTCGTACCTTAATGCTGCCGAGCGGCAGTTCAGTGCCAATTTCTCACCGTATATCAATGAGCGCAATGTCCTGAAATTCTTCGAAGTGGTCAACGAGGCTTATGCAGATATCGCCGCCAATGCCAACGGCAAGCTCGTAAACTTCGATGTGGCCGTGAAAGCCATACTCTTATTAAAGAAATAGCCGATGCCCCGCGAGAAATTCCTGCAGCAGGTTGCCGATTATTATTTGCAGTCGGGTGCCGACCTTGCGTCGCTCACGATGGTGTTTCCTAATAAGAGGAGCGCCATGTTTATGCGGAAATATCTCAAGGAAGGTATGCGGCAGGTGTCGTTCATGCCCAAGCTGGTCTCGGTCACGTATTTCATACAGCAATTCGACAGTGCGCGTCTGGCCGAGAACACCGAGCTGCTATTTGTGCTCTACCGTGCCTATTGCCGTGTGCTCCGCCGTCACGGACGCCAGGAGCAGGTGCGTGATTTCGACAGTTTCGTGTTCTGGGGTTCGGTGCTTCTTGAGGATTTCAACGACGTGGATGCCGACATGGTGGATGCCTCGCAGCTTTTCAAAAATCTGCGTGGTGTGCAGGAAATTTCCGCCAATTATCTCACCGAGGGGCAGCTTGAGGTGGCCCGTGAGCTCTGGGGCGGCCGCGACCTGCGTTATGATGTTGAGCGGTTTTGGAATCATATGCCTGATGCTGCCGGAGAGGAGGCCACTTCGGCGAAATTCCTGAATTTCTGGGAGATAATGGGCGAACTGCATGCGGAATTCATCTCTGATCTGTCTGCCCGTCCGGATCCTGTGGCATATTCAGGCTTGCAGAGCCGCCGTGCCGCCGAAGTTATATCGGCGATGGGCGCCGATGATTTTGCCGGACGCCGTTATGCCTTTGTGGGATTCAATGTGCAGCCGGCTTCGCGTGTGCGCATCTTCAAACATCTGCGCCGTCTGGGTGTGGCGGATTTCTTCTGGGACACTGCCTCTCCCTACTTACGTTCCGGCACATCTTCTTACGGTGGCGGAGCATCGGCGTTCGTGGGGCCATTGTCGCGCTCGCTCCCCTCGCCGCCTGATTTCAGTCTTATGCCGGTCACACGGGAGCCGGATGTGGAGATCGTGTCCGTTCCATCAAATGTCGGCCAGGTGAAGACCGCGGCCAACATCCTGAGACAATGGGTACGGGATGGGAGGGTGAATACCGCCGACCTTGTGAACACCGCCGTGGTGCTTGCCGATGAGCAGTTGCTCCAGCCCCTGCTGCATACCCTTGACCCTATACTGAGCCCGGTGAACATCACCATGGGCATATCCCTGTCTGCCACCCCGTTTGCCTCGTTGCTCTCGTCTGTGATATCCATGCAGCTCAGGGCGCGACGGATACATGGCGAAATTCATTTCTTCTATCAGGACGTGTGCGAGGTGCTGTCGCATCCTCACATAGCCATGATAGCCCCGGAGGAATCACGGCGAGCCATGGATGATATCATGCGCGGACGCCAGTATAATGTGCCGGTGCCGTGGCTGCGGGAGCATTGTGGCATTTTGCGCCCGTTATTCAGTCCGGTGTCCGATGTGCGTGCCTCCGGCGATGTCACTTCATATACCCTCGGAGTGGTGGATCTGTTGCAGGAGGGGCTTGACGACGGAGCTTCCGCCGATGCCTATGAATTCAGGATCCTTCAGGCATACCGCGCCGAGATACAGAAGATAAGCTCTCTTGCGGAGACTTATGGCGTGGAGATGCAAGAGAGTACATTTTTTGCCATGCTTGAGCGTGCGCTGGGGCGTATTGTGGTGAATTTCAGTGGCAAACCGCTTGTGGGCTTGCAGATCATGGGTATATCCGACACACGTGTGCTTGATTTCGACAATGTGATCATGCTGTCCATGAACGAGCGGGTATTCCCGAAGCGGAATTTCGATACATCGCTGATTCCCCCTGCTCTGCGCGCGGGCTACGGCATGCCTACCCGCCAGCGCCGGGAGAGCGCTGACGCGTATCAGTTCTACCGCCTCATTGGCCGCGCCCGCAATGTGGCTTTGCTTTTTGATAGCCGTGCGGTAGGCCTGTCGTCGGGCGAGATGTCACGGTTTCTGTTGCAGTTGAAGCATCTCTACCGCGTGCGGGAGAAATCTGTTACTTTTGCCGCACTCTCCGACACACCCGAATCCATCACCGTGCACAAGACCGCTGATGTCGTGGCCGACCTGCGCCGTTTTCGTCCCGGCGGCGACCTACGGCTGTCAGCGTCTGCTCTCAAGACGTATCTGTCGTGCCCGCTTAAATTCTATCTCCAGTACGTGCGCCAGATGCGCGGCGAGGTAGAAGTGACAGATTACGTTGACGATGCTTCCTATGGATCGGTGGTGCATTCTGTGCTTGACAGGATATACGACCCTTACCGCGGTCAGCTTATCACCGAGGTTACTCTCAATACCATGCTTGCCGCGGACATAGAATCGCTTGCAGCCCGAGAGTTGAACGCCTTTTTCTACAAAGGACGCTATGATGCCAACCTCTCGCGCATGCCCGGCGAGGGAAAGGTGTTGGCGAAGGTGATTGCCCGTTATGCACGCGAGATTCTGAAGGCCGAGAAGCGTCTGGTGCCGTACACATATGTGGATTCGGAGATGTGCAACGGGCAGGTGCGCCCGTGGACAGTCGGTGGCCACACATTCAATTTCACCATGTCGGTCGACAGGGTCGACCGCCTGGATGCCGGCACATTGCGATTTACTGATTACAAGACCGGCTCTGACAATATAATAGCACGCGATGTCCCGTCGCTGTTCGCCGACCATAAGAACGGCGGTATATTCCAAGTGCTGACTTATTGCCTGGCATATCGCGACATGTATGGCTATGATGGAGATATTGTGCCAATGATCTACAAGATTGTCACCGTGGCCCGTGATGGCTTGCAAGGGATCGCCTTCGGCACGGAGAGAAACAATGCTCCGCTCCGTTCTTTCTGCGATGTGCTCCCCGAATTCGAGCCGCTGCTCTCCGATGTGATCCATGGCATATTCGAGGAGAACGATGATCGTCCGTTCACACAATGTGATGACGAGTCGGGCTGCGCTTTCTGCAAGTTTGCCCGCATGTGCCGTCGCCTCCCCGCCTGACCGTACCCTCTCGCTGCACAGATATACGCAGATTTTTGTATTGAAATATTTGAAATGTATTAAAAATGGCTTATTTTTGCGAAGTAATGTTTATTTATCTAAGCCATGCCCTCTGTCAAGTTACCACTGTCGGCTTCCACGCTTCGCGGCAGTATAAAGGATTATACCTTTATTTTGTTAGGAATATTCTTCTATTCCGTGGGGTTTACAATATTTATCCTCCCGCATGACATCGTCACGGGCGGCATGGCCGGATTCAGCACTCTGGTGTATTATTTCTCAGGTACGACGATTCCTGTGGCTGTGACCATGTATGGTGCCAACATGCTGCTCCTTGTGGCGGGATTCAGGGTGCTGGGGCGCACGTTTGTGATACGCACACTCTTCGGCATGACCGTCATATCCATAATGATAGGCGCGATGGAGGGATACTTCACCTCGCATCCGCCCTTGGTGGCCAGCATGCCCATGAGCGTGGCATTCGGCTCGGTGCTGTGCGGCCTGGGCATAGGCATGTACTACAGCCATGGGGGCACCACCGGCGGCACTGACATAGTGGCGGCCATCATGACGCATCGCGGCAAACTCTCGCTGGGGCGTGTGATGATGATAGTGGATATATCCATTGTCGCGCTTTCATTCTTCCTGCCGTTCGCCGGCGACATGGAGGCGCGTATACAGAGCCGCGTGCAGACAATGCTTCTGGGCGGATTTTCCATCGTGGTATATTCGTTTATCGCCGACCGCTATGTGGGCGCGGGCAAGCAGACCGTACAATTCTTCATCCTTTCCGATGCCTGGGAGGAGATTGCCTACCGCATCACACACGAGACAGGCCGCGGTGTTACAATATGGGATGCCAAAGGCTACTGGACGGGCACGTCGCGCACGATGATGCTCGTGTGGTGCCGCCAGAGCGACACGTATAAGATATATAATATAGTGAAGCAGACCGATGAGAACGCCTACATCACCGGTGGCAATGTGCGCAGTGTCTACGGCAACGGCTTCGACTACCTCACCCTGAAAAAGCCTGACTTCATGTAGGCGCGACGGCCGTCCGTGATACGCCCTGGGGTAGGGCGCGAATTTCCGTGTCGGCATAAATCGGAGGGGATACAACGGATACATACAGAAAAGACGGATATATACGGGGGTATTTTCATCCGTATATATCCGTTGCCCGTCAGATGGATGGTGCGCTCCAAGTGCGGATAATTCCATAAAACATTTTTTTTATTTAGTCAAGATGCGCGCCGGTAGGTGCGCTGTGAGAAATTGCCCCATGTGGAGCATGCGTAGCATGAGGAACGTGGGGTATAGCGCAATCTGCGCAAAAAAAGGATTTGGAGCGCCGCGCAGCAAAGCGTTCTGCCTCAATAATGAAAAAAAAGACAGATTATTACGGATTTTTATTTCAACATTATTAATCCGCCTAATCAGTTGTTCTTGTTGATCAGATTAACAATAACTTTAACCATTGTGTCTTTTTCATCAGTTCTGCTTTCGGCAATCATCAGAGTGAGAGCCACAAGAGTGTTGTCTGCGATACGTTTTGTGCTATCTTCATTATATAGTATTCCGTTGCCATTGAGAAACCATAGGAAAAGCGTCGCGGCGATGCGTTTGTTGCCGTCGCTGAATGAGTGATTCTTCGTGACGAGATACAAAAGCATGGCTGCTTTTTCTTCTACTGAGGGATATAAGTCAACACCTCCGAATGTTTGATAAATCTGACCTATAGAGCTTTTGAATGAGTCGTCTTTCTCGTTGCCAAACAGATTGCTTCCGCCAAACTTCTCATGAAGTTCGCGGATGACCTCCATCGCGTTTTCGTATGTGGCGTGGAACTCTTCGTTTTTCGTTGTCTCCTCAATCTTCAGTTCTTGATAATCATACCGGTCAAGGGTGTTGAGCGCATAGGTGTAATCCACAACGACATCAAGCAGTGAGCGGCTATCCTCTGTCAGTTTTTCCTGATTCTGGATTGTCCGACCAAGCACTTTTACCAACTGACTAAGCTCGTCATATTTCAGCGAGGCGATTCTTTCATTCACAGCATATCCTTGAAGGAGATATTGTTTCAATATCTTGTTTGCCCAGATGCGGAAAGCCGTGGCATTCTTGGAATTTACACGATAACCAACCGAAAGGATGGCATCAAGGTTGTAATGATCCACAGTTTCCACCGAGGATCCACGGAAACCACGGTTCACGACTGTTTCCATTTTGGAAATAGTCGAATCCCGCACCAACTCACCGGATGCAAAGATGTTCTTCAAATGTTTTGAAATTGCCGGGACCTTTGTGCCAAACAAATCTGCAATCTGACGTTGCGTGAGCCAAATTGTATCACCACGCACAGTTACATCCAATTGAGTTTCTCCGTTAGGAGTCTGGTAAATCACAAGTCGCGTTTCGTTATTCGTGTTCATAGTGCAAAGTTAGCAAAAATATTGGGCGCGAATTTCTGCGTCGGCATAAATCGGGGGATACAACGGATACATACAGAAAAGACGGATATATACGGTGGTATTTTCATCCGTATATATCCGTGGTATCTGTTGTGCTTTGTGCCTCTTGGCTACTTGGTCTGGATGACGGGTATCATGGTGCCGTCGGGGTTGTAGCCGAGGGTATCGACGCACACAGAGCGGCGTCCGATAGCGCCTTTGATGCTGTCGATCTCAAGCGAGGCGTTGTGGTAGAAGAGATACCATTTGCCTCCGAATTCGATGATTCCAGGATGAATTGTGAAGCTGTTCTCGGCATTGCCTGTGAGCTGTCCGCGGTGTGTCCACGGACCTTTCATGCTGGGGGCTGTCGCATAGTCGATGGCTTCGTTGCGGCCACCCATCGAGGCGTAGGTGAGATAATAGATGTCGCCGCGCTTGTGCAGCCAGGGGCCTTCCACATAGTTGGGTACGTCCAGTACCTGGATCTCGCCGTCGATTTCTGTAAGGCTTGGTTTGAGCTTGGCCAGGAAGCATGTGCCGTTGCCCCAGCAGAGCCATGCGTCGTCGCCGTCGATGAGCACGGTGGGGTCGATGTCGTTCCACCATCCGCGGGCGCCGTTGTCGGTCATGTCGTCGGACACCAGTGGCTTGCCTATTGCATCGGTGAACGGTCCTGTGGGGCTGTCGCCTACGGCCACGCCCACGCATTTGCCCACATACGGCTCACCGCCCTGGGCTGTGACAAAGTAATAGAATTTGCCGTCCTTTTCCACCACTTGCGATGCCCATGCCTCGCCCACGGCCCATTTGAAGTCGGTGGGGCGGAGCACTGATCCGTGGTCGGTCCAGGTCTTCATGTCGTCGGTGGAATAGCACAGCCATTCGGTGATGTTGAATTCGTGGCCGCCGCTGGCTGTGTCCTGACCCTCGTAATATTCATCGTGGCCCACATACAGGTACAGGCGTCCGTCATGCACCATCGGTGCAGGGTCGGCTGTGAATTTGTTGCGTACGATCGGGTTGCCCGTGAATTCGAAAGTGCTGTCGGATGCGGTCTCCTCAGTGGCGGCATTGTTGCCTTTCCCGCCGGCGCACGCGGTCATTGCCGCGAGTGCGGCCACGACCATAAGTCTGCTTGTTTTCATTGGTCTTATTGATTTTGTGGTGTGATAATCCGGTAGTTGCCACTCAGATGCATCAGGGCGAACAGACGCATGAATCCGTCGAAGTATGCGTCGAAGTATCCGTCTTCGTAAGGCTCATGGCTTGCGTTCCAGAGTTGGCGCACGAATTCACGGCTGCGCTCATCGGTGGCGGCCAGTGACACTGCCGCCGATGTTGCCACCAGCCCGAGTGAGTGGCGCAGGGCTGTGTAGCCGCCGGCATCAAGTATGCGTTCCGGGGTGGTGCCGTCGATGTTGTACTGGTCTACAAAGGTTTCCAATCCTTGGTCATACAGAAATTTCTGGATTTTGTCGGCATACTGCTGCTGCCACTGGCGGTCGGCGCAGCTCCATGAGTAGTCGAGCGCGATATTCATGGGCACGCGCCAGGAATCAAATCTGAATTGGTCGCCGATTATTCCGCGGCCTCCGTGCAGGCTGCCGTCGTAGTTGTTGTAGTCGGGATTGAGACCGGTCACAGGATGTACCGACCGGTGCAGGTATTCGCGGGCTTTGGCCGCGCACTGCATCCAGAAGTCGGACCGGCCGTCGTCGGCCCATCGCGCCCATACCTCATAGAACGCTGGCAGATGGTAGCTCGGGTCGGTGAATCGTCCGCCCCAGGGGTCGGGAGTGAATGTGATCAGCTGATGCTCGATGTTGATCAGTGGGGCGCTCTCGCTCATGCCGGTCTTGGCCATTGAGTCGTCGAGTATCCGCTGGGCTTCGGCCAGATAGTTTATGCCGGTGTCGTTGCCCCAGCGGTTGGATGCGAATATGAGTGCGGTGATGTAGTAGAGCTCGCCGTCGGATGCGGCGCCGATGGAGTTGGGCGTGCCGTCGGTCTTGCAGCTCCAGGCGAAGTACGAACGGCGCTGTCCGCTCTGGTGCTGCATGTATTTCTTGCTCCAGCGCCACAGGCGGTCGAAAATGTCCTTGTTGCCGAACTGTACTGCCGCCATCATGCCGTAGGACATGCCCTCGGTGCGTACATCATGGTTTTTGAGGTCTGATACGTAGCCCAGCGAGTCGCCGACCTCGAAATACACGCGGTTTTCACCATAGAACATGTCGTGGAACGCTCCCTGCAGCTTGGCATCGATCTCTGCCGGGGCGTAGCCCATCTCTGCCAGCAGATTGCGGTATGTGCCGGTGGCGAAGGCGCCTTGGGCGCGCGGGGTGGCTCCGAATCCTATGTAGTCGACCTCCGCATCGCCTTTGAGCAGTGTCACGGTAAGGTCACGGATGCCGGTGGGCGCATTTTTCGTCAAGGTGGCCTCGCTGACAGTCCAGGTGGCGGATGGCTTTATGTCTATGGTGCCGAGTACAGCCGTGTTTCCGCCCTTGTCTGTGGCTTTTATCTGTATCACGGCTCCTTTGCGCGATATGGCGCAGGCATTCATTGTCTTGGGCGCTTTTTCTCCGAAATCCACGTCGTTGTATCTCACCCATGCGCCTTTTTTGTTGAATATTGTCTTCCAGCCTTCGAATTTGTTGTCGGGATTAAGGAATGCTATCTTTGCTCCCGATTTGCTGATATCAGAGTACCGGTCAATCTCTATGGCATGCCGCGCGTCTGCCACGCCCACGCCGCGCAGGGTGGGGGGGACCTTCTGTATGGTCCCGTCAGGGTTGAAGCCGATACGGTCGATCCGTGCCGAGCGATTTTTGTCGAACTCGGGTGAATAGTCGTTGTGGTGGTAGAACAGGTACCACTCTCCGTCGTATTCCACTATGGAATGGTGGTTGGTCCAGCAATCAGTGGGTGATTCCTCCATGATCACGCCTTTGAATTCATAAGGGCCCAGGGGGCTGTCGCTCATCGCATATGCCAGAGTCTCGGTGTTTTTGCGCACCCATGGGAATGTGAGGTAATAATGTCGGTCGCGCTTGAATGCGAATGGGCCTTCTTTGAATCCCTCGGGCAGACCCTCCACGGCTATGGGCTCGCCGTCAAGCTCCACCATGTTGTCCTTCAGCCTGGCCATGCGCAGGCCCATCCCGCTCCAGAATATGTAGCTCTGGCCATCGTCGTCGCACAGCACGCACGGGTCAATTCCTGCCACGCCATTTATGGGGTGGGGCAGAGCCATGAATGGCCCTGTGGGCTTGTGCGATATGGCCACGCCGATGTTGAATCCGCGCATAGTGGTGTCGGCGGGAGCGTCCGGGAAGTAGAAGTAGTACATGTCGCCTTTTTTCACGCAGTCGGGCGCCCACATGGAATATCCGGCGGGATCACCCCAGGGCACGTCTTCCTGGCTCAGTATCACGCCATGGTCGGTCCAGTCGGTGAGATTGTCGCTCGAGAACACATGATAGTCGGCCATGCAGAACCAGTCTTTCAGCCTCTCAATGGGGCTTGGGATGTCATGGCTTGGGTACAGATACAGTTTGCCATCGAACACTCTTGCGGTGGGGTCGGCAGTGAACTGGCCTTGTATTATTGGATTGTTCGCTGCGGCGGCGCAAGCCATGCATGCGGCTGCTGCCAGTAAGGTCTTTCTTTTCATGGATCAGTTGTGGTTTGTTTCTTCTGGTGCAAATTTACTGATTTTATAATTAAGGTGTGAATTCAGCCTGCAACACATACTTTCCCGTATGATACAATATATAATATATGTGTCCGGCCTGTGATTTGTGTGCTTGTGGCATCGGGCGGGATTTCATTCCTTTCCATGAGAATCTGCGTATTATGCCTGTCATCCGGTTTTAACGCTTTTTATGTCATATTCCGTACGCTGTGTATCGTTTTCGTACGCCTGAAATGTTAAAATCAAACCAATGTTTCGTCAGCAAATGTTTTTGCATCATCAGCAAAGATGATGTATCACGGCGATGTCACAATTGTTGCTCGAGTTAAAGCTAATTTTGCAGCATTTAACGTAATTTTGCATCGCGGCATTGGGCTGGAGGCTTGATGCGCGATATCGAAAATCATTCACCTTATTTATTATACTTTAACCTGATTATTCACGAAACAGACATTACACTTACCCTACCCCTAATCCCGCCAGCACTGTCCAAGGTGCGACGTCATGAAAACTTACTAATACCAAATATAGTCCAATAATCCTTTATGAAAAAACAAATTCTTACTCGAGTGTTCGGGTTATTGTCATTATTGATGATACCCTGCTGGGTTCTCGCCCAGAACATCACAGTGACCGGTACAGTCACAGACTCTACCGGCGAAGGGCTTCCAGGTGTAAATATCACACCGGCCGGCCAGACTATGGGTGTTATTACCAACATCGATGGTCTGTATTCAATCCAGGTGCCCTCCAACTCTTCCCTTACATTTAAATATGTAGGTTATACAGATCAGACTGTCAGCGTCAACGGCCGTACGAAAATCGACGTTGTGATGCAGGAAGACAGCCGTACTCTCGACGACGTTGTGGTAGTCGGCTACGGCTCCATGAAGAAAAGTGACATCACCGGCTCTGTGGCCTCGGTCGATGCCGCCGACATGATGAAGCGCGTCCCCACAAACATCGCCCAGGGTCTGCAGGGTGCTGCTCCCGGTGTGATGGTGACAATGCAGGACGGTGCGCCTGATGCCAACGCCGCCGTGCGTATCCGCGGTGTCGCCACCATCAACGGCAAGGCTGATCCTCTCTATGTGGTCGACGGTGTGCAGGTAGGCACAAACGCCAACTTCATCAACCCCGCCGATATCGAATCAATCGAAGTGCTCAAGGATGCCTCAGCCACCGCCATCTATGGTGCCGCCGGTGCCAACGGTGTCGTGATGGTCACCACCAAGCACGGTAAGAAGGGCTTTGCCGGTATCTCCGTCACTGCCGACTTCGGTATCCAGACACTGTCCTCCAAGCTCGATGTCTGCAGCGTGGACGGCTACGCAGCCAACCTCCGCCGCGCCCGCGAGAACGACGGCACCATGCTCTGGAATGAGGTTTGGTCGGAAAAATACGACGGCAAGCGCAAATTCACCGACTGGCAGGATGTGATGACCCGCACTGCCTTCAAGCAGAACTACAACATCTCCACCTCCGGTGGCAACGACAAATCACAGTACCACGCTTCCGTAGGCTTCCTCCGCAACGACGGTATGGTTGTGAACACACAGTATCAGCGTATCACAGCCCGCGCCAACGTGCACACTCAGGTCAACAAATACCTGGAGTTCGGTGCCGATGTAAGCTACATCCACACAGACGCACACGGCTCCAACAATTCCATCGCCAACTACGGCAACCTCTCGTCTCTGCGCGACTTCGCGTTCATGTGCCCCTCTATGGACTTCGTGACACGCCCCGACGCCACTTACGACATGGACGGTGTTCCCGCCGGATCATATATCTCGCCCAACGTTGTCAACCCCGACGGCACCTACGGTGACGTGCTCGGCGGCAAGGACACCAACGACGGCTTCTGGGGCACAGTGGTAGGTAACATGTATGCCAAGCAGATGGAGCTCAAAGGCCGCAACCGCACCAACCGTGCCCTGGCCAGCGCCTACCTCAACATCACCCCCATCACAGGCCTTACCTGGAAGACCATGGTCTCATATGACTACAGCGGCAACTCCAGCAACAACTTCTCCGGTGGTATCGAGCGTCGCAACTCATACGATGGCAAATACTTCAGCATCGTCAGGTCGGGCAACGCATACATCCAGCCCCGCAACGACAACGACTATGAGTTCTCGGTAAGCAACTCCGACGGCCAGACCCTGTATATCGCCAACACCCTCACCTATCACTGGGGCAACGAATGGAACGACCTTACCGTCATGCTCGGTAACGAAGTTTCACGCTACTATGGCCAGTGGACATCGGCAAGCGCACGTGGATTCTGGAGCGCCGACAACCGCGCCATCAGCCTTACAACCAAACCGTCGACCATCGGTGCAGGCGGCGCACTCAACCTTGAGAGCCGCGGCATCTCCTACTTCGGCCGTGCCACCTACAGCCTCTTCGACCGCTACATCCTCACCGCTACCGTCCGTCGCGACGGCTCCTCCAACTTCGGTGAAGGCAACCGCTGGGGTACCTTCCCCTCCGCAGCCCTCGGCTGGCGTATCTCTGAGGAGAAATTCATGAAAGACATCTCCTGGCTCAACAACCTGAAGCTCCGCGCTGGCTGGGGCCAGACCGGTAACTCCGGTGGCGCAACCGACCTTTCTGTGACTGGTCTTACAACTGCCGACACCAAATATACATATTACAATCCCGGTCAGGGCATGGGTCTGCCCAACGGTATGACTTTCGACACCGGCTTCTTCGCTCCCTTGGTCGACACCAACCTCAAATGGGAGACCAACGAGCAGACCAACATCGGTATCGACGCCGCATTCCTCAACAGCGAGATCATCTTCACATTCGACTGGTTCAACCGTACATCAAAAGACCTTCTCCTCTACCGTCAGGTACGTCCCTCCTCGGGCGACGTGAGCGTCTACACCAACTACGGTGAGATTGAGAACAAGGGTATCGAATTCAGCCTCGGCTACAACAAGCGCATCAACCGCGACTGGACCATCAGCGCAACATTCACCGGCTCCACACTCAAGAACAAGGTTAAGAAAATGGGTGCCGACCTCTTCAACACCAACTCCGACTCCTCCGGCCAGGGCACAGGCGACGGCTCCAACACAGGCGCTGTAGGCTCTGCCGATGGTTACCACTGGGGCAACCACTCCATCTGCCGCGAAGGCTATGCAGTAGGCTCCTTCTACGGCTGGCGCGTTGACCGCATCATCCGCACTCAGGAAGACCTCGACTATGTACACAACCGTCCTGGCAAAGTCTGGAATGCAGACGCAGAACGTTGGGATGACGTAGTCAAAGATTCCCAGCCTGATGCACAGCTTGGCGACTTCATGTTCAAGGACCTCAATGGCGACGGTATCATCGACGAAAACGACCGCGACATCCTCGGCCACGGCTTCCCGACATTCAACTACGGTCTTAACCTCTCTGCCACATACAAGGACTTCGATTTCTCGATGTACATGTACGGCGTGGCCGGACAGAAGATCATGTCATACTCCGCTATGCGTCTTACCAACATGTTCTCATCCGACGACGGTTGCTCGCCCAACATCCTTGCCGAGGCTGCCGCTGCCGCATGGTCGAAGGACAACCCCAACGGCACAAACACCCGTCTGTCCTTCCTTGACAAGAACAACAACATGCGCGTTTCCGACGCTTGGGTGAAGAATGGCAACTTCCTGAAGATAGCCAACATCCAGATCGGCTACACTCTGCCTAAGTTCATCACCTCAAAGGCTATGATCGAAAGCGCACGCGTATACTTCGGTATCCAGAACCTCGCTTGCATCTCCGGCTACAACAAGTACGGCGATCCCGAGTGCGGCCAGGGCTCTGTACTCTACACCGGTCTTGACACCGGCCGTTACCCGATGCCCCGCACCTATACTCTCGGTCTGAATATCCAATTCTAATCAAAACTACGAAATCATCATGAAAAATAAACTGATATACGGTTTGTTAGTGGGAGCCGGCTTGGCTACAGCCTTCACCTCCTGCGACAACGAAAAATTTCTCAACGTAAAGCACACTTCCATATTGGAAATGAACGCAATGTTCGAGACTGACAAAGGCGCCATCGCCGGCCTCACCGGTTGCTATGACCTCGTATTCCCATGCCAGACGCAGGCGAATGGAGTAGATAAGCGCAACTCAGACCCCTTCAAATATTGGATCTTCACCGGTTGCCATCCCACTATGGACTCCCAGGCATCCGGCTGGGACAAGGACTTCATGACCCAGGGATGGGACGCTGAGAACACCTCTCTGCTCGGCGCCTGGAAACACTCTTATTCCGCTATCACACGATGCAACGACTTCCTGGCAGGTCTCCAGACCGCAGAGAAGGTTTCCGCAGGACTCAAGGTGAAGCTCGAAGGCGAGGCCCGCGCCCTCCGTGGATATCAGTACTTCTGGCTTGCCACCACATTCGGCCGCGTGCCCATGCTGGAGACCGGTGAGAACTACTCCAACACTCCCGCCAAGGCCCGTGCCAAGGACTACGCCGAGATGTGGGACTTCATCATCGAAGACTTCAAGGCCGCTGCCGAGCTCCTCGACTGGGCTCCCATGGACAACCAGTATGGCCGTTGCACCAAGGGTATGGCTCTCGCATACTTAGGCGACGCTTATATGTGGAAGGCTTACCGCTGTCCTGAGGTTGCAACCGATAACTACAAACTCGCCGAAGCATGCTTCGAGCAGATCCTCAAATCCGGTCCTTATGAGCTCGTGCCCTCTTTCACTACTCTCTGGGATGCCAGCGAGGTTTGGAACAAGGAAGCCATCTGGCAGGTAGTCCTCAACGAAGGTGACCAGTGGGGCGGCTGGGACGGATCCAAGTGGTCAGGCGCACACGGCTGGACCGGTTTCTACTTCGGTGCTCCCGCCAACGGTGCATGGGGCGCATATGCAGCTTCTTGGGAACTCTACGACGCATTTGAGAAGGGTGACAAGCGCCGCGACGCATCCCTTGTTACCGCTACCATTTGCGACGACCTCCTCAAGGCTACCGTTGATGCCGAACGCTACGAACGCTGGCAGCAGACCTTCAAGCCGCAGCCCGAATGGCTGGCAGCTAATGGAAAATACCTCGGCAAGGGTTCTTACGACCCCTCCGACGATAGCAAGAACGTGATCAAATATGACCAGAACTGCCCTATGGGTTACAACCCCTACGCACAGGGCTTCGTGCTCTACAGCACATTCCGTCGCGACCCCGGCGACCAGCAGCCTTGCGTATACTCGCTCAAACACTGGCACAACGGCCGTGGCACACACTGGCAGGGCGACCAGTGGCTCCCCGACCACATCTACTGGAAGCGTCTCGCCAACGTGATGCTCGACTACGCCGAATGCCGCTTCGTGCTCTACGGTGAGAACGATGCCACAGCATGGGAGCAGGTCAACGCCCTTCGCAACCGTGCCTTCGGTAATCTTGAGGTTGGCCGCTCCGGTGAGCTCACCAACAAGCACAATCCGTACTTCCAGTCTCTGGCAAGTGTATACGCCGACAATGGCTATGGCACATATGTCAACTCAGAGCGTTATCCTATCCCCTTCAATGAGACTCTTACCCCTGTGACTGATGCCAAGACATATTACGCTGAGCTCAAGTCAAAGAAGGGCTTCACATCTCCCGTATGGAAAGTAGCTGTCAACGAGGAACGCCGCAAGGAATTCAGCGCCGAAGGCGGTCTGCGCCCCGACCTGCAGAAATCAGGCTACCTCGAGGATCACATCGCACACAACTATCCCAAAGGCAAAGGCAAACCCAACGGCGACAACAGCCTCGTCTATGGCTGGGAGACTTACCGCGACTTTGACTTCGACCCACGCAAGATGGATATGCCTATTCCCGCCGACGAGTTGGTTAAGAACCCGCTCTGCGACCAGAATGAAGCTTACAAGTAATAATTAGGATTAGGAATTTCCCTATTTAATTAAGCGATGGAGGGGGACGCCGTGAGGCGCCCCCCTCTTGCTGGTATAATAAATCATAGGGTGTCTGCGTTTATAAATCGTATGGAAGAATTATTACCGATAGTGGAGCCGGATGGCTCGGTGATAGGATGCGCCACGCGCTCCGAGTGCCATGGTGGCAGTATGTTGCTGCATCCGGTGGTGCACCTGCATGTGTTCAATGCCGCCGGGGAGCTGTACTTGCAGAAAAGGCCCGCCTGGAAGGATATCCAACCCGGCAGGTGGGATACCGCCGTGGGCGGCCATGTGGATTATGGCGAGTCGGTGGCCGACGCGCTCCCGCGCGAGGCTCATGAGGAGCTCGGCATCTCCGGATTTATGCCGGAGCATCTGCTCACCTATGTGTTCGAGAGTGACAGGGAGCGGGAGCTGGTGCATGTGTTCCGCACTGTCTGCTCCGGAGAGATCCGCCCCACCGACGAGCTTGACGGCGGTCGCTTCTGGAGTCTCGGAGAGATTCGCCGCAGCCTTGGCCTGGGAATCTTCACTCCTAACTTCGAGCAGGAGATACGCCGGTTGGGACTCCTGTGAAAACGCATAGGAGGGTGTTGCAGAACCTCCTAAAAAAAATTAAGCAAAAGCCTCAACTTTC
>X363_Desmarests_Spiny_Pocket_Mouse__coassemble_227_pt1 | contig 41563 bp, 33 predicted proteins | sample X363_Desmarests_Spiny_Pocket_Mouse__metabat2_high_PE_013 | metagenome-assembled genome bin X363_Desmarests_Spiny_Pocket_Mouse
GAATCGGGTAAGGGAATTATACGGTTATTTATAATTTAAATGAAAGAGCCGTGTCTTTTAGTGATTTTAAGCGATTTTATGCAAAAAAGAGTTAAATATTGAACTTTTTTGCCGCAAGTGCTTGCCGGATGAAAAAAAAAGGCTACCTTTGTACGTGTGTTTTTCATAGTATTAGATTAAGATAAAGGTTTAAAGGAAAAGAGATGTTGTGAAACATCTCTTTTTTGTTTTTATATACAAGCAACCAAGGACTAAAAATTGGCCGCTTAGGAATCGCAAGCATCCTAAGCGGCCTATATACTTTTTTTTTGGGGGGGTATCAGTCAGCGGGGGCGGATAAGATGCTGTTGTAGGCGCCGGGGTCGGATATTATCTCCAATGCCTTGAGGTATACAGGATTGAGGGGGTTTGTAGCGCGGACGTAGGCACCGTCCTCATACAGGTCGCGCTCAAGCAGCCCTTTGATCACGGCCTCAACCAGGATGCGCGAAGTCTGCAACTGTTCCGGATTAGGCTCCACACCGGTGTCTTTGCCTTTGGCCACAACGGCGTCGACCATCTGCTGCGACACACGGAAGTCGCGGCTGAATACATCCTCCGTGGGATATTTTTTCAGCAACTCGGCGCGGTGCTGATCCACATACTGTATGCAATACTGGGCGATGGCACCTTTGGCCACAAGGTCGCGGTAGTAGGCCGAATAGAGTGTGGTGTCGACCGGCACGAACACATCGGGCATGATGCCGCCTCCGCCATAGACTGTGCGGCCCGAGTGCAATGTCTTGAATTTCTGATGCTCGTCGAACTTGATGCTGTCGGCGCTCCACAGCTCGCCGCTCTGATAGCGATTGAGGAGGTCGAGATGGTACTCCTCGCCTTTGCCTTTCTCGTAATGCTTCTGGATGGAGCGGCCGGTGGGGGTGTAGTAGCGCGAGACGGTGAGGCGTATCATGGAGCCGTCAGGGAACGGAAACGGGCGCTGCACAAGACCTTTGCCGAATGTGCGGCGACCGACCACGACACCACGGTCGTGATCCTGGAGCGCACCGGAAAGGATCTCTGCGGCGGATGCCGAGTATTGATCGACCATCACCACCACGGGGCCGTCGAACAATGGCTTACCACCGTTGCGTGCGTTGTAATATTCAGGCTGGAAGCTGCGTCCGCTGGTGTATACCACGTTGTCGCCATTCTTCAAGAAAAGCGATGCCAGCTCAACAGCCGAGCCGAGGTATCCGCCGCCGTTGCTCTCAAGATCAAGGATCAGACGCTGCATGCCCTGCTTGCGCAACTTGCGGATGGCGTCGGCCACCTCCTTGGGAGAATCCTCGGCAAAGCGGCTCAGGGATATGTAGCCTGTCTGCGGATCCACCATATAGGCGGCATCCACGCTATGCATGGGGATGTCGTCGCGGGTGACAAGGAAATCGATAGGCGCGGCCACACCCGGGCGCATCACCTTGAGGTTGACCTTCGATCCTTTGGGGCCGCGAAGAATCTTGAGGATAGCCGAATTAGGCAACTTTCTGCCGGCGATCACAGAATCGTCGGCCTGGATGATACGGTCGCCGGGCAGGATGCCGACCTTCTCCGAGGGGCCTCCGGAGATGGTCTGAATCACGTATACGGTGTCGGTGGACATGTTGAACTGCACGCCGATACCGGAGAACTTACCCTCAAGAGGCTCGTTCAGGGCCTTGGTCTCCTCTGGGGTGGAGTAGGCCGAATGGGGGTCAAGGGTCTTGAGCATGGCGATGATGGCCTCGTTGGCGATGGAGTCGCCGTTGACATCATCAACATAGAAATTCTCAATCAAGGCCTCGGCATATCCCACTTTGCGCGACGGTGTGAACTCTGGATTCTGGGCTGCAACTGGCAGAACGACCGCAGCCAATATAAGAGCGGAAAGGAATTTTCTCATAAACAATGATGTTGAAACAATATACAAATGTAACAATTATTTCGGGGAAATGTTAAGGAAATGCATTGTTTTTACATGGACAACACACGCACGGCCACAATACCGGGGCGCACATGCAGGGTGAAGGCAGCGAACAGGCCGGTGCGGTCGGAGTTATATTTCACGTGATAGTGCTCAGGAGCGAGAAAGTCGAGCGCAAACATGGCATCGGCCACGGGCTGACAGCCCGGTGAGCCGGGCGTGATGCGCTCCTCAATCTCTATATCGAAACCTTTTACTTTTATGGCGAGGCTCACGGCACCGTCAGCGTAAACATCTGTCAGACCATGACGCAGAAGAACGACCTGACCCGAATCCAAGCAGCGGAATTCAACAGAGGCATCGCCAGGCGCTCCAGGCATCGGAGGCAGCAGCTCGCCGGAGAGCAGATGCTCCCGAACGGCTCCATGCCCACCGGGGCGCGAGACTGCGGCTATCACTGCGGCCGCTACGACAGCCAGTATCACATAGACTTCGATCATCGATAAGTGTTACTTAAAAAGGAAGCGGGGAGGCTACCATCGGCAACCCACCCCGCTATAAAGAGAACAATTGATAGGGCTTAGCGGTCGCCTGCCACGAAGTGGAGGCTGTTGTTCTGGATCTTTTCGTCGCCGAGGAGCATGACAAACGGATTGTTGATGCCGAATGTCTGCATGAATGTGGCGCGATCCTGGATAGCGTCGAACGGACGTCCCTCCTTGCTTACGCCGTCAACCACGAAGACAACCACCTCGCTGGTGCCTTGTACCGGGCCGGTGAGCTGGCCGGGCTTGGCAGCGGCGATCTGTCCCTGGAGGGCATAGTTGTTATATCCGAGTGTGGCCAGACGGGGTGAGGTGAATACCACGGTGCTGTCTGTCATCACGCTTGAGTTCATTTTCTGGGCGTAGCCGGCCAGGTCGGAAGCCTGCCCCTTGTACTGCTCGATGAGCTTGGCGGCCTTCTTGTCGGCGCGAGCCTGGGCTGAGAGGTAATCCTGGAGCTCAGGAGCGTTGTAGGGACGGTATTCGCCGTCGTAGATATCTTTCACGGCCACCACCATGTAGTAGTCCTGAGTGTCAAATACGGGTGACACTTCGCCTTTCTTGGCCTCCATCACCCATTTCACAGCGCGGCGTGATTCGGGCACGGCACCGATATGGGGCGACGACGGAGTGACTTCGGCATGCATCAGGTTGTAAAGCGAATCGGCGTTGGCGCTGAATGCGTCGCCTTTGGAGTTGCTGGCCACAAAGCTGTTGAGCTGTGTCTTGAGGTTGGTGACAGTCTCGTTGGAGGGATCCACCACATATTTGATAACGGAGACCTCTGCCACCTGCACGGGCGAGCGGCGCTGGTTCACATTATATATAATAGCGCCCTGGCCTTGTACGCTGTCGCTGTATACGAACGGCTGGCCTACGGCAGCATCGGCGAACATCTGCTTCATCTGGGCGGGTGCTCCGATAAGGGTGTTCCACTGGTCGCCAAGGGCGTTGCCCTGATTCTCGGCCACAACCTCAGACATTGTCTTGCCGGCGGTGATGAGAGCCATCACAGAGTCGGCAGCCTGGCGGGTGGGGAACGCAGCCATGGAGATGTTGATGGAGTCAATCTGTGAGGTCACGTCAAGCACTTTGGCGATTGTGAAAGTGTTCTGGCGACGGGGGAATTTATATACATTGTCTTTTACCAGAGCGGAATCGGGGAGCATGCGCAGGTCGGCGTTGCTCTTTATGCGGCTCACGGGGATTGTCACGGTTTCGTTGGCGAATTTTGCTTTGCCGGCGATACCGTCGAGGCCGGCAGTGTTACGGAGATCATTCACAGCCTTGTCAACCTCAACCTCAGCATTGGCGAAATCTTCAAAAGAAGGCACGATGTTCACCACCACATAGTCGACAGTGCGTGTCTCGTCGTCAAGACGGTATTGAGCCTTGTTCTTTTCCCACTGAGCCTTTATGTCGGCTTCGGATATCTGAGCATCGTCGTCGGAGACAGAAGAGAAAGGCGCGCTCACGTATGATACGCGGGCAGTGGTCATGTTATCGTCGTATACGCTCTGAGCATCGAGGTCGTTGGCAACGAAGAGGCCACCCACAAGACGTCCGAATGCATTCTGCTTGAGTGTCTTTTCGAGCTGCTGCTCCTGTGCGGCCCACATATTCTTGAGCTCGGGACCGATCTCGGCAGGGAAGTTGTAGCGGGCAGGATTGTTCATTACGTCGAGGATCACACGTCCGCTGGCCTCGGGGAGCTGGAGCTGCTGGGCCACGCCCATGATGAACTGCTGCACGGCAGGATGAGGCGTCTCACCTGTCATGGCACGCGAGATCTCAGAGTCGGTGACATTTATGCCGAGCTTCTCGATCTGGTCGTTGATCATAGCCTCGAAAGCTAACTCCTGAATGGTCTGCTGGGCGAGCTCGTCATTGTCAGGACGCTGCTGGCCCTGTGCCATGGCACGCTCGGAATTGGCCGTAAGGCGGTTCTGGTATTCGTTGATATCAATTTTATGCCCGGCTACCTTAGCGATGGCGCTTCCGGGACCGAAGAAAGAGCGACCTGAGGTAAGGAAGTCGCCCATGATGAACGCAAGAAGCGCCACGATGATTATTGTAAATAATAACACCGATTTGCTTCTGATTTTTTCAAGTGTTGCCATTTATTATGTTAGAGATTAATTTATTATTCAGCAGAAATATGTATAAAAAACCATGCTCTACAGCAGGATCACGGACTTTTTACGCAAAATCGCACAAAGATAAGCATTTTTTACAAGCGCACAAAATTCGGAGCAGTGTTTTTATGATCCGTTCCCGCGGATTAATTAATTTTCACTCTTATAAAATCCGGAAAAACACCCGCGTTCTCAATTTTTTTGTGTAATTTAGTGGCCTGATTACACAAAACCATCTCACATTTATAAAAATAGCATGAAGAACTGTATTTTGCTCAAGACTCTGGCGGCATCGGCACTCGTGGCTGGCTCCGCCGTCGCAGCGCAGGCAATCGTCACCAACGGCGGCACTCAGTATCTGCTCGACCAGAGCATGGATATGAGCCCGGATTTCTACGATCTCAGCAACACGTATTTCTTCGCGGATTCCATGGCCGGATTTGACACAGCCACAGGCGAAGGCACAATCGTATGGCGGCGTCACCAACTGCAGCCGCGTCAGGCGTTCAATGCCAACACGTATCTGCACCAACCGCTGAAGTCGCTTGACTTTCCGAACACCGCCTATGAGCAGGATCCGAGCCTGAAATTCCAGGTCGATCCGGTGAGCGCCAACACCTTGCGCATACGTGTATACACATCTCCAATCATTCCGGCCGAGGACGCTGACGATCCAATGCTGGTTGGCTCCGTGCCCGACGGAAAAGCCTCATGGACTGCCAAAAAGACCGCTGATGGAGTGACCTACACATCACCCGCCGGCAGCCTGGAGATCCAAACTTACCCTTGGCGACTGATAGCCCGCGACAACGACGGCATGCTGCTGACACAGACCCGCGTATGGAGCGACAACGATTCCACGCAAGTCAAAGTGGGGCCGTTCCAGTTCATAAAACGCGGATCCGACAACACCCGCTCCATCAATCCCGTGTTCTCACTCATGCCCGGCGAAAAAATCTACGGCTGCGGCGAATCGGCCACATCGCTCAACAAGCGCGGACAGAAACTCAACCTCTTCGTCACTGACCCGCAGGGACCCGAGACCCCCGACATGTACAAGCCCATACCCTTCTTCTTCAGCGACCGAGGCTATGGCATGTTCATGCACACCTCGGCACCCGTGACCTGCGACTTCGGCTGTAGCTACATCGGAGCCAACAAACTCTTCATGGCCGACGAGGTGATGGATATATTCCTGTTTTTCGGCGAGCCAAAGGACATCCTGGCCGAATACACCGCCCTGGTCGGCCGTCCGCAGATGCCCCCGCTATGGAGCTTCGGCACATGGATGAGCCGCATCACTTATTTCAGCGAGAAGGAAGGCCGCGAGGTAGCCGCCCAGCTGCGCAAGAACAAGATACCCAGCGATGTGATCCATTTTGACACGGGCTGGTTCGGTGTGGACTGGCAGTGCGACTACAAATTCGCCGAAGACCGTTTCGACAATCCCGTGAAGATGCTTTCCGACCTCAAGGACCAAGGCTTCCGCACATGCCTGTGGCAGCTCCCCTACTTCACTCCCAAAAACAAATACTTCCCCGAGCTCGTTGAAAAAGGCCTGTATGTGAAAAATGGCCGCGGCGAGCTGCCTTACGAAGACGCAGTGCTTGACTTCACCAATCCCGAGACCGTGAAATGGTATCAGGAGAAGATCGGCAATCTGATAAAACAAGGCGTGGGAGCGATAAAAGTGGACTTCGGCGAGGCAGCCCCTGTGAACGCCATATATGCCAACGGGCGCTCCGGACTGTATGAGCACAACCTCTATCCGCTGCGCTACAATCGCGCCGTAGCCGACATAACCCGTGCCACAAGCGGCGAGAACATAATCTGGGCACGCTCGGCGTGGGCCGGCTCTCAGCGCTACCCCCTGCACTGGGGCGGCGATGCAGCCACCACCAACGCCGGCCTTGAAGGCACCCTGCGCGAAGGCCTGTCGCTGGGATTGAGCGGATTCTCCTTCTGGAGCCATGACATCGGCGGCTTCGTCACAGCCTCGCCCGAATCGCTCTACCGCCGCTGGCTGCCTTTCGGCTTCCTCACATCCCACAGCCGCGTGCACGGAGCGCCTCCCACTGAGCCATGGCTCATAGGCAAAGAGTTCACCGACTATTTCCGCGACTGCGCCGAGCTCAAATACAAGCTCATGCCTTACGTCTACGCCCAGGCCAAGGAATCATCCGAGAACGGTCTGCCGATGCTGCGCGCCCTGCTGGTGGAATTCCCCGACGACCCCGGCGCATGGACAGTGGAAGACCAATACCTATTCGGCAGCCAGATGCTCGTGGCTCCCATGATGGAGGACGGCACATCGCGCAACGTCTACCTTCCCGGCAAGGACAAATGGATCGACTACCAGACCGGCAAGGTATACACCCCAGGCTGGCATAAAGTGGCCTGCGGCAAACTGCCTATTATAATAATGGTAAAAGATGGCTCGGCCATCCCCCATGTGAATGTAGCGCAGTCAACCGACAAAATCGACTGGAGCAAGATACAATGGAAAAAGTATCTCGCCGACCGCAAGGAGGCCACCGGCAAGATCTGCCTTCCCTCCGACGGCCATCTCCAGACCGTGACCCTTAAATAAGAAATGTAAATCCAACCTTTATTATCACTGACTCGGCCGTGGCTCTCCCGCCGAGTCTTTTATTACCTTTATTACCGCCACCGCACATTCGGGCATTTTTAGTTAATTTTAAATAGGAGTGAACGAATTTATATTGTATCTTTGCATGTGGAATCAATTATTCTTGCCAAACAATTTAATACAAATATGCTCGAACAACTTAAAGAAAGCGTACTACGCGCCAATCTTGACCTGGTGAGACACGGACTGGTGATTTTCACCTGGGGCAATGTGAGCGGCATTGACCGCGAAAGGGGTCTCGTCGTAATAAAGCCGTCAGGCGTTGACTATGATTGCATGACTGCCGATGATATGGTAGTGGTGGACCTGGCCACAGGAGAACGTGTGGAAGGCAACCTGAAGCCTTCGTCCGACACTCCGACGCATCTGGCCATCTACCGCACATGGCCCGAAGTAGGCGGAGTGGTGCATACACATTCCACTTATGCCACCGCATGGGCGCAAGCCGGCCTGGATATCCCCAACATCGGCACTACTCATGCCGACTATTTCCACCATGACATCCCATGTACCGCAGACATGACCGAGGCGGAAGTGAAGGGTGACTACGAACTGGAGACCGGAAATGTGATAATCAACCGTTTCCGTGGCATCAACCCCATGCACACCCCCGGCGTACTGGTGAAGAATCACGGACCGTTCTCATGGGGCAAAGACCCGCACGATGCCGTGCACAATGCCGTGGTGATGGAGCAGGTGGCCAAGATGGCATTCATAGCCAAGACTGTAAATCCCGCCCTGACCATGAATCCGCTGCTGATCGAGAAGCACTATAACCGCAAGCACGGCCCCGGCGCGTACTACGGACAGAACTAACAACTAAAAACTACAATACAATGAACGAATTAGAACTTTGGTGGATCACCGGCGCCCAACTTCTTTACGGCGGTGACGCAGTAGTGGCAGTGGATGCCCACTCCAAGGAAATGGTGGATGGCCTAAACGCCTCAGGCAATATCCCCGTAAAAATAGTATACAAAGGCACAGCCAACTCTTCGAAAGAAGTAGAGGAAGTGATGGTGGCAGCTTCCGCCGACAAAAAATGTGTGGGCGTGATCACATGGATGCACACCTTCTCGCCCGCAAAGATGTGGATCCACGGACTGCAGAAGCTCACCAAGCCCCTGCTGCACTTCCACACACAGTACAACGCCGAGATTCCCTGGGACACCATGGACATGGATTTCATGAACCTGAACCAGAGCGCCCATGGCGACCGCGAATTCGGACATATCTGCGCACGTCTGGGCGTACGCCGCAAGATCGTGGTAGGGCATTGGAAATCAGCCGAGGCCCAGCGCCAGATAGCCGTATGGAGCCGCGTGGCTGCCGCATGGGCCGATGCCCAGGACATGCTCGTGATCCGTTTCGGCGACCAGATGAACAATGTGGCCGTGACCGACGGCGACAAAGTGGCCGCTGAGATGCAGCTCGGATACCACGTGGACTACTGCCCCGTGAGCGAACTGATGGAATATTACAAAAAAGTGTCCGATGCCGACGTTGAAGCCCTTTTCAAAGAATACCTTTCGCTATATGATTACCAGCCTGAGATCGCCCAGGCAGGCACCGTCGCCAACAAGAGCGTGATGAACGCCGCCCGCGCCGAGCTCGCCATCCGCGCATGCCTCAAGGCCAAAGGTGCCAAAGCGTTCACCACCAACTTCGACGACCTGGGCACAGACGATATCAACGACCCGAAATTCGTCGGCTTCGACCAGATTCCCGGTCTGGCCTCGCAACGCCTCATGGCCGAAGGCTACGGATTCGGAGCTGAGGGCGACTGGAAATCCGCAGCCCTCTACCGCACTCTGTGGGTCATGAATCAGGGACTCCCCGGCGGATGCTCATTCCTTGAGGACTATACCCTCAACTTCGACGAGAAGAACGGCAGCTCAATCCTTCAGGCCCACATGCTTGAGGTGTGCCCCACCATCGCCGCACAGAAGCCCCGCCTGGAGGTGCACCACCTCGGCATAGGCATCCGCAAGGCTCAGACCGCGCGCCTGGTATTCACATCCAAGCCCGGCAAAGGCTCCACAGCTACCGTGATTGACCTCGGCGAGCGTTTCCGCCTGATTGTCAACGACGTGGAATGCATTGAGCCAAAGCCCCTGCCCAAACTGCCAGTGGCCTCGGCACTGTGGATACCGATGCCCGACTTCGAGACAGGCGCAGGATGCTGGATCATGGCCGGAGGCACACACCACAGCTGCTTCTCCTACAGCATCACAGCCGAATACTGGGCCGACTACGCCGAAATGGCCGGAATCGAGATGGCCCACATCAACGACAAGACCACCATGGCCGAGTTCAAGAAAGAGCTCCGCTGGAACGACGTATATTATCACATACATAAATAACAACCATGGCCACACCTGCTCAGACCATACTCGAAGGCAAAGCCATACTCGGCATTGAGCTGGGATCCACCCGCATCAAAGCCATCCTGATCGACAGCGACAACCGCCCCATAGCCCAGGGGAGCCACGTATGGGAAAACCAGCTCGTGGACGGCCTCTGGACATATTCCATCGACAACATCTGGACCGGCATGCAGGACGCATACCTGAGCCTGCGCCGGGATGTCAAGGAGAAATACGATGTGGAGATCCGAAGCCTCGCCGCCATCGGAATCAGCGCGATGATGCACGGATATATGACTTTCGGCAAGGACGGTGAGATTCTGGCTCCATTCCGCACATGGCGCTGCACCAACACCGCCGTTGCGGCGGCGCGCCTGTCGGAGCTGTTCAATTTCAACATCCCCCTGCGATGGAGCATATCGCACCTCTACCAGGCCATACTTAACGATGAGCCGCACGTAAAGGACATTGACTTCCTGACCACACTGGCCGGATACGTACACTGGAAACTCACCAGCAAGAAGGTGCTTGGCGTGGGTGATGCCTCGGGCATGATTCCCGTGGATCCCGCCACAGGCACATACAACGCCGCCATGGTGAAAAAATTCGAGGAGCTTGTTCAGCCAAAGGGCTATCCCTGGACATTGTCGCAGATCCTGCCACAGTCGCTCGGCGCAGGCACCCCCGCCGGCAATCTCACAGCTGCAGGCGCGGCTCTGCTCGACCCTACCGGCACACTCCAGCCCGGCACCATCTTCTGCCCGCCCGAGGGCGATGCCGGCACAGGGATGGTAGCCACCAACGCCGTGCTCCCCGGCACAGGCAACGTCTCGGCCGGCACATCGTCGTTCTCAATGATTGTCCTGGAAAAGGATCTGTCACAGCCTTACGAGGCCATAGACATCGTCACCACCCCCGACGCGCATCCGGTAGCCATGGTACACTGCAACAACTGTACATCCGACCTGAACGCCTGGGTAAGCATCTTCGCCGATTTCCAGAAGCTGATGGGACGTGACGTGGACATGAACGACCTCTACGGACGGCTCTACAATCACGCGCTCACCGGCGATGCCGACTGTGGTGGCGTGGTGGCATACAACTTTGTATCCGGCGAGCCAATCGTCGGCCTTGCCGAGGGGCGTCCCATGGTGCTCCGCACTCCCACAGCCGATTTCTCGCTGGCCAACCTGATGCGGGCACATCTGTACGCATCACTGGCTGTGCTGAAGATCGGCAATGACATCCTGTTCGGGAAAGAACACGTGAGTGTGAGCCGCATCACAGGTCACGGAGGCCTGTTCAAGACCCCCGTGGTGGGACAGCGCATACTGGCCGCAGCCCTGAATTCGCCCATCACCGTGATGGAGACTGCCGGCGAGGGCGGAGCCTGGGGCATAGCGCTGCTCGCAGCCTACACAGCACTCAATCCTGAGGGGCTACCTCTGCCGGAGTATCTGGAAAAATGCGTGTTTGCAGGCGCCGAAGGCACTACCATCGCACCGGAGGAAGCCGACACAGAAGGCTTCAACAAATATCTGAAGGCGTACACCGCCTCGCTTGCAGCTGAGGCAGCCGCCATAAAAGCCTGATATTAACAGTACCCAAAATGAGCAGTCAATCACGAGACAGCAATTGGCTGCTCATTTTATATTTTCGCGAATGAGGATGAGCTACGACTATTTAAATGATATTTTCGGAGAGCACAGAGGTCATGACACCAGGTACACTCCGCACGAAAAGCATGCCATAGAGGTCATACGGCTGTTTTATAACAATGAAATTGACCGCCAAGCCTTTGCCGAAGAGATACATGAAATACGCGAGACCTTTCTGGCCCTGACCAAGGACGCCGACGGCAATCCTGTTATTGACCAGGACGTACCACTCTGGCTGAATGGCTTCCTTTTTAAATTCATCAGGTGGGACCAATATCGTATGATTCAGGAAGCAGCCAAATCAAAACCTGAATTGACGGAAGATCCCCGGTGGCCTGGAATCATGGATGACGCCGCCTCATATGAGCGCGAATTTCACCAGGCCATGAAATATTGTATCGAAGAATGGAACCGCATCCATTCCCAAAAACAATCCTGAGCCGGATAAAAAAAACTTCAAGCATTAATCATAACCGGCCGCGGAGGTAGGAGATGGCATCGGCCTGGACACGGGAGCCTGCGAGAGCATTGGTGAACATGTACAGCGCGATTGCAATAATTGTCTGCGCGGCCAATGTTGGCACAGGCGACCATCCTAAGGTGCCAATGTAACCTATGACTATGCACACCAGAAGAGTAGCACCAAGATAAGGCAGGTAGTCAAAGATATATCTGCCTACGGTCACGCCTGATATACGCGATGCCTTACGCAAGGTGAGCCACCACCCTATCACGGCGGCCACGACCTGTCCCCACAACAATAATTCTATTCCCAGAGCCGGATGCGACTGGCTGCTCCACCCTATCAGCGGGAGCGCCGCCACCAGAAACACGAGCGACACGGCATCACGCACTCCCTCAAGGTATACCAGCGAACGCGAACGCCCCATAGCAAGGATAATATCCATATACAGAGTGGTGAGAATCATAAACACTCCCCGCAGTAAAAGGAGCTGGAACAATGGAATGGACACATCCCACTTTGCACCAAAGAGCAAGTGAAACAAAGGCGTAGCCATCACTGCAAGCCACAGCATGCAGGGGAATGTGGCATATGACACCGCCCTATTCATCTTGGAGCACAGCGAAGCGAATCTCTGCGGCTGATCCTGCGCATCGGACAGTCCGGGCACGAAAGCCGACGTGATGACCTGCGTGATAGAAGCCACCCCCATCTTACTCCACTTGTCGGCCTGTGTATAATAGCCCAACGGAGCCAGACCGGCACGATTGCCGATCAGGAATGAGTATATATTATTGAATACGATATTGAGAAACGAGGTGAGCATCATTCCCGACCCTACCGCGAAAAAGCTGCGCAGCGATGCCACTGACACGCGCATCATCGGCCACCAGTCGCCCACTGCCCAGAGCACTAAGGATTTCACTCCGGAGATAGCGATGCTCTGCCACACAATGGCCCATGCTCCGTAGCCTTCAACCGCCAGCCAGATACCCACCACTCCGCCTGCACACAGGCCAATGGCATTAGCCACGGCAACAGGCCTGGCATTGAGCTGTTTGGTAAGGCGATTCACCTGCACTATAGCCGATGCGTTAAGGATAAATGTGAGAAACATCAGCCTCGACAGCGGCACGAGCCTGCGGTCGCCCTGAAACAAGCCGGCGATCAGCGGAGCTGCCAGATACAATATGACATAAATGATTATGGCAATGCCCAGATTGAGCCACAACACTGAGCTGTAATCAAGACGAGACGGCGACTTGCGCTGAAGCAGGGCATATGAGAATCCACTGTCTATCAGCAGTGTCGCGAAAGACTGAAAGATGAGGACGGCCCCCACCAGACCGAAGTCCTCAGGCGAGAGCAGCCGCGCGAGCACAATGCCAGTGACCGCATATAACAATTGTGTGAGCATGCGGTCGATGGCATTCCACTTTACCGCGCGGGCAGTCTTTTTCTTCAGAGCATCGGCCACTTCAATCCATAGGTATGATTTTCACGCCCACTGTACGGTTCTTGATTTTCGGAGCACCACGATAATATACCTTGCCGCCGGCGCCGGTCACGGTGAGTTCTTCGGCAGGGTGGCAATCGACCGAGCCGGTGCCAAGCATATTCACCTTGACTTTCTGCCCCTCCAGGCCACCGGCCTCTACTGCTCCTGTGCCACAGTTGACGAGCTTCACCGTCTGAGCGATGCCGGTGATGAAGATGCGGCCATTGCCTGATTTGATCGCAGCCTCGGCCTTGGTGACATGCACGTCGCGAGCCACTACCGAACCATTGCCAATCACCTCAGCTACAAATTCAGCCGACGGATTCACGCGCTCAACTGTAATCGTGGAATCACCCCAATTTGAAATCTTCGTGATGGCCGAGGAATAGACGGTGACTGTGGGAAGCCCGGGCAGGGGTTGCTCGCCGGTAAGCTCTATCTTGAGCTTATGATTATTGCACTGGAAAGATATTTCCGACGACATATCCGGCTCGCAGGTGAACTCTGCCTCGCCCGCGCGGTCAGCATCACAACTGTACACCACATTGATGCCATCAACGACTGTAAGCTCGGTAAACTCACCAATTTTCAGAGAATAATCCTTTACCTCAGCGCTCATGGCCGCAAACGATAAGAGCGCGGCCAGCAGAAAAGCATATTTCTTCATCATTTGCCTATGATATTATTCTGACGTCCTTTTTTTCGGACATCGCGACAAGATTTGTTATAATATATGTGACCGGAGCCGCTGACCTCGGCTTTGATTTCTGATTTCACATTCAGCGAAGCCGCATCAATCCGGCCGGAGCCGGTGATATTATAAAATGCGCGGGTGGCTTCGCCTGAGATCTTCACGCTGCCTGAGCCGGAGATTTCCACCTCGGCAGAAAGCATCCTGGCATCCCTGATTCTGGCTGAGCCTGAGCCTGTAATCTCAGCATAGAGATTGGTGACATTCGCCTTTTCAATATTAACGGAGCCATAGCCGGTGACCTCACTTTTGACCGACGACACATTCAGGTCGGAGACACGGAACGAGCCACTCCCGGTGATCTCAACATCAAGTGCCAATGCATATACAGTGTTGACCTTTACCTGCCCCGAGCCGGTGATCTCAGCATCAAGGTTCTTACCTTTCTCACCCAACGAAGGTGCCTGTAATTCTCCCGAGCCGGTGATCTTCACATCGGTCACGGCGGCAGGATTGTTCACGAATATAAGCACGGGATTGTTTCTATTGGCCTTGGATGCAGGGAATTCCCTTTTCTCTCCATTGAAAATCACTACCAATTTGTCATCACACTGGATATCATTGGTTTTCAGCTTGATCTCAAGCGATTTACCCTTGCTTGTGATTTTTAGTTCGCCTGGACGCAGATTGCCGGTGCCCAACACAAGATTTGATGCAGATGAAGATGTCATACTGACTTTCACCGGACCGACAACCTCTATCTCAGAGAATTTGCTGATCTTGAATGTCGCCTGGGCCATGGCAGTGCAGCCGAATATAGCCAGAGCCACCAATAAAAACAGTTTTTTCATATTTTCGGAAGGTTAGGTATTATCTCAAATTGCACTCGGTCGAGCACGGTCTCAAGCTCGGCCAACGTGGCCGCACGAAGCATTTCTATGCGCACCGGACGGAAATTGGGAATGCCCTTGAATAGCGGACAGACAGCCAAATGACGGCGTATGTGCAGGATGCCGCGCACCTCGTCGATACGGTCGATGCTCTCGCGGATCTGACGGCGCACGAGGGCAAATTTCTCGGCTATGGACAATGGCCCGGCATCGGATCCGGATACGGCAGCGCGTATCTCGCGGAATATCCAGGGGGCGCCTATGGCAGCACGGCCCACCATCACGCCGTCAACTCCGTAGCGGTCAAAAGCCTCGCGGGCACGTTCGCCCGATGTGATGTCGCCATTACCGATCACAGGGATGCTGAGGCGTGGATTGGCCTTGACACGCGCTATCATCTCCCAGTCGGCCTCGCCTGTATACATCTGTGAACGCGTTCGGCCATGCACTGTAAGCGCCTGGATGCCACAGTCCTGAAGCCGCTCGGCCAGATCAACGATTATTTTGGTCTCGTGATCCCAACCAAGGCGTGTCTTGACTGTGACAGGCACCTTAACTGCATCAACCACGGCGCGTGTGATCTCAAGCATCCGCGGCACGTCGCGCAACATACCGGCACCGGCACCTTTCCCGGCCACCTTTTTCACCGGACAGCCGAAGTTGATGTCAATGATATCCGGACATGCCTGCTCGCATATGCGGGCAGCCTCGGCCATGGTGTCGGCATCGCGCCCGTATATCTGTATGGCTGTAGGGCGCTCGGCGGGGTTGATCTCGAGCTTTCGGGTAGTGGCGGCGATACTACGGATCAAGGCATCGGCTGAAACGAACTCGGTGTATGTCATCTGCGCCCCCTGCTCCTTGCAGATCAGGCGGAACGATGCGTCGGTGACATCTTCCATCGGAGCCAGCATCACCGGACGGTCGCCAAGGTCGAGATTGCCGATTCTCATTGCCGGATTATTTCGGGTTTGTCTCGTAATATACTATATCCACGAGACTGACATTGAATTGCAGGTTGGAATACGGGAGTATGCCGCTCGATGTGTTCACACCATAAGCGCTCTGGTAGGGCACCACCACCTCGGCGGTGTCACCCACGCGCATATTCTCAAGGGCGATGGTCCATCCGGAGATAACAGAATTGAGACGTGTGCGGAAGATGGCCGGCCCATACTGGGTGTTCAGATAGGATGAATCTATGGCTGTGCCGTCGCAATAATGCAAAATGTAGCGGGTATCCACAGTGGATGTGTATATAGGCGACAGGTTGCCTTCGGTCTCTGAGCGGTCATTGAAATAATGTATCAGCACGTAGGCCGCAGGATTCCAGTCGGGCACAATGGTCTGGAAGTAAGGAGTGCCGTCGGCATTGGTACGAGCCTGTTGCTGAGCCAGCCACTCAATGTTCTTCTGATTCCACTGCTCATACACCTCGGAGATGTTGTTGTCATCATCGTCACCGCATGACGCGAGCCAACATAGTGCGGCGAAGATGGAAAGATATATCGGAAATTTCTTCATATTCAAAGGTTAGAATTCTACTGTGGGGGCATGCTGTGCTGCTTCGTCGGCCTTGAACTGCGGCAGGGCGTCGAATCCGAATACCGAAGCCCAGATGTTGCCAGGGAAGCGGCGTACCATCACATTGTATTTCTGCACCGATTCGGTGTAGTATCCGCGGTAGGTGGCTATACGGTTTTCGGTGCCTTCGAGCTGTGTCTGCAAATCCTGGAACTGAGTGTTGGCCTTCAGGTCAGGATAAGCCTCATGCACGGCATTTACGTAGATGCTAAGGGCGCGGTTGAGGTCGGCCTGAGCCTGGTTGTAAGCGTCGAACTGGCGTTCGGCCCCGGGATTGGCGGCCACGCTGTCGCGCATAGCCACGGCCTGCGTATAGGCGTCGGACAGGCCGGCGCGGGCGCGGGTCACATTCTCAAAAGTGGATTTCTCGTGTTCGGCGTAACCCTTGACGGTGTTCACCAGGTTAGGTATGAGGTCGAGGCGACGCTGGTATTGGATTTCAACATCGGCCCATTTCTTGTCCACTGATTCTTTCTCGGTGACAAAGCCGTTGTAGGCGTTCTTGCCCCAGAGGAATATGCCTGTCACCAATGCTGCGATGACGGCAAATATTATAGCTCCTTTTTTCATATTTTTATTTTATTACATTTCTGCAATCTGTTCGGGTGTGAAATCAAAGTCAATGCTATATGTAGAAGTTGTAGCCGTATAGTGGTATCGTATTCCATATCCGGCTTTGATCAGAATATTCTGCGTCTCTCCTACAAATACATCATTTTTGATACTTTTTGCAAGGTTTTCACGAAATGCATCACTATTTTCGTAGAGAATGTCAATCGGATCTTCCTCTAAATCTTTTCCGGAAATCGAATAATTGTATACGAAGTATGGCTCTTCAAGGGTACACCCCAGCCAGGTGGTGACTTCGTCAACCTGCTGCGGTATATCTTCGTTTATTTCTTCGAGGCTCGCCTGCAACATTTCCATTGCCTGCTCCTTTTCGGTGGAGCCGTTGCAAGAAAAGAGTACGAAAGACAGGAGGCTGACAAGCAGCAAATAGTTCATTTTCATATTCGTGTCTTTATGATTTCAAAAGGGGTAGATTGTTCATTACTATGCTCCATAAAATATCGGGACGCAAGGAGTCATATGCATGGAAGACTCCACTTCGCAAATGGCAGAGAGGATATCACTTAGGTATTTCAATATTTTTCTATCCATATATCATGTGTTTAGTTTCATCCAATTCTTCTTTGAAATATGGTTTTTTATTGAAGATACGTCTACCAAGTCGATCTCTCTTCCAAAAAAATACAATAGAACTTTAGATTTTGCGGAGGAGGGAGTTGATGCTTACGCTTTCGTGGATCAGGCGGTGGAGGTCGGCGACATTCACGCGCTCCTGCTCCATGGAATCACGGTGGCGGAGGGTGACGGTGTTGTCCTCGAGAGTCTGATGGTCAACAGTGATGCAGTAGGGTGTGCCGATGGCATCCTGGCGGCGGTAGCGCTTGCCGATGGAGTCTTTTTCGTCGTAGTGGGTGGCGAAGTCGAATCGCAAGTCGGCCACAATCTCACGGGCTTTCTCAGGCAGACCATCCTTGCGCACCAGAGGCATCACCGCACATTTCACGGGAGCCAGAGGAGCGGGCAGGTGGAGCACCACGCGGGAGTCACCGCCCTCGAGCTGCTGTTCGTCGTAAGATGAGCAGAGCACGCTCAGGAACATGCGGTCCACACCGATCGAGGTCTCGATCACATACGGAGTGTAGCTCTCGTTGAGCTCGGGGTCGAAATACTGTATCTTCTTGCCTGAGAATTTCTCGTGCTGCGAGAGGTCGAAATTGGTGCGTGAGTGTATGCCTTCCACTTCCTTGAAACCAAAAGGCATCTGGAATTCGATGTCTGTGGCGGCGTTGGCGTAGTGGGCCAGCTTCTCATGGTCGTGGTAACGGTATTTTTCGTCGCCGAGGCCAAGCGCCTTGTGCCAGCGCAGACGCCATTCCTTCCAGTGCTTGAACCACTCCATCTCCGAGCCGGGGCGCACGAAGAACTGCATCTCCATCTGCTCGAACTCGCGCATGCGGAATATGAACTGGCGCGCCACGATCTCATTGCGGAATGCCTTGCCGATCTGAGCGATACCGAAGGGGATGCGCATGCGGCCGGTCTTCTGCACGTTGAGGTAGTTCACGAAGATTCCCTGTGCTGTCTCCGGGCGCAGGTATACGGTCATGGCACCGTCGGCGGTGGATCCCATCTCGGTCTTGAACATGAGGTTGAACTGGCGCACCTCGGTCCAGTTCTTTGTTCCGGAAATCGGGCATACGATACCCTCGTCAAGGATAATCTGGCGCAGTTCCTCCAGATTGTTGTCATTCATAGCCACCGAGAAGCGCTCGTGCAGGGCGTCACGCTTGGCCTTGTGCTCAAGCACGCGTGGATTGGTCTGGCGGAAGAGGGCTTCATCGAACGATTCGCCGAAGCGTTTTGCGGCCTTGGCCACCTCTTTTTCTATCTTATCGTCGATTTTTGCTATCTGATCTTCGATGAGCACATCGGCGCGATAGCGCTTTTTGGAGTCGCGGTTGTCAATCAGGGGATCATTGAACGCATCCACATGTCCGGAAGCCTTCCAGATGGTAGGATGCATGAAGATGGCGGAGTCTATGCCCACGATATTCTCGTGGAGCAGGGTCATTGCGTCCCACCAGTAACGCTTGATATTGTTTTTGAGTTCCACACCGTTCTGTCCGTAGTCGTACACAGCTGAAAGTCCATCGTAAATTTCGCTTGACGGGAACACAAAGCCGTATTCCTTGGCATGGGAAACTATTTTCTTGAAAACGTCGTCTTGTTGTGCCATTTTTATGTAGTAGTTATGTTTTTAGCCTATTAATCGGCAAATATACGAAGAATATTCGACAAAAAAAATAGCGCATTTCGACCAACAGGCCGGCGCGCGTTGGTGAAGCCAATTTTTTGAGGTCAAATATACGGTTTTTGCGGAAATACCGTATATGCCCGAAAAACAAAAGTTACTTATTATAACAGAGGAGAGAGCATAGCGAGCTATGTGACTGAGCCGAAGACCGGAAGATTCCCGGCAGGCGCAGCTTATCTTTTCACATTTATTATTAAACGCTCTCTTATTGTCCGGAAGAAAAGCGCTACGCCGCATGCGGGAGGGCATGCGGCGTAGGGTATATGATGTTTTCAGGGAATTACTGTCCGAGATAGGTCTTAAGCAGGCGGCTTTTCTGGCCTTTGAGGCGGCGTATGGCCTTTTCTTTGATCTGGCGCACGCGCTCACGGGTGAGGTCGAATTTGGCGCCTATTTCCTCGAGCGTCATTTCCTGGCATCCGATACCGAAGAACATCTTCAGTATCTCACGCTCGCGCTCGTGGAGCTGACGCAGGGCGCGATCAACTTCCTTGGCAAGCGACTCCTGAGTGAGGGATGCGTCGGCCATGGGACTGTCATCGTTGGTGAGCACATCGAGCAGACTGTTGTCCTCGCCTTCGACAAAAGGAGCATCAACAGAGATGTGGCGGCCTGACACTTTCAGGGTGTCGGCAATCTTCTCCACGGGTACGTCAAGGGTGTCGGCAAGCTCCTCGGGCGACGGACGGCGCTCATTCTCCTGCTCGAATTTAGAGAGAGCCTTGCTGATTTTATTGAGCGAGCCCACCTGATTGAGAGGCAGACGCACGATACGCGACTGTTCGGCCAGAGCCTGAAGGATCGACTGACGTATCCACCACACGGCGTAGCTGATGAACTTGAAGCCGCGGGTCTCGTCGAATTTCTGAGCGGCCTTGATCAGACCCACATTGCCTTCGTTGATGAGGTCGGGGAGCGAAAGGCCCTGATTCTGATATTGTTTTGCCACAGAGACAACAAATCGGAGGTTGGCGCGGGTGAGTTTGTCAAGAGCCTGCTGGTCGCCCTGGCGTATGCGCTGGGCGAGCTCAACTTCCTCTTCGACTGAGATAAGATCCTCACGTCCGATTTCCTGGAGATATTTGTCAAGTGAGGCGCTTTCGCGATTGGTAATTGATTTTGTAATCTTTAGCTGTCTCATGTGTCTGTGTTTAGCGGTATAGGAGAAAAAGTGTGCAAAGATACGAAAAATATTTGAGTTTTACGCACTCACGCACGTAAATTTCTCAAATATTGTACGTTAATATAACCCGGCGGCACGCCGTATGGTTGCATGTCACCGGACTGTTTAAACTTAGAGTGTGTATAAAAACAAAAGTTAAAGCATGGATTTCAGATTTTGGAGTGGATTTTGCGCTGCGTTGAAGGAGTGTACTTGACGTACACGACTGAAACAAAGCGCGAAATACGCTCAAAAGATGAAACAGGATGCCTCAACGGATTTATTTTTCTTTGACATATTGTATAACGCAAACTTGAACTAAAATGTGTGAATTAACAAATATTTATCCTGCCCCGATTTCTCTCCAGCGCTTTCCGCATGTATCTTCGGTCATGTGGCGACAGCCACACTCCCTCATCATCATGCGGAAATCACGCGGAGATAAATCGTCCATGCGTTAACTTTTATTATTAGACACACTCTTATTTATAACGCGCCCAACGGATGATTTCCTTGAGCGTGGGCTTTTTGCCGTACATGAATATGCCCACGCGGTAGATCTTGGCTGTAAGCCAGACCATCAGGAGCGAGAAGGCAGCCAGGAGCACAATCGACACCACAATCTCCCATCCGGGGATGCCGAACGGTATGCGTGCCATCATCACCATGGGCGATGTGAACGGAATGATCGACAGCCAGAAGGCAAGCGACGAGTTGGGGTCATTGGCCACCGTCATGGAGAAGACGAAGCCGATGATGATAGGCACAATGGCTATGGATGTGAGCTGCGAGGCATCCTGGATATTGTCGACCGCCGAGCCGATGGCCGCAAATATCGTGGAATAGAATATATAGCCGAGCACCAGGAACACCATAATGTAGGCGAAGAGCATGAGAATATATCCCGTATTGCCAAGCTGAGCCATGGCAGCAAGCAGATCCACGTCACCGTCGGCTGATAAGCCACTTGTGATCAGAGGCATGATCCATTTGCTGAATGAGCCGATGAGGATACCCCAGATCAGTATCTGTGTCACAGCCACCAAGCCTACGCCCAGAATCTTGCCGAGCATCAGCACCTTGGGTTTGACACTGGAGACGATGATCTCGAGCACACGGTTGTTTTTCTCCTCAATTATTGAAGTCATCACCATCTGGCCGTAGATCATCAGGAACATGTAGAGCATCATAGACATGACTATGCCTATAAGATAGGACACGAGCGAGGATGTCTCGGTGGTCTCCTCCTGGTCTATGCGGTAGGTGCTCATTTTCACATCCACCTTGACCTCGGCTATGATCTCGGCCAGATTGTCAATGTCGTAGCGTTTGAGACGGAGATCCTCGATGGCATCGGAGAGCTGCCCGCGGATGTATTCCTCGGTGGTGATGGCGGGAGCCCCATGGGTATACAGCTCCACCTGGTCGGGACGGTCTACCACATGGCTGCCTATCACGAGTATGCCATCGTAGGCATCCATGGCTTTCACCGAGTCGAGGCTCAACTGCACAGGCACTTGTGTGAACTTGAGCTCGCCACCGTCCTGAAGCGTGGGCGCTATCACACCGCTGGCATCAAGCACAGCGATATTCTTGCTCTCGGGCGATGAGAATATCATGATGAGCGTGGGCGCCATCATCAGCCCCACCATCAGCAGCGGCATCAGGATGGTGGAGATTATAAAACTCTTGCGCGACACCCTCTCGAGGTATTCGCGGCGTATTATCAATGATAGATTGGATTTCATTTTCAGATAGGATTAGAGGGTGACATCGGCGACATATTCGGGAGGGGTAGGCTCATTGGCTTCCTCCACGGCCTGGATAAAGATATCGTTCATTGACATCAGCTTGGGCTGGAATGCCACTATGTCGGTGGCGGCGTTGGCGGCAGCTATCACCTCACGGCGGTCGGCTGCGGAATTGAGCTTCAACTCAATGCGCGTGCGCCCCTGACGGTCGGGGTCTATGTCACGCACATAGGCGCAACATGGCCGGAGAGCATCGGCGAGCGAACGTGAATCGCCTGAGAAAGTGAGCTCGTAGCGGTTGTCGCCATAGCGGCTGCGGAGCTCGTCGACATCTCCGGTGAGGATATTGTGCGAGCGGTTGATGAGCGTGATACGGTCGCAAAGCTCCTCCACGCTGCCCATATTATGGGTGGAGAAAATCACCGTGGCGCCTTCATCCTTGAGACGCAGGATCTCACTCTTGAGCACTTGCACATTTATGGGATCGAAACCCGAGAACGGCTCGTCGAAGATCAGGAGCTTGGGGCGATGGAGCACTGTGATGATAAATTGCACTTTCTGTGCCATGCCCTTTGACAACTCCTCCACTTTTTTATCCCACCAGGAGGATATCTCCAGTCTGTCAAACCACTGGTGGAGAGCCACGGTGGCATCCTTGCGGCTCAGGCCTTTGAGCTGTGCGAAAAAGAGCGCCTGCTCGCCCACTTTCATCTTTTTGTACAGACCGCGCTCTTCGGGGAGGTATCCGATATTCACCACATCGGCCTGCGTAAGGGGATGCCCGTCGAATATCACCGTACCGCTGTCGGGAGCCGTGATATGGTTGATGATACGTATCAGAGTGGTCTTGCCCGCGCCGTTTGGGCCAAGCAGACCGTAGATTTTGCCAGCAGGCACAGACACCGACACATCGTCGAGCGCCCGGTGTCCGCTATAGTCTTTCACTATGTTCTCAGCAATCAGCAGATTGTCCATTTCGTATATGATATTATGAATTAGCTTAGTGATGGTTTCTGGTATTTCAACTCATTATCCATCCTATTAGACGCACAAAGCCCCCGGATTATTACACCGGAGGCTGAAATATTTTTGGGGCCACGAATCAGTGGCGGGTGAAAGCTATGGAATGTAGGTCGCAGATGGAAGTGGCGGGGGTGGCAGATGTGAACACCAGAAATACGGGCTGCTTGCCGGTGAATCCCTCCAGTCCTTTGAGAAGCGCGGTCTTCACTGTGGGCTGCAGGGCCTCGCCCTTGAGCACATGCACGCTTCCCACTTTCTTACCACCGCGGGCTGCGTCAGGACCGCCCACATATATATCAATATTGCCGTCTACACCACGGGGAGTGAGGCCGAGCTTGATCTTCATGGTGGAGTTACCCATCAGAGGAGTGAAATCATAATACTTGTACCCTAGCGTGGAGCCGGCGGTGTTATTGACCACAGGCATGCTTCGCAACTGAAGATCGGATGGCGCGGAAGCAGGGTCGCCATCGTAATATGTGGCCTGGAAGTATGGACCGGAGTACTGGACTTCCGGCCATGAATGCACGGCCGGTTCAGGCCCTGTGAAATAGCATGCGATGGCCGCCGGATAAGTCCTGAACAGATCCAGACCGCCGGTCTCGAAGCCCTCGCTAGTGTATTCGCCTTCGGTGATGGTAACTTTTCCGCCTTTGCCACGCTGCACCGTAACCTCAACAGGGGCTACCATGGCCTGACGCGAGAACTCGTTGAGGCCGGCCTGGCGATGATAGAACACATACCATTTGCCGTTGATCTGGCACAGACTGCCGTGTGTGTTGCCACTGGGTGTGGCGGTGGCCACTACCTTTCCGTCGGGGAGAGTCTCGCGGCCTCGGCCATCAATCAGCGTGCCGCCGTATGTCCATGGACCGAGAGGATTGTCGGAATATGCATATGCCAGGGTATAATTGGATCGCGGCATGCCGAATTCGCCCTCTCCTGTCCAGCGACTGTAGACAAACACATATTTGTCCTCAATCTTGCGCATCGACGAAGCCTCGAAGAAGCGGAACGGTGAATCGGGATCGGATCCGATGGATGCCACCATATCCTCTATCACTTTCTTACCGGGGCGCACAGTGGCCATTGTCTTGGGGTCAAACTCGGCCGCATAGCTTTTTTCAAAGCCCCAGTAGCCATACACGCGTCCATCGTCGTCGACAAACACGGCCGGATCGAAGCGGAGCACGCCATCAGTCTCCTTGGGATTAGCCTTGCTCCAATTGCAAACCCGGAAGGGGCCATCGGGACGGTCGCTCTTGGCTACCATGCCGTTGCGCCCACCCTCCTGATTGTTAGGATAAAGATAATATGTCTTTTTGCCGGATTTGTCTGTGGTCACAGCCACATCCGGAGCGAATAGCACGTCGCCGCGTCCGTCATTGAAGAGCAGATTGCCGTTGGCATCGCGGTTGTTTTCGAATATCACTCCGTCGTAGCGCCAATTGTCAAGCGAGTCAACGGAGGCGGACCATACCACAAGCTCACGCCCGCAATAATCAGTGATGCGCGAGTCATGGGATCCATATATGTACACCCTCTGCCGACCGGGCTGATCCGGATCGTCAAACACATAAGGCTCGCCATCGGGAATATGCTCCCACAGCGGCAGATAGGGGTTGGCGGCAATAGCCGACATCGAGGCCAGAGCCAGAGCACTGGCGGCAAAAATAAGTTTTTTCATGGTATTTTTGGTAATAATCAGATGGACAGACGGCGCAGGGTGTTGAGCAGCTCGCGGTTGATGGGCTTGTCGTTTTTGATAGCCTTTGAGAAAGGCACATACACGATTTCATCGTTTTTGATGCCAATCATCACATTGCGCTGATCCTCCATGAGTGCATCGATAGCTGCAGCACCCATGCGCGAGGCCAGAATGCGGTCGTGAGCCGTAGGAGATCCGCCGCGCTGCAAGTGGCCGAGGATGGACACACGCACATCGTAGCCGGGATACTCGTTTTTCACACGCTCGGCCAGACCGTAGGCGCCGCCAGTGACAGGACTTTCGGCCACGAGGACGATGGAGGAGTTCTTACTCTTGCGGAAACCGTTCTGTATAAGCTCGGCCAACTGGTCGACCTCGGTTGAGATCTCAGGAATGATCGCAGCCTCGGCTCCGGCAGCGATAGCGCCGTTGAGCGCAAGGAATCCGGCATCGCGCCCCATCACCTCGATGAAGAACAGACGCTCGTGCGAAGTGGCTGTGTCGCGGATCTTATCCACGCACTCCATGATGGTATTGAGAGCAGTATCATAGCCTATGGTGGTATCGGTGCCGTAGAGGTCATTGTCAATGGTGCCTGGCAAGCCGATTATAGGGAAATTGAATTCGTTGGCGAATATGCGCGCGCCGGTCAGGGAGCCGTCACCGCCGATCACAACCAGGGCGTCGATCTCATGGCGGCGGATATTGTCGTAGGCCAGCTGACGGCCTTCGGGAGTGGTGAACTCTTTGCAACGGGCAGTCTTGAGGATGGTGCCACCCTGCTGTATGATATTCGACACATTCTGAGTGCGGAAATCCACAATCTCATCCGTGATCAGACCGCGGTATCCACGGTATATACCCTTCACTTTCAGACCGGCGAAAATGGCCGAGCGTGTCACGGCACGTATGGCTGCGTTCATCCCCGGGGCGTCACCGCCACTTGTAAGTATGCCTATGCATTTGATTTCTGCCATAATAATTCTCTATTAATTAGTGTAGGTTAGTGTAGATTAACCCACAAAATTAGCAATTTTTCCTGAAATGCATGCTCCGCCACGCAATTTTTTATTTTTACACAATTCTTGTCCTGCCACTCTTGCACAATCTACGCAAAATCGTTATTTTTGCTAAAAATTCAAATCACCATGAATATAGTCGACCGATTTCTTAGTTATGTGAAATTCGATACGCAAAGCGACGAATACACAAATCTCACACCATCGACACCGGGCCAGATGATTTTTGCCCAGCACCTCGAGCAGGAGCTACGCGGAATGGGACTCAAGGACATCACCCTCGACGATAACGGATACCTGATGGCCACACTGCCGGGCAACACCGACCGCAAAGTGCCTACAGTAGGATTCATCGCACACCTGGACACATCGCCTGACATGTCAGGACGACATGTGAATCCGCGTATCGTGGAAAATTACGATGGGAACGACATACAGCTGAACGAGGCCGAGGGAATCGTGCTGTCGCCAAAAGAATTTCCCGAGCTGCTGCACTACACCGGCCAGAATCTGATCGTGACCGACGGAAACACCCTGCTCGGCGCGGACGACAAAGCCGGAATCGCCGAAATCATCTCCGCTGTGGCATATCTGCAGGAACACCCGGAAATCAAGCACGGTGACATCCGCATTGCATTCAACCCCGACGAGGAGATAGGCCAAGGAGCGCACAAATTCGACGTTGACCTGTTCGGCGCTGACTGGGGCTACACCATGGACGGCGGCGAGATCGGAGAACTCGAATACGAGAACTTCAACGCTGCCATGGCACGTGTCACATTCAAAGGCCGAAATGTGCATCCCGGATACGCAAAGCACAAGATGATCAACTCCATGCGCATTGCAAACCAGTTTGTGATCATGCTCCCGCGCTGGGAGACACCTGAGCACACCGAGGATTACGAAGGTTTCTATCACCTGGTGGGTATGGAAGGCTCAGTGGAGAAGACCGTGCTCACATACATAATACGCGACCACGACCGTGACCGCTTCGAACGCCGCAAAAAGGAGCTTGAGCACCTGGCGCGCAAGATCAATAACGAATTCCCGGGATGCTGCGAGATTGAGATACGCGACCAATACTACAATATGCGCGAAAAAATAGAGCCGGTGATGCATATCATTGACATAGCCGAAAAGGCCATGCGCAACGTCGGCATCACTCCGCGAGTAGTGCCTATCCGCGGCGGCACAGACGGAGCGCAGCTGTCGTTCAAGGGCCTGCCCTGCCCCAACATCTTCGCCGGCGGACTCAATTTCCACGGACGCTACGAATTCCTCCCCATCCCGTCGATGGAAAAGGCCATGATGGTAATCGTAGAGATAGCCCGCATTGTCGCAGAAAAATAAGCATCTTATAATCATCACCGGGCCTACGGGCTCGGGCAAGACCGACCTGGCGCTGGAGGTAGCGCAGCATTACGGCTGCAATATCATCAGCGCCGATTCGCGTCAGATATACCGCGGACTCACCATCGGCACAGCCGCACCCACGGACGAACAACTTGCCACGGTACCACACCACTTTGTACAAGTGCTTGACCTGGATCAGCCATACAGCGCCGCACAATTCGAGGCAGATGTGATGGATTTGCTTCCCAGGCTATTCGCACGCAATCCTGTGCAGGTGATGTGCGGTGGCTCGATGATGTATGTGGATGCTGTGGTGAACGGCATTGACGACCTCCCCACCATCTCGGCCGAAGTGCGCGCCCACGTGCTCGCCCTCTACAACGGCGGAGGGCTAAGGGCTGTGAGAGAGCGGCTCGGAGAATTGGATCCGGTATCGCTCGGCAAAGTAGATCCGATGAATCCGCGGCGCAATATCCATGCCCTGGAGATATGTCTGCAAGCCGGCTGTCCGGCATCGCAACTGCTCACAGGACAGAAAAAAGAACGACCTTTCAGCGTAAGCAAATTCTATATCGACCTGCCGAGGGAAGTATTGTTCGACCGCATCAACCGACGCGTGGATGCCATGGTGGAGCGCGGCCTGGTGGAGGAAGCGCGGTCAGTATACCACCTGCGCCATCTCAATTCGCTCAACACCGTGGGATATAAAGAGATGTTCGCATACCTTGACGGAGAAATGGATCTCCCCACAGCCATCGCACGTATGGCCAAGAACACCCGAGTATACGCTAAAAAACAGCTTACCTGGCTCAAGCGTGACCCAGCCGCCATCCCCATCACTGATAAAGACACAATTATCAGGATAAAACCATAGGCCGCATAGAAATCCTACGCGGCCTATGGAAATGTTTTCGGAGGGATCAGATGCGTTGGCGGCGCACAAATTCGGTGGCGGCGTCGATGAGAGGATACATCACCACATCTGTTTCTACAAAGGGGACGGCCTCGGCACGGAAGCGGGCCACAAAATCCTCGATCACCGGTGACGAATGGCGACCGTCGGCTATGCGGCGGCGGAAATCAAGCGCCTGGGCGGCATTCATAAGCTCAACAGCCAGCACACGCTCCACATTATCAAGAATCTTATGGAGCTTTGTGGCGGCATTGCCTCCCATGCTCACATGATCCTCCTGGCCGTTGGACGACACAATAGAATCGCTTGATGCCGCGAAGCAGTACATCTTGTTCTGGCTCACCATCGAGGCTGCGGCATACTGTGGAATCATGAAGCCGGAATTCAGTCCCGGAGCGACCACCAGAAATTCCGGCAGACCGCGATAGCCCATGATAAGCTGTGCCACACGGCGTTCGGATATGTTTCCCAACTCGGCCAGAGCCACGCCCAAGTAATCCATAGGTATTGCAATAGGCTGGCCATGGAAATTGCCGCCGGATATTATCACATCCAGGTCGGGGAAGATGGTGGGATTGTCGGTGACGGAATTTATCTCCCTGACAATAACGTCGGAGACATATGAGATGGCATCCTTCGACGCTCCGTGCACCTGCGGGATGCAGCGGAACGAATACGGATCCTGCACATTCACCTTATGCGTGGCTATGAGCTGACTGCCCTCCAGAAAGCGGCGCACATTAGCGGCGGTGTCTATCTGGCCTTGATGTGGGCGCATCCGCTGTATACAGTCCATGAACGGGTCTATCCTACCGTCGAATGCCTCAAGGGAGACAGTGCCGATAAGGTCGGCAAGGACGGATATATGGCGGGCTCGGATCAGGGCGTAGCATGCGTTGGCGGTCATGAACTGTGTGCCGTTGAGTAGCGCCAGCCCCTCTTTGCTCATCAGCTTGATCGGCTCAAAGCCCAATTCTGCCAAGGCCTTGGAGGCATGCACCTTTTTGCCATGGAAATGCACGAATCCTTCGCCGATAAGCGGCAGGAAGAGATTGGCCAACGGAGCCAGATCGCCCGACGCGCCGAGCGAGCCACGGTCGCACACCACGGGCACAACGTCGGAGTTGAAGAAATCCAGGATACGCTCCACGGTCTGCACCTGCACCCCGCTATGTCCTAATGACAGGGCATGCGCCTTGAGCACGAACATCAGGCGCACAATATCATGATGCACTTCGGTGCCTACACTGCAGGCATGGCTTTTCACCAGGTTTTCCTGAAGAGTGGATAGTTCGTCGGGCGATATGCTGTGGCGGCACAAAGAGCCGAAACCGGTGGTGATTCCGTAAAGAGGCTCGGCTGATTCTGCGGTTTTCCTGTCCAGATAATCGCGGCACACTGTTATGCGCTCCCGGGCTGCGTCTGATAGCACCAGGCGTGGACGTTTGTCCAGAATATATTCAAGGTCGTCGAGGGTAAGGTCTTTAAGACCTATATGAAAAGTATCGTCCATTATTTCAATGCATTCATTAGTGTTTCACGGGCGAAAGCATCGGCCTCGTCAGCCTGAGCTTCCATCTGCTGCACCTGCGGCATCAATTGCGCCACGAAGTCGGCATCGGTAATCGAAAGGAGATTGATTCGCACATTGGCGCAAGCCCCAAGCACGGCTGTGCGGGCGCATACCAGCGCCACATATGCGTCGGTCACGGCGTTGGCATTGCCTTTCGTCATCACTTCCTTGAGTGTGGAGACAGCGTCGGCTGCGGTCTTGGCCACAGTGAACGGCACTGTGGCAGCACCCTGCATGGCCGCCTGAATGGCTGCGCTCCGGGCTGCTTTCTGCTCGTCGGTATCCTTAGGCATTTTATACGCGGCCGAAACGGCATCGTAAGCTGCCGAATCAAGGTCGATAGCCTGAGTGAAGAATGTGATTTTCGGAGCCAGGGACTCACGGATTCCGCTCATCATATCCTGCACATCGGCATATTTCTTCTTGCCGATGGTAAGTCCGGCCACCATGCTTCCAAGAGCCGTGGCAATGGCGGCGCAAAGGGCGGAGATACTGCCTCCGCCCGGCACTGGCTCACCGGATGCGGTCTCGGCAATGAATTTATCCAAGTTTAGTTCTGCAAGTTTCATGGTAATAAAAAGGTTAGTTCATAATTTTCCCGTCTTTTATAGTCACGGCCACACAATTCATGGCAGTATAATATGGCAGTATGTTGATATTGTCGCTCCGGAGGATCACGAGGTCGCCTTTCTTGCCCGGCTCTATCGAGCCTATGGAGGACGCGCGGCCTATAGCCGACGCACCATTTATGGTGATAGCTGTGATGGCCTCCTCAACTGAAAATCCCATGTATATGCACGCAAGGGCGAATGTGAGCGGGATGGAGCCGCTGAAGCAGCTGCCGGGATTCAGATCGGTGGCAAGCGCCACAGCACAACCGCCGTCTATCATCCGTCGACCCGGAGCGTATGGCTCGCGCAGAGTAAATGCCGTGAGAGGCAGGAGTGTGGCTACGGTATCAGATGCGGCCAGATCGCGTATGCCTTGGTCGGAGATATGCAGAAGATGGTCAGCAGACAAAGCGCCCACCTCGGCGGCAAGCTCAGCGCCTCCGGTAGTGACTATCTCATCGGCATGGACCTTGAGGCCATAGCCAAGGCTCTTTGCAGCCATGAGCAAACGGCGCGACTGTTCTATGGAGAACACGCCTTTCTCACAGAATATGTCGCAATTCTCAGCCAGGCCTTCGGCCTTGACCAACGGAAGCATCTCATCTATTATAAAAGAGATATAACCGTCGTGATCACCGGCGAATTCTGGAGGCAAGGCATGTGCGCCCAGATATGTGACGGCAATATCCACCTTGCAGCCGGGCATCGCGGCAATGTCGCGCATCACACGCAGCTGCTTTAGCTCTGCCTCACGGTCAAGGCCATATCCGCTTTTGCCCTCGACAGTAGTCACCCCCATGAGGCTCATGGTGTCGATAAATCCGAGTGTCTTGGCGGTCAGCTCCTCCTCGGAAGCCTCACGGGTGGCGGTCATGGTGTTCACTATACCTCCGCCACGCTCCATTATAGACATGTAGCTGTCGCCACGCATGCGCCAGGAGAATTCATCCGGCCGGTATCCGCCGAACACCATATGAGTATGGGAATCCACGAATCCGGGGAGCACGGCACGACCGGCCGCATCAATCTCGTCGGCGACAACAGAGCCGGTGCGCATCGGCCCCACGTAAGTGATCAAGCCGGCATCGTCAATCTCGATCTCACCGTCAGGGATATGATGCAGATGCCCCATGGCCGTACCTTTTACAGCGGTGCAACCCAATGGGGTATAGATGTTTGCATTGATTACACGGGTCGACATCAGGCTTCCATTATGCGTGACTCAAGCACCTGCTGCATGGAGAAATTCTCCAGGCCAAGGTAATATGAGGCGGTGTCCACCAACGCTTCCATCGGAACAAGGCCTATAATCTCGCTTCCGACAACACTCACTCCGTAACGGCGAGCCTCGAAGCGCACCATTTCCATGGCCTGGTACAGGTGCGTGCGGGTGAAGTCAGTCATGTTGATCGACACCTGGGTGATACCGCGGTCCTTGAGCTCCACGCCCATGGCCTTGCAGAATCGCAGACCACCGCCGATGAAGCGTATGCGCTTGGCTATGCCATGAGCTATGTCCAGATCAGGAGTGTTGAGGTTGATGTTATAGGCCACCAGTGGCATGCGCGCGCCCACGGCAACAGTTCCGGCCGAGGGATGACGTTCGGCAGGGCCGAAGTCAGGCTTCCACTCGGGTTGGTGGATTTTTTCGGCCATGCCTTCGAACTCACCCTTGCGGATGGCCGCAAGATTCTCACGGTGAGGTGCCGAAGCGGATTTTTCATATAGGAACACGGGTATTCCGAAACGCGAGGCAATCTCAGCCCCGACCTCCTTGGAGAGGGCTATGCACTCGTCCATCGTGGTATTTCTGATTGGGATGAAAGGCACGACATCCACCGCGCCCATGCGGGGATGCTGCCCCTGGTGCACACGCAGGTCAATGACCTCGGTAGCAACACCTATAGCCTCAAGCAGAGCCTGCTTCAGAGGCTCCGGCTCGCCCACCACGGTCACCACCATGCGGTTGTGGTCTTCGTCGTTGCTGTAATCCAGGAGCTTCACACCTGCGCGGGTGCGGAACGGCTCTACGATTTTCTCTATCTTGGCTTTGTCGCGGCCTTCGCTGAAATTAGGCACGCATTCGATAATCTTATTCATTTTGTATACTTTTTAATCAGTTCGTCGTCGGCGAGGACAGGTATTGTGATATGATAATAGTCGGAATGTGTGTGGTTGAATTCCTCAGCCACAGCCATTGCATTCGGATTGCGCGCCCATGAGCGGCGTGCCACACCGCCCATCACGTCCCAGAGCATGGCCGAACGCAAGATATTGTCGACACGCTCCGAGCCGTCGCACACCATACCGAAGCCTCCGTTGATGGCTTTGCCTATGCCCACGCCTCCGCCATTGTGCAGAGCCACCAGGCTCATGCCGCGGGCGCAGTTGCCGGCAAAGCATTGCACGGCCATGTCGGCCATAACATTGGAGCCGTCCTTGATATTTGCAGTCTCGCGGAACGGCGAATCGGTGCCGCTCACGTCGTGGTGATCGCGACCGAGCATTATTGGGCCGACTTCGCCACGGCGCACCATCTCGTTGAAGCGTAGAGCGATATTCATACGTCCGAGGGCATCCTGATATAGAATGCGCGCCTGTGTACCCACCACGAGCCGGTTTTTCTCGGCATCGCGTATCCACACCCAATTATCGCGGTCCTGGGCGCGGCGCGTGGGATCTATGCAGTCCATGGCAGCGCGGTCGGTCTTCACTAAATCCTCATGCTTGCCCGAGAGACATACCCACCGGAACGGCCCGTATCCGAAATCAAACAGCTGCGGGCCCATGATGTCCTCGACATACGACGGCCATATGAAGCCGTCCTTGTCGTCTATGCCATTGCGCGAGATGCGCTTCTCGCCCGCATCATATATGGCTTTCATGAACGAATTGCCATAGTCGAAGAAGTATGTGCCACGGCCCACCAGAGTGTCAACAGCGCGGAAATGGCGCAACAGAGAAGCATTGACCTGCCGCTCGAACTCCTCACGGTCGCTTTTGAGCATGGCGGTGCGCTCCTCGAAGGTGAGCGATGCCGGACAGTATCCACCTTCGTATACTGCATGACAGGATGTCTGGTCGCTGAGCAGATCGATATGGATATCATGCGCTATCGCATATTCCAGCAGATCCACCACATTGCCGTGATAGGCGATGGAGCGCGGCTCCTTGGCCGTCTGTGCCTCGGCAGCCAAACGGAATGCCTCGGGGATATCATCTGTGACATACTGCACCCAGCCCTGATCGTGGCGTGTCTTGATGCGTGATGCATCCACCTCGGCGATAATGGCGGCGGCTCCGGCGATCTCCGCGGCTTTGGGCTGTGCACCGCTCATGCCTCCGAGCCCCGAGGATACAAACAGATAGCCGCGCAGATCCTTGTCCTCCGGTATGCCGAGCTTGAGGCGTCCGGCATTGAGCAGGGTATTGAATGTGCCGTGCACTATACCCTGCGGGCCTATGTACATCCAGCCGCCGGCGGTCATCTGGCCATAGTTGGCCACGCCCATCTGGGCTGCGATTTCCCAATCCTTGATGTTGTCGTACAGACCCACCATCATGGAATTGGTGATAATCACGCGCGGTGCCTCCGGGCGCGATTTGAATAGCCCGAGAGGATGTCCCGACTCCACTACCAGGGTCTGATCCTGGGTGAGCTCTTCGAGATACATCTTTATCAGACGGTACTGCATCCAGTTCTGGCACACCTGGCCGGTCTCGCCGTAGGTGACAAGCTCGTAGGGATACAGTGCTATATCAAAGCATAGGTTGTTGTCGATCATCACTTGGAATGCCTTGCCCTCGATACATTTACCTTTATACTGATCGATCGGTTTGGCTTTGAGATCGCCCGCCGGACGGAAACGGTATCCGTAGATTTTTCCACGGGTACGGAGCTCCTCCATAAATTCAGGGGCGAGTGTCTCATGCAGCTCCCTGGGTATATACCGCAAGGCGTTGCGCAGCGCTGTCTCGGTCTGCGCGGGGCGCAGGGAAAAGCCGCGGTCGGGAGCGCGCCTGATTCCGGGCACAAACTCCGGATAGTCGGGCAAAGTATTAGGCAAAGTAAATTCCATGGTAATATAGGTTATGTTAGAATTGTGATTTTACTGGTTTGAGCGCAAACGAGAACGTATAGTCCTGATATGGCATACGATACTGCTCACGCGGGATAGCGCCCCACGAATTCACACATGCCAGACCTGTCTGACGCAGGTCGAAGCATACTTGTGTGGCGTCATGCACAGGCACCTCAGGGAAGTGGTAATTATATTTATCCACCTGGCGACCCATGAGACCCTCGATAGATACATTCAGGGAAGAAGCCGAGAATGGCGCGGAGGCTGTGATCTGCAGACCGTCGCCCCTGGAGTCTATCACCGACCATTCCACCACATCGGTGTACGTGCCTGTCTCCTGAGGCAGGATATATGGATAGGCCATATCTGCCACACGTGCTGCGTAACGGCCCATATCAGCGGCTGTCTTGCGGTCGGCATAATTCTCCACGGGTCCGCGGCCGAAGTAGCGCACCATATCATACTGCGCGGGCATATCCATGCGCATGCCGAAGCGGAACATATCCGACACTTCAGCGCCTTCGGTGGCATCAAATTTCTCAGTAGCATAGATTTCTCCGCGGTCGTTGATGCGGTAATCCATGGTGAGACGACCGTGTACCGAAGGCATGTCATATACGGCCGTGACATTCACCGCTCCGTCGGCGGGAGCCATATCGAACGACACGAGCTTCATCTCTGGATCAAGCCATGCAGCGTATTTCTTCTCAAGTTTGGCACCGTAATCGTTGTCAGTCGGAGCGCGCCAGAAGTTGGGGCGCAGGGGCGAGTCAATCAGCTCGCGGCCTTCCACCTCATAATTGGTGATGAAACCTGTCACCTTGCTGAATTCCACGGTGAAATCCATGGAGGTGCCAGCCACTACAGCACCGTTCGAGCGGTCGTTGCGCACAATCTGTGGCGCGGTCTTGGTCTTAGTCATGGGACATGAGCCACCGCAGTGATGTCCGGCCTTGACCTGGAACTGCTGGGCGGCCACGGTAAAACCTGCCGGAAGCAATGGCTCGGCCTCGGTAAGGTCGTAGGCTACATTCAGGTGCCAGTAGCCAGGGGCGGATGTGTCGCCTATATTTATTGCTCTGGTCTCAGTGGCCTGCGGGGCGATGTTGAGATCCGAGATTGTGCCTGTGCGTACTGCATGGCCGTCGTGGAGCAGTGTCCAGCGCAGAGCGGCATAGTCGAGCGGACGGAAGAAATTCTCGTTGAATATCTTCAGCTCCCCGGTGGCAGGATCGAAATCGGTCCATATATTCTGGTATACACGCTGCACCTCGTAGGCATGGGGATTGAACTCGCGGTCGGGCGAGAGCAGACCATTGTCGCAGAAGTTGGCATCGGAGGGATCATAGTCGTTGAAATCGCCGCCATAAGCGTAGATCTTTTTGCCGTCCTTGCCAGTCCAATGTATCGACTGATCCACAAAGTCCCAGATGTATCCGCCCTGGTATCCACGGTGCGAACGTATGACATCCCAATAATCCTTGAAGCCGCCTTCGCTGTTGCCCATGGCATGGGCGTATTCGCATTGTATCAGCGGACGGGTCTTGGACGGGTCGGCGGCGTATCTGATGCAGTAGTCATAATCATAGTACATGGGACAATAGATGTCGGTCTTGCCGTCCTTGGCGAAGATGGCCTGCTCATACTGCACCGGCCGCGATGGATCCATCTTCTTCACAAGATCGTATGCGTCAGCAAAATTGGGGCCATATCCGGCTTCATTGCCGAGCGACCATACAATAATGCTGGGATGATTGCGGTTGCGCTCCACATTGCGGCGGTTGCGCTCAAGATGAGCGGTGCGGTATGCGGGATTCTTGGCCAGAGTGGCATCTCCGTAACCCATACCATGGGATTCTATATTGGCTTCGGCGGTGACATACAGGCCGTATTTATCACAAAGATCATAGAGATAAGGGTCGTTGGGATAATGGCTTGTGCGTACGGCGTTGATATTCATCTCCTTCATGCGGCGTATATCCTGCTCCATGCGCTCGCGGGGCATGCAATAGCCATAATCCGGATCAAGCTCATGCCGGTCGGCTCCCTTTATAAGTACTGGCTGACCGTTGACAAGCAGTTGCTTGTCCTTTATCTCCACTTTGCGGAATCCGACATTCACGGGCACCACCTCAAGCACCTTGCCTCCCTTGTCAAGGGTGACAGTAAGGGTGTACAGGTTGGGAGTCTCCGCAGTCCATTTTGCGGGAGCAGGAATGTCAAACACCTCATCCACATTGCCGGAGGCTTTGACGGCACGCTTGGCCACGGTATGGCCGGCGGCATCGGTAAGCCTCATATTGAGATTGCCCGAGCCTTGCATATCCACATCCACAGTGAGTATACCGTCAGCATAATCGGGTGTAAGGTCGGCGTTGACCCGTATATCCTTGATATGTGTCTTTTTGTCGCGTGCATACAGATAGCTGTCGCGTGCGAAACCGGAGAGGCGGAAGAAATCCTGATCCTCAAGGTATGTGCCGTCGCACCAGCGCATCACCTGGAAAGCGATCAGGTTTTCCTGACCGGGCTTGATGTACGGAGTGACATCAAATTCCGGCTCGAGCTTGGAATCTTCGCTATAGCCCACAAGCCGTCCGTTCACATACATATATACTGCGCTTGTCACCGAACCTAAATGAGCTATCACCTGCTTACCTTTCCAGTCGGCGGGTATAACGAAACTTTTGCGGTAAGAGCCCACATGATTGTTCTCTGTCGGCACTATGGGAGGATTGTTCTGGAAGTGGCCACGCCAGGGGTAGCCTACATTCAGGTACATGGGATCACCGTAGCCATTGAGCTCCCAATTACCGGGAATAGGCATCTTGCCCCACTCAGAATCATCATATCCTGGTTTATAGAAATCCGCAGGGCGGCCATCGGCATCTTTCGCCCAATTGAACTTCCAGTCGCCGTGGAGCGACATGTAGTTGGCATCGGTTTTAGGATTACCGGATTTAGCCGCCTGCGCGCCTGTATATGGGTGGAACGAGGCGTGCATAGGCAGACGGTTGATCTGATTCACTTCCGGGTCAAGCCATTCGGGCGTGGCAGCCATAGCCGTGGCAGCAACAGCGGGAAAAAGTATCGAAAGAAGTCTTTTCATTATGGATACGGATTTAGAGGTTAATTAATACTATATAATATATAGTACGGCCATCTGCCTGATTTCACCTACAAAAGTATGAAAAACCCGCGAGCCCTGCAACGTTAGCTGTCAGTTTTTAGTTGTTAGTACTTCGTATTTCACACTTTAATTAGGGAGCATGCGGCGGGTGGCGGGGTCGAAGGTGACGGTGCTGTTGCGGAACAGTCGCTGGATGTCGCCACTGGCCACTATCTCGTCAGGAGTGCCGCAGACCAAGCCTTCGCCATCTATCAGCATCATGCGGTCGGAGAGGTCGAGCGCGATATCCAGCTCGTGAGTGGAGAATATTATTGTCTTTTGCTGTTGGTGAGCCAGATCCCTGAGCAAAGTGCATATCTCGTAGCGGTTGGGCATGTCGAGAAATGAGGTAGGCTCATCAAGCAATATCACATGGGTGTCCTGCGCGAGCGCCCTCGCTATCATCACACGCTGGCATTCGCCGTCGCTCATCTTATCCATGGTGCGCGAGGCATATCCGGCCATGCCTACGGCAGCAAGAGATTGATCCACAACTGCAATGTCGGTAGCCGACAGACGCCCGGCCCAGCCGGTGTAAGGGGCACGCCCCATCCCCACCACATCACGGCACTGCAAATCAGGCACCCTGAGCCTCTGGGTAGTGACGAACGCTATGGTGCGTGCCCGGTCGCGCACAGTCATGGATGCAACATCCTTATCATCCACCTCCACCCCACCCTCCTGGGCGGATGTGATACCTGCCATGACACGCAGCAGCGATGACTTGCCAGCTCCGTTGCGGCCAATCAGAGCCACCAGGGCGGCATCCGGCAGCGAACAGGAGGCACCGGTGATAAGGCGATGACTGCCATAGCCTACGGTGAGATTGGAGAGCGTGATCATATTCGTTTTTGTAATCTTAGCACTATCCAGACCACTATGGGGATGCCAAGAAGTGCGGTTATGGAGTTGACAGGGAGCACCAACAGCTTTGAGACAATGTCACAGCCCAGCATGAACACCACGCCCGTGAGCACTGTGGCAGGCATGAGCACACGGCTGTCGGCATTGGCAAACAGCACACGGGCCACATGCGGCACAGCCAGCCCTATAAAGCCAATGGGGCCGCAGAATGCGGTGACTGATCCGGCCAGAAGTGTGGTGGAGATAAATATAAGCATACGTGCACGCTTCACATCCAGCCCCATGCTCACGGCATATTCTTCGCCAAGCAGCAACAGGTTCAAGGGCTTTATGGCAGCTATGGCAAGCGCCAGGCCCACGAGCACAGCCGGAGCCAGGAGCCACAGCTGAGAAGCGGTGACATCGCCGAGCGAGCCCATGGTCCACACCACATAATTTTTCAACGCCTCCTCCGAGCTAAGGTATTGTAGTATCTGCACTATGGCACCTACACCCGACGAAAACATCATACCCAGAATCAGCACTACCATGATATCCTTTATGCGGCTGCCTACGGCAGCTACCACACCCAGTACAAGCGCCGCGCCCATCCACGCCGCACCGGCCATGCCGAGCGAGCTCCACAGCGCCGATTGCAAATGCAGCATCGGTACCGCCAGAATGAACATGGCCACGCCCAGGCTGGCACCCGAAGTGATGCCAAGCACATAAGGACCGGCCAAAGGATTGCGGAAGAGCGTCTGCATCTGCAATCCGCTCACGCCCAACGCAGCCCCGGCCAAAATTGCCACCACTGCCTTGATCAGGCGTATGTGGCGCACGATCTTCACCGTAGCCTCCGACCCCTCTCCTGCCAGGGCTGAGCACACCTCGCGCCACGACAACTGCACAGAGCCGGTGGTGAGGTCTACTATAAAAAGTATACCCGCCATTGCCAACAGCAAAACATATAAGATGCCTGTACGGTTTTTCAATTTTCAATTTTGAATTTTGAATTTTGAATTTTGAATTACGGATTCCAGAAGGCGGGGGAAATCATCAGCACATGCCTCCATGCTGTCATAGATTATATCGGCGCCGGCATCGGCCAGAGCCTGTGCGGGCACCGGCCCGGTGGTGATACCCACCGTAAACGCTCCCGAACGCGCACCGGCCTCCACTCCCAGGGGAGCATTCTCAAACACTATGGCGTGGGCCACATCCACCCCGGCCATCTCCATAGCCTTCAGATAAGGCTCCGGATGCGGCTTGCCCTTGGTGACATTGGCTGCGGTCACCATCAGATCTTCGCGGAATGCACCGGGAAAATCGTGTTGCAGACGCGTGATAAGCGATTTCTGTCCTGAGCCTGTGACGAGCACGCGCACCACGCCCAGCCGCTCCATCTCCCGTAGCAACCGGGCGGCGCCGGGCATAGGTCCCACATGCGGCAGCTCCTGGAAATACTGCGTCTTGAGCGTATACAGGCGCTTGATCTCGTCGGGGGTGGCATCACGGCCAAAGGTGCGGTTGAACAGTATATTTATAGTGGATGCCCCCGTGCGACCTTCGAACAGGAAGAATTCATCACGCTCGGCCTTCAGACCGTTCTCACGGCTGAGACGCATCCAGGCATCGGCATGATTCTGCATCGAATCATACAGTGTGCCATCCATATCTATGAGTGCTGCATACATGATTATCGTAATTTTTTTCTGAGAAAATGGCGGCGCACATACAGATAGTAGAATGCTGCGCCTGATATATTCACAACCCATGCCGTCCAGAATGCCGCGTGGAATCCGAGATACTCGGCCACAATGCCACCGGCGAGCACACCCAGCCCCATACCGGTGTCCCAAGACACAAGCAGAGTGGAATTGGCAGTGCCGCGATGATCGTGCTCGGCCAGGTTGATGAACATATTCTGGAACGCCGGATACATATGGCCGTTGCCAAGGCCGATCACCAATGCCGCTCCATAATACCCCCACAGATTGTGCACACCGGCAAACAGCAGATAGCCGAATGCCGATATGAGTATGCCCACCGACGCATTGTGCACTATCTTACCCTTGCGCAACGAACGGCCTCCGGTGAGCCTGGAAAGTATCAGCCCCAGAGCCAGCAACATGAAGAACAGGCCCGTGCCTTCGGTGAGGCCAAGCTCTTCAAGCCCGTAGATGGCGATATAGGTCGACAGCACACCGTAAGAGAACGCGAAGCAGACCATGGCAAGCCCCTCGCTCCATCCGCGCAGCAGTATGAAGCGGTCAAGCGACATATGTGGCCGCTTGCCGTGAGGCTCTCTCTGCCTGAGACGCAAGGTGCAGTTTATCCCCACACCGGCCATAGCCACAACCAGCGAAAATGTGAAAAGCAGATCAAAGTCGGCAATGACTCCATATATGAACATCGCCACCGACGGCGCGATGGCTGTGGCTATATTGTTGCTCAGACCGTAATATCCGATGCCCTCGGTACGACGGCTTGACGGCAGCACATCTATGGCCACAGTGCTGTTCGATACTGTGGCCGCCCCGAACGGGAACCCGTGCAGCGTGCGCACTATGGTGAACGCCAATAGCGACCCCGCCAACAGGTAGCCGCCGAAAAACAGGGCAAAGAGCCCAAAACTGATCAGAAGCACTGCCTTGCGCGGGAAGTTGTCAACAAAATACCCGCTGAACGGACGTATAAGCAGAGTGGTGAACGTGTAGCCAGAAAGCACCATGCCTATCTGCTCCTTGGTGGCATCGAATGTCTCGCTCAGATACAGCGGGAAGAGCGGGGTAAGCAGCATGAACGAAAAGAAGAGCATGAAATTGGCGCTCCACACTTTCAGGTAGTTACCGTTCCACAACCGCTCTGATTTTTCCAATTTAGACATATCGGATTCTCTGTAAATCTGTACCTGGGTACAAAATTACAAAATTTTTCATTCCACGGTGTAAGATTTCCGGCATTACTGTGTTATCTTTACAGAATCAAAAATTTAGAGTGTGTCTAAAAATAAAAGTTAATGCATGGATTTCATCTTATGGAGAGGA
>X363_Desmarests_Spiny_Pocket_Mouse__coassemble_247_pt1 | contig 39102 bp, 27 predicted proteins | sample X363_Desmarests_Spiny_Pocket_Mouse__metabat2_high_PE_013 | metagenome-assembled genome bin X363_Desmarests_Spiny_Pocket_Mouse
TAAATCAGACGAAAACGGCGGTTTTATGTCCTATAATGTGTCAAAGATGGGAAAGATACTAAAAAAACGGCAAAGTACAAGATTGAATTTGATATTCTCTTTAAACATTCAGTGAATGTATGATAATGATGCCTCATTCATAATCATAATGCGTCGATGTATATATCCGGGGTTAAACCATTGCTCAACAATATATTCTTCAATTCAGCATCAAAAGTTTCGGTGCGATGGTGAGATTCCTGATTGGCTATATAGTCAATGACGGTCTGACGGTCGAAATGAGACACCGAAAACGAGCCGTAACTTTTGCCCCAGCCCTCGAAATCCGGGAAATGCGGATGGTGCTTGAATGTCTGGGTTGTCCTGACTTTTATCAGCTTCACCATATCCGGGATCAGTATTGTAGGAGGCACGTCGACAAGTAGATGCATGTGATCAAGGTATGCGTTAATGCGCACGAGATACCAATCCTGTCGCTTGCAAATTTCATGAATGAATTTCAGCATTATACGTTTCGAGGATTCGGGTATGACTGGACGACGATACCTGGTGGCGAATACGATGTGTTGGTAATTTTTGGTGTAACTCATTGTTGATTGGTTGACGGCATCCCCTTGGGATGCTATTGGCGATTATTGACACATACCGCAAGATGAATCTTGCGGCTAATATCAAGCGGTGCGGCGTTGCCGCCTTCTATAGCGGCATATCCCTTCAGTTTTCGTAATTCGCCCATGCGGTAAAGCCGCAACGCGGCTTACACTTGATGTTAACCGGCGGATTCATCCGCCGGTGCAGACCACCTATCCACAAAAGCATCCCAACGGGATGCCGTAGGGGACGTTTATTCGGCGGTGAGGCGGGCGCGGACGTAGGCGATAATCAGATCGGCCACGGCCTCGACGGGCATTTTCGACGAATCCACGCACAGGTCGTACGATGCCGCGTCGCCCCATATCTTGTCGGTGTAGAAATTGTAGTAGTTGGCCCGGAGCTTATTGGTGCGCTCCGCCAGGCGCCGCGCCTTAGCCAGGTCTGCGCAGTCTGAGCGGCTCAGGATCCGTTGCGCGCACACTTCGATGGGCGCATGGATAAACACCGAAATCACACCCGGGACATCACGCAGAACATAGTCGGCGCTTCGACCCACTATGACGCAAGGTCCCTGCGCAGCCACGGAATGGATGAAATCGCTCTGCGCACGGTACAGACAGTCGTCACTGATGGAAGAAGTGCCTGAATACCACGTCATGACATTCATTCCGAGATTGAAAGGGATGGCTCCGTTGATGAATCGGGGCACACGCTCGTCGCTCTGCTCGAAGAACTCAGGGCTGAGACCGGCCTGTGCGGCGGCCTGGAGCATTAGCTCCTTGTCGTAAAACGGTATACCGAGCTTATCGGCTATCATGCGGCCAATCACGCGACCACCCGAGCCGAACTGACGTCCGATTGTAATCACATAGTTTTTCATGGTTGTATTCATTAGTTGGTAAGGGTATCGGCCATCGAGGCGGCGGCGGCACGCCCGTCGCCCATGGCCAGAATCACAGTGGCTCCGCCACGCACGATATCGCCACCGGCATATATCACCGGAACGGACGACTGCATGCGGTCGTTCACCTCAATGGTGCCGCGGCGGCTCACCTCCAGACCCTCAACCGAGTTAGGAATCAACGGATTGGGTGACACGCCCACACTCACAATCACCTCGTCGACAGGAAGCTCGACTATGTCGCCCGGAACAGGCACAGGCGAACGGCGTCCGGACGCATCAGGCTCGCCAAGCTCCATGCGCTGAAGCACGACTGATGTCACGTGGCCCTTTTCATCCCCCCGGTATTCGATAGGGTTGTGCAGGGTGAGAAATTCCACGCCTTCCTGTTCGGCGTGATGTACCTCCTCGGTGCGGGCAGGCATCTCGGCACGGCTGCGACGGTAGACAATGAATGCCTTTTCGGCTCCCATACGGCGTGCTGTGCGCACAGAGTCCATGGCGGTATTTCCGCCGCCCACCACGGCCACACGCTTGCCTTTTTTCACAGGCGTGGCGTATCCGGGACGCCCCGCGCCCATCAGATTCACGCGGGTGAGGTATTCGTTGGACGACATCACACCTATGAGATTCTCGCCAGGAATGCCCATAAACCGGGGCAGACCGGCACCTGAGGCCACGAAAATGCCATCAAAGCCATCAGCCACAAGCTGTTCGACAGTAATGGTCTTGCCTATCACCACATCGGTCATAAACTGCACTCCCAGAGCGCGGAGAGCGTCAATCTCATCGTCGACAATCTCATTAGGCAGACGGAACTCAGGTATGCCATATTTAAGGACGCCGCCTATCTGATGCAGAGCCTCGAACACGAACACATCGAAGCCACGCTTGGCCATGTCGCCGGCGAACGACAGTCCGGCAGGGCCGGAGCCCACCACAGCCACACGCTTGCCGTTGCGCACCGGAATATCAGGCACAGGCTTATCCTTGGCATTACGGTAATAGTCGGCGGCGAAACGCTCCAGATAACCGATTGCCACAGGCTCCTTCTTCATCTTATTATATATGCACCGGCTCTCGCACTGACGCTCCTGGGGGCATACGCGGCCACACACCGCGGGCAGAGCCGAAGTGGCCTTGAGCACGGCAGCTGCCTCCATGAAGCATCCGCGCTGGATATTTTTCACAAAACCCGGTATGTCAATTGACACGGGACAGCCCTGCATGCATTGAGGATCAGGACAGTCGAGACAGCGCGTGGCCTCTGTCACAGCCTGTTGGGTGGATATGCCCTGATTCACTTCCTCGTTACAAGTGATCCGGTATGTAGGATCAAGCTCATTCATCCTCACACGCGGGATGGTGGTGCGCTCCTTGGCTGGCATGGCACTGCGGAGCTGCTCGCGCCATGCGGCATCTCGGGGCGCTATGGTATTATTGTCGGTATTCATATCTGATCAGTTATAACTGCGCAAGCGCATCATCATTTCATCAAAATCCACCTGATGGGCATCGAATTCGGGACCGTCAACGCACACGAAACGCGTCTTGCCGCCGACTGTGACACGGCAGGCTCCGCACATGCCCGTGCCATCAACCATGATGGTGTTGAGCGAGCATACGGTGGGAATGTCATATTTCTTGGTCATGAGCGACACAAACTTCATCATCACGGCAGGGCCGATAGTCACGACCTGATCCACCTTCTCACGGAGAATCACCGACTCCACACCATCGGTCACAAGACCTTTCCGACCATAAGATCCATCGTCAGTCATGATTATCACTTCATCAGAATGCTCGCGCACCTGCTTCTCCAGGATGATAAGATCCTTGGTGCGGGCAGCAAGCACGGAAACCACACGGTTGCCCGCGGCTTTCATGGCCTTGATTATCGGGAGCAGAGGCGCCACCCCCACTCCACCGCCACAGCACACCACCGTGCCGAAATTGCGGATATCCGTGGCACGTCCCAGAGGACCCACCACGTCGGTTAGGAAATCACCGGCACTAAGAGCGCAAATCTCAGTGGTGGATTCACCCACTGCCTGCACCACCAGGGTAATAGTGCCCTGGTCAGGATCGGCATCGGCTATTGTCAAGGGGATACGCTCGCCCTTCTCGCCAGTGCGCACGATCACAAAATGCCCCGCACGGCGCGAGCGGGCTATCAGCGGAGCATCCACCACGAAGCGGACCACTCGGTCGGAGAAATATTCCTTTTCGATGATTCTGTTCATAACATTTTTACTGGAGAATTGAGGATACCTGTTTGAAAGCGAACGTACGCGGAATAGAACCATTCTCGGTGACAAGGGTGATATAGCCGTCGGGAGCCACACAAGCGATGCGGGCGCGGAACACCTCACCGGTAGTATTGTCGCGGTAGGGCCAGAAGCCGTCGGCACGCCATAGCATGCTGCGGTAGCGGGCAGCAAGGCGCGTAGGGTTCATTGACAGCTCATAATTGTCATACCTGCTAATAATCTCATAGACCACAAGATCCAGGAGCATGCGCAGGTCAAACGGCGTACCCGCTATCTGTATCATTGACACCGGATTGGGCGCATCGGAGGTGAACACTTCTTGATTCACATTGATGCCTATGCCTACTATAGCATGATTGATATTGCTGTAGCTGAGCGAACATTCTATCAGCGTGCCACAGATCTTTTTATCGCGGTAATATATGTCGTTGGGCCACTTGATGTAGATCTCGTCAGTATCAAGCTGGCTTCTGAGCACTTCGGCAATGGATATGGCCACAATCTGCGAAATCTCAAACTGCCGGGAGGCCAAAATGCTGCGAGGCCGTAGCAGAATACTGAAAGTCAGATTCTTTCCCGGCTCTGATTCCCAGGAATTGCCGCGCTGCCCGCGCCCGGCTGTCTGCGTCCGGGCCGCTATGACAGTCCCATGGGGAGCAGTGTCGGCTATCTGTGCCAGTTCGGTATTGGTGGAGGCAGCACTGTCGATAATTCTAATATTATCCATATGGTATCAGATATTTTTGATTGAGAGTGTACGTGAATCGTCGGGATTGACAGTGATGTCCACCACCACAGTATCATCGGGCAGAATATCCGCAATCCTTTCTGGCCATTCCAGCAGGCACAATGCGCCGGAATCGAAGTAATCCTCCACGCCGATCTCAAGAGCCTCGTCGATGGAATCAAGGCGGTAAAGGTCGAAATGATATATGAGTTCGGCAGTGGTGGATGAGCGGTATTCGTTTATTATGGAGAACGACGGCGAATTGGTGGCATCATCCTCCACACCGAGCTGACGGCACAGTTCGGCGATAAATGTCGTCTTACCCGCACCCATTTCGCCACGGAAAGCGAATACGGTGCTGTCGTCCATGAGTGAGATAAATTCCCGGGCAGCCTCAGGCAGGGCCTCAAGTGAGGGTATCTGTATCTGTTTTGTTTCCATTATTTTTTGATAAGATTAACGATAGGCACGAGCATTTCCTCCATGGATATGCCACCGTGCTGGAATGTGTCGGTATAATATTGTACGTAGTAATTATAATTGTTTGGATAGGCGAAGAAATCCTTACCGGATGCGAATATGTAGGCCGACGACACGTTAGGCGCAGGCAGCCCGAAACGGTCGGGGCGCTTTATCTCATACACCTGGCGAGGATTGTAGTTGAGGTTTTTCCCAACCTTGTAGCGCAAGTTGGTATTGGTGTTCTTGTCTCCGATCACCTTGACCGGATCCTCCACACGGACGGTGCCGTGGTCAGTGGTGAGCACAATGCGGAATCCGGCATCGGCTATGCGGCGGAACAGGTCAAGCACGGGTGAATGCCTGAACCATGACTCCGTGATCGAGCGGTAGGCGGCATTGTTCGACGCCAGTTCGCGCACCATCTTGGATTCGGTGCGGGCATGCGAGAGTATGTCAATGAAATTGATCACCAGCACATTCATCTGAAATCGCTCAATATTGCTGAAATCACGCAACAGCTTCTCGCATCCGGCCGAATCATTGATCTTGGAGTAATGGAAATCGCACTTGCGGCGATAGCGCTCGAACAGGGTTGAGATCAGAGGCGACTCGTTGATATTCTTACCCTCCTCCGAATCCTCGTCAACCCACAGATCGGGGAAAAGCCGCTCGATCTGCAGAGGCATCAGCCCGGAGAAGATGGCATTGCGGGCATACTGCGTGGCCGTAGGCAGGATGGTACAGTACATATCCTCGTCGATGGTGAAATAATCGGCAAGCAGAGGCTTGATGGTGCGCCACTGATCCAGACGGAAATTGTCTATTACGATGAAGAACACCTTCTCGCCGGCATCAAGCAGCGGGAACAGCTTACGCGACATCAGACGGGGCGACATCAGGGGTGCTTCATCGGTGGGGCCGTCGGCTGACACCCATTTCTCATAGTTGCGGCGGATGAATTTAGCAAACTCATTGTTAGCCTCGTCGCGCTGCATCTGTAGCATCTCGTCCATATTGGTGTCTGTGGCGGCAAGCTGCATCTCCCAGTATACCAGCTTGGAGTACAGGTTAAACCAGTCGGAGATATCATTGGCCGAATTGATCAGCGACGATATGTTGGAGAATTCCTGACGGTAGTCTATAGTAGCCTGTTGCGACACAAGCCTGCCGCCATGCAGTATCTTTTTGATGGCTATGAGTATCTGATTGGGATTCACAGGCTTGATCAGATAATCGGCTATTTTGTTGCCAACGGCCTGATCCATGATATTCTCCTCCTCGCTCTTGGTGATCATGATCACCGGAAGCTCGGGGCTGGACTGCTTGATGCGCGACAAAGTCTCCAGCCCGGTAAGCCCGGGCATGTTCTCATCCAGTATCACCAGGTCAAAATGGCGTTGGCCTACAAGGTCAAGCGCGTCACGGCCATTATTGGCGGTGGTCACGTCATAGCCCTTGCCCTTCAGGAAGAGCAGATGGGGCTTCAGCAGGTCAATCTCATCATCGGCCCAGAGTATGGTATATGGTGTATTCATTTCATTACATTTAATCAAAAAGTGGATCATCGCCCTCGCTGCCGTCGGGAATATCTGTCACTGGCACAGGCTGCGGAACAGGTGTGGCCGGCGGGGATGCGGGCTGCTGCGCAGGTGGCACATCCGGCCCGGACAAACTGTCAGGCTGTGGCATAGGAGCCTCGGGCAGCGATGGCTCCGCCTCCTCACGCTCCTGCAAGGTCTCTATATCCTCGGGCTGCAGCAGGTCGGCCTGGGCATCATGGTAGTCCTGCTGCTGAAGGAAGCGGAAGTAGTCGTCGAACGTGCGACCCTCCCGGAGCAATGTCTCGAAATTCTTGGCCGATATGGCCACCGGACGCACCCCATAAGGCAACCGGAAATCGGGGGAATCAGCCATAACACGACGGTAATGGTTAAGCTCGGCCATGCTGTCGAATCCTCTGATCACAAGCATACCCAAGCGTCCGAAGTTCATCATCTCCAGATCGAAGTCCTTCACCACAAACGATTTGAAGTTGTGGCGCGCCACCTCGAATAGCAGCCTGTTGGCCGCCACAGTGTCGGTGGGGAACACGAGCACCAGCAGCTGCGGGTCGGCATCGTTGATCTCAAAATTCATCAGGCTGTCGGCTGCGGCCAAGGTGGAATCATTTGTAAGACGTATATCCCAGATCATGCCGCGGAGATTGCGGCCGTCGGACGAGGTCTGGAGCTGCCGTCCCTGTGCCATGCCTTTGAGCCATGCGGAAGCAATCGGTGTGATGTCAGTGTCGGGGTACCGCTCAAGCAGCTGGCGCAACACGGCATTGAACTGTTCAGGCTTTTTCTCCGTGACATAGGCCAGCGCGTCAAGGAACATGAACTTGGGCATTATCTTGCTCAGAGGATACCGCTGCTGCATGGTCTCATATGCCTGATGCACGTCGGAGTTGCGGTTTTCCAGATAAGCCAGATAGGTCTGGTCGTAAAGCTCCTGCTGGCGCTTGTCCATTTGCTTGAGATTCTCTATATAATCAGGGTCGCGGAGCGCCTGCCCGTATTTCGAGTCGGGGAAATCATCCACTATCAGACGGCGGTAACGCTCGGCCTCGGCAGTGCGGCCGGAACGCATCATCATCAGATACAGGTTATAATACACGTCCAGACGATACGTATTGTCGGGATAATCGCGCAACAGACGGTCAAATTCGGCCTGTGCCGCAGGGAAGTCCTCAAGTTTGTCTTTCAGGATCAACCCCATGTTGTACAAGCCCTCCTGTATTATTTCATGGGCCGTGGTCTTCTCGGCATCAGTGGTCGGGATCTGCTTCAGATAATACTCCCGGTTATGCGGATCGGAAGCGGGATCATCTTTTTTCTTTTCGGTGCTGGAGGCATCCTGACCGTTGCCGTCATCAGATGGTGTATCACCCTCCGATTCAGCATTTTCACCATCATCAGAGGAATCAAAATCATCGGTATTGAACGAAGCCTTGTTGCGGCGGCGCCAGTCGTCCTCGAGCTTTCGTGAGCCCCAACGTCGCTGGAATTCGGTTTTGCCGGAATTACGCGTGGCCTGGTTGTAGAAATACCATGAGTTGTCGGAATTGATGTTGAATTCCCGGCTTCCAGTGTCGGTGAGCCGGTCGCCCTGAGCGGCCTGGTTAGCCTCGAACTCCTCGCGGCGGGCGGCCTCGGCCTCCTCTTTCTCCTTCTTTTTCAGATCGGCGATGATTTTGTCGATCACTGCCAGGCGTTCCGATTCGGGCATGGCCGACAGACGCAGCAATGAATCCTGCAGGTTGACATTCTGCGAGTACACGGCCAGCTCGTCGAGCACATCGGAGCGGCGTTTCAACAGTTTGTAGTCGGGATAACTCTCCGGCAACAGTGGCACTGCCTCGGCGAAACACGGCTGTGCCTTCTCGTAATTGCGCATGTCGAAATACAGCTGGCCGAGCGTGATCTGGCTTATGGCCTTGTCTATGCCGTTGCGCGTGCTCTTTTCTGCGGCGAGGGTATAGTTGGCGATGGCGCTCAGTGTGTCGCCTCTGGACAGATACAGATTGCCAATAGCATAATATATCTGGTCAAGGTACTCCTTGTTGCGGTCGTAGCGCACCATACGCTTCAGGGCTTTCACCTCGGGGGTGATGTCCGCCCCTTGGAATACCTCGCTCTGCTTGATGCGGGCGTTGAACTTGGTGCGATATGTGGCCGAATTGGAGCCTCCGACCTTGCGGAACTGCTCGTAGGCGGCTTTTTTGTCACCGGTGAGAGCATAGATCTGCCCCAGCAGAAAGCGCAGACGCGTTTTCTGGGCGCCTCCGCTGCCCTTCACGGCTTCCTGCAGGAAGGGGAGCGCCTTTTCGTACTCCTTGCTCTTGAGATAATAGTCGGCGTATACGAAATTGTACAGGTTGCGCAACTTGTTCGACGTGAGCTGCCCGGGCTTGATGCGCGAGAGTATCAGATCGGCGTCATATGGCCAGTCAAGCGACACGTACGAGCGCGCCTGCCACAGCTTGGCCTCGGTGACAGTGGCCGGAAGCCAGGTGAAGTGCTTGCTGATGTAGAAAAATGTGGAAGCCGCGCCAAGGAAATCGCCGTTGAAGTACTGGCTGCGCCCCATCATCATCCACGCGTTATGGATGAATGGATTGTACTCATCGCGCTTGAGCCATGCCTTATATTCAGGGTCATTTCCTTTGCCTGGCTTGCGTCGGGGCTTCTTGGTGATTGAGCGCACCTGTATGGCTTTCTGCGCCTTTTCGATCGAGCGGGTGAAGTCGCCCGACGCCTGCGGGGCTTTCTCGTCCGACTTCGATTCTATGGGATGCATGAAGAGCAGACGCGAATAATCATCCTCGTATTTCTGCTCCATGTCATGCAAAGTCTCCTTGTAGTGCGTATCACCGTTGTAGTATATGTTGTAACGGGTGATGAAAGCGGTATAATTGCGGGCTGCGGCAGTGTTTTTCTTCTGGGCGTTGCATGCCGGCAACGTGCCGATCATAGCCAGGGCCGTGACCAGTAGCAGCATGTAGCGCAATCGCAAAAGTTGTGCCTTTTTGCCTGTCATGATTTGGCGGGAGCGTCGGGATATACTATACGTGAATGGTAAATGGTCATGAGCCTGCGGATGAACGCAGCTTTGATAATGGCCACGTCGCGGAACGACAATGGCGAATCATTATGCAGACCGTCGGCGATCTGACCGTCGATAATCTTGTTGACAAGAGCCGTGATTGACTCCGCAGTAGGCTCTCTTAGCGAGCGCGAAGCGGCCTCAACCGAATCAGCCATCATCAGCAGGGATGTCTCCACCGAGCGCGGATTGGGACCCGGATAAGTGAACGGCGCCGGATCCACATCCTCACCGGGATGGGCGTTGCAGTAGGTGAAGTAGAAATATTTGGCCTTGCCTGCTCCATGATGCTCACTTATGAAATCCTTGATCACGGCAGGCAGTCCGGCCTTGTCGGCACGCCGCAGACCGTCGGTCACATGCTGTATTATGATTTCCGCGCTGCGTTGCGGAGGCAGAGAGTCGTGCGGATTCACCCCATGCTGGTTCTCGGTGAAGAAATTGGGGTTGGTGATCTTGCCTATGTCATGATACATGGCTCCTGCTCGCACCAGCGGCACATTGGCGCCGATCTTGGCCGCTGCATCCGAAGCAAGATTGCTCACGGCCATGGCATGCTGGAATGTGCCGGGACACTTCTCCGACAACTCCAGCAATAGCGGATTGTTGGTGTCACATAGCTCCACGAGCGTAACCACAGAGACAAAACCGAACACACGCTCCACCGCCACCATAAGTATATAGGCCATGGATACCAATGCCGCGCTCACGCCCAGGAATATCACCATGCGCCATGCGAAGCCGCCCATGGTGCCGTTCATCATCATCTCTATGGCCAGATAGCCCAGCCAATAGGTCATGGCCACGAATACCGAAGTGCGCAGCAGCTGAGAGCGCTGCGACAGTTCCTTGAGCGAATATACGGCAGCGACAGCCCCGGTGATCTGGAGCATGATGAATTCGAGCTGGAAAGCGCATACGCCCGCACACAACATGGTCAGGACAAGCGATACAAACAGTGCCACCGGAGCTCTGAAGAATACTATCATCAGCACCGGCACTATCGCATAAGGCACCAGATATATGCCACCGTCGATAAAATGATCCAGAGCCACGGCCAGGAGGAAGAAAAGGGTCACGGCCGACAGTATAAACATCACTGACGATTGTTTCTTCCATATATCAGTGGCCGTGAAGCGCAGGAATGCCAGCAGCGCGGCCAGCAACAGTGACACATACAGGAACTGCCCGAGCCATATCAGCCACTCGCTCTGGTTATTGGCCGTGAGCTGATCTTCAATCATGCGTTCGTAGGTCAGCAGATTGGTGTAATCCTGCGGAGTGATCACCGCACCTTTGTCGATTATGGTCTGACCCTGCTGTATCACACCGCGGATGGCAGTGAAGCGATACAACTCATAATCATACAGACGTTTGGAGGTCTGCACATCATAGATCAGGTTAGGCTCCAGGATATCCGCCACCATATACTTCTCGGCCCACGGCCGGGCGGCGCTGTCGGCCATGGAGCGGATCATCTCCTCGAGCACCCGCTCGGGATACGAAATGCCGTTGGACGGAAACTGCTTCACGGTGTTGTTGGTGGTGATTTTTACTGCCGGAAGCGACCCGTCGGCTATACGGCGCCCGAAATCGTTGTCGGTGATGTCACGCGAATAGGCCGAGCGCAGAAACGCCACCGCCTTCTTGCGCAGGGCGGCATCCTCGGGGGTGATGCTCTCGCTGTCGCCCGAACGTACCCACTGGGCCATCAAGGCGGTGATCACCGAATCAGCCACGCCGGCATCGCGGGTGAACACGGGCACGAACACCCGGTCAAGCGAATCGCGCACACGGAGCACCGAGGCTGAGTCGGGCTTGATCGGTATGTCAAACGGCGCTATGAGCTTGGCATAATTCCACGGGCGACCCTCCTCGAATTTGTAATGATTGGCCTCGGGATGGGGGTAAAAATACACTATCACCACCATGGCTATGGCTGCCAGCACGATATTGGATATGAATATGGTGCGTCCTATCTGTTTCATAGCGAACTGATTCTTGCGGCTGATTTCACACCGTCTATTTTCTTGAGTTTGGCACACAGATCCTCCACCACTGCGGCATCGGTGACGCGCACCCATAGGTCGCAGCCGAACACCTCGTCGTCGGCCGCGATGTTCAGGCGCCGTATGTCAATGGCAAGGTGCGTGGATATCATGTGTGTAAGTTCCTGTAGCATACCGCGGCGGTCAATGCCTTCGATACGCACATGCGCCAGGAATTTGCCTTTCACCGTTTCCCACGTGGTGGATACTATCCGCGGGCCGTAGCTGGCCTTGAGCAGCATGGCGCGGGGGCAGTTGAGCGCATGCACCACCACACGGTTGTCATCCTCCACGAATCCCATCACATCGTCGCCGGGAAGCGGAGCGCAACAGTCGGCCATGGTGAAGTTGGCGCCATGTTCGTCGTAGCGCAGCACATAGGTCTCCTTCATGTTGATCGGGGCAGCTTTCTCCTGCTCCTGTTCCGGCTCGGGAGTTTTCTCCTTTTTGGCAGGTATACCCATGCGCAATATCTTCTTGAGCAGCGAGGTTGACTCTTTCTCGGATGTACGCTTCAACTGTTTCAGCACATAATCATTGAGCGCCACCTCATCGCAGCCAAGCTGATAGCACAGCTCGTCGAGGTTGGCTGCATGGAATAACCCCAGGAGCTTGGTGGATATGAAATTGCTGTCTTCTATAGAGTTGTCCGACAGGAACTTTCTCAACATCTCGCGGCCTTTTTGTATTGCGGGACGCCGTGTGTTCTGCAGGGCCTTGCGCAGACGTGTCTTGGCCTTGGCTGTGGCCAGGAAATTCATCCATTCGGGCTGTGGTGTCTGAGATTGCGAGGTGAGCACCTCCACCTGGTCGCCGCTCTTGAGCTGCTGGCTCAGCGGCACCAGCTTATGATTGACCTTGCCGGCTATACAGTGGGTGCCCAGCTCGCTGTGAAGTGAGAACGCCACATCAAGCACCGATGCCCCCGACGGCAGTGTGATCAGCTCGCCGGCAGGCGTGAATACCACTATCTCGGATGAGAACAGGTTGAGTTTGAGCGTATCCAGGAAGTCAATGGCCGACGGCTCGGGGTCGTCAAGAATATCCTTGATGGTACGCAGCCATACGGTCAGCTCCGACTCCTCGTCGCCCTCGCCGATCTTGTATTTCCAGTGGGCGGCGAAGCCTTTCTCGGCGATCTCGTCCATGTGTCTCGACCGGATCTGTATCTCAATCCAGTTGCCGTCAGGCCCCATCACCGTGAGATGGAGCGCCTGGTATCCGTTGGCCTTGGGGGTGGACACCCAGTCGCGCGTGCGCTCGGGATGCAGTTTGTACAGGTCGGTGATGGCGCTGTAGATGCTCCAGCAGATTTCCTTTTCCTTGGCGCGGTCGTCACAGTCGAACACAATGCGCATCGCGTACAGGTCATAAACCTCCTCGAACGGGATATGCTTGGTCTCCATCTTGCGCCATATCGAATATATGGATTTCACCCGTGCCTTGGCATCGTAGGTAAGCCCCATCGCATCCAGACGCCCCATGATCGGAGCGGCAAACTGGCTGTAGATCTCCCTGCGGTGGGGCGCGGAGGCCTCGATCTGCCGGGAGATGCGCTCATATGCCGCCGGATGCTCGTATTTGAACGCCAGATCCTCAAGCTCCGTCTTGATCTCGAACAGACCCAGGCGATGGGCCAGCGGAGCATAGATATAGAGCGTCTCGCCGGCAATCTTGTATTGCTTGTTGGGTGCCATGGAGCCCAAGGTGCGCATATTGTGCAGACGGTCGGCCATCTTGATCAGCACCACGCGTATGTCCTCGCTCATGGTCAGCAGCAGCTTGCGGAAATTGTCGGCCTGCGCCGATGCCTTGTCTCCGAATATGCCGCCCGAGATCTTGGTAAGCCCCTCCACAAGCTGGGCTATCTTGGCTCCAAAATGCCGCTCGATATCCTCCACAGTATAATCAGTGTCCTCCACCACATCATGGAGCAGCGCGGCGCATATCGAGGTGGAGCCCAGGCCGATCTCCTGCGACGCTATCTTGGCCACCGCTATAGGATGAAGTATGTACGGCTCGCCTGAGCGCCGCCTGATGCCCTTGTGGGCCTCTTTGGCAAACTGATAGGCGCGCTCGATTATCTCCACCTTCTTGCGGTGGTTGCTCGCCAGATACCCGTCAAGCACCTCGCGGAAAGCGTCGTCTATCATCTTATCCTCCTCCGGAGTAGTGTAACTCTGCCCTTGGCTCTGCGGCTTGGCAGGCACATCATCAGGCTTATTGTCAGCGGGCGTCTTCATCATCATGTATTTTAGCAGCTACTTTTATTCCAAATTAGTGTAACTACAAAATTAACAACTAAATGCCTATTGACAGCCGATAAGTTGTTAAAAAATGATAAAAGCCAAGCCCGCATCCCTTGAAGACATACAACGGATTGCACGGATTCAAACGAATTTTCACGGATAATTTTTAATTTTATCCGTACGTCTCCGCCACTTCCGATGCATCCGTTGTCAGACACAATTCCCGTTATGTGCCGCGAAGCGGCGATACAACATTATAACCGCCGGCTTTAGCCGCGCGGTCCTGGATAACGCCCTGATAGATAAGTCGCTTCGCGACTTTACTCCGATCAATAAAAGTAGTGTAGTCGCTTCGCGACAAAAAACATCCGTTAAATCAGTTTAATCCGTTGTCTTTCGTACTTCGCACCTCATATCTCGTACTTACCATCATACGTTTCCGGTCTCCTCACAGCGAAATGTGAATTAAAACCTGTAGCCGAGGGTGATGGTCCAGCTGTTGGCATATTTCTCGCCCGAGGCAGTCCAATACACATGCTCCTCATCAAGCTCCACGGTCTTGTTATGGCCGGTGTTGATATTGAAATATCCCGCCACGCGGAAATGATTGCCGATATTCAGAGCAATGCCGGAGCGCCAGGTGAATGTGACCGCGCGGTGCAGGTCGGTATACCTCAGGCCGTAGGTCTCCGTCGCTCCGTAGATATTGAATGCCACCAGCGGACCAGTGAGGATGTCCACGCTGAGCACGCGGCACACAGGTTGCCTCCACGCCGCCAGGCAGTTGATTTTGGCACCGATCTGATAGTCCCGCTCGGGGTTGTTGCCAGGCTTCAGGTCGGGACGCAAATCGACTCCGGGAGCAACCCCGGGTCCCTGCCCTGGATTATATTGACGTTCAGTCCCTAAACTCGTATTATAATTATTACGATAAAACAGCGATACCTCAGGGCGAACGAAGAATCCCTTCCATAGGAATTTCTCATAAGCCAACCCGGCCTCTATTTCCCAGAAATGGGATAACCCATCGGAGGTCCATCCGCCATAATAATCTGAATTATTCTCATGTGTATAAAATCCGGCTCCTGCCTCTATTACAAAGGCATCAAGAAGTGGCTCCTGAGCAGAAGCAGAGAATGTCATACACCCCGCCATTACCGCCATCATTGCAGCAGCTTTCATCATCTTTGTTTTCATAGCTTATTGGTTGATTGGTTTGATATTTGTGATATATTTCATGTTGTCCAATTTAGCTGTGTAGCCGGGCGCACATAGATAATTTGGGCTAAATGCGCCATCCCATTGCCCATACCACCCCCAGTTGATACGGATGGTACCGATTGAACTATTTTCTACTTCAATTATCTCAAATCTATTCAGGTTATATCTCTGAGTAAAAGTGTAATATTCTTTATAAGATGTCAAAACAATAAGATCATTTCCAGTGATAATCCATTCGTGCCCGCTATTATCACCATCAACATCACCGCGCACAAGCACAGGAGCATCACAAGAAAGAGAGTAGTAATCAGCTGCGGAAGTTGACTGGCTCAATGATTTAATTTTAGAAGAATTGTACCCATATAGTGTTAAGGCCATTCTGGCTTTTTCCAATGTGATGCTGGTTTGGGGATTGCCATTTCCATCCACTTTGAATTTCGCGCCGCACCGTTTGGCAATTGTATACAGGAAGTTTGATGTTGTCTGTGTAGGATAGGTCAATGGCATTTTATCCCAGTCGAAATTATTAGGGTATTTAAAATATCGCATAATCTGCCCCACGGCCAACGGCCCGCATCCTACAACAGCCCTGACGGAGTCATTCCCATATTTGAGCATTGGGAATACTTGATTAAAACCCATGTCCTGCACCCATTCAGATTTTACTGTTTTGACCCAGTAACGCGCACTGGTGTCATATTCAATCATATATGTGAACTCAGCGTACGCATCATAATACTGCGGGTAGATTGCTCCCTCCGCGAACTGCGCAATATAAGGGTCTTCGTCAAGAAACTCTTGGGTCATTGGTGTCACTTTCCAGCCCCTGTCAACCCAGGCATGAATAGAATCATTCGCGATTTTTTTGAGTTTCACATATTCTTCAACGGGGATGTTGTCATATGGATGCTCCGCATAATCGTCTACATAACTTCTGGATTTTAAACTCGGGATTTTTTTGGTGTATTTGACCCATTCATGGCGTGCACTTGCAATCGAATCCTCGGGAAGCGTGTAGGATTTATTCACGGCGTAGGAGGCACCATAAAGCCACATTTCCAATGTCGGAGGCATATCGGACGTGATTTCAAATCTTCCGGTCTCGTTATGCGCCATTATGGGGTACAGGTTTTTGGACGCACTCACTATGCACCATCCTCCGTCGGAATAGTTGGCTATATAGAACACGGTTTCACCCTGCTCGTTCTTGTATTCATCTATTGTATAGAATGCGCCACGCGAACGGTCTTTGCGTTGCGCCATGATTACATTGTTGAGTTCCTGGGTGCTGACCTTGGGGGAATCATTCTCATCAACATCTGAATATTGACTGTTGTCTTCAGTCGGCATCGGTGCATCCTGCCATGCTTCTTCCTGACAGGAAGTGAAAGCGATGCAGCAAATAAGAGCTGCGGCAACCGCTTTAAATAGTTTTTTCATAATCATATGGATTAATTGATTTCTGGACTGACATTAAGAGATTAAGCAAAAACTCGTATTTAGTTGCCGCTAATATAATGGTTAATTTTATAAAAACCAAATTGATTTAAACATTTTTTTTGCAAACATCTTAAAACAAAGGTGTGCCCGGGTAGAGCCGCGAAACTTCGCGTCCGCCCGCATACTACCGTCAACGGAAAAAACAACGTATAAATACTGATACGACGGATACAATACAGATAAAATATAATCCGCTTAATCCGTCATTTCCGTAGGCATCGCATCCGTTGCCTGTCTCCTCCCTGCAAAATATGAAATGTGAATTAAAAAAAAGCCGCACCGGGATGGGTGCAGCCTTTCTGTGATTTGGGGGTTAAGGGGTCAATTCGACGCATCCTCACCACCGCGGTTCTTGGCTTTGTTCTTGATTTTTTCCGTCGACGACGAATTGGTGTCTTTCTCCTCCTTGAGGTCTACTTCGTTGCCTTTGCTGTCGATCACGCGGTATTGCAGCATGGCCAGGGATTCGTCGGCTATCACCCGGAAGCACTTGCCGAGCTTGCGGCGCCAGGAGCTGTAGACGTTCGAGAAGAATCCGCGTTTGATATACGCATCCACATACGGATGCACATACATCTTGAAATCACGCATCTTCAGCGTGTTCACCACATAGTCGAGCTTGTCGAAGAGGGTGTCGGTGAACAGCAGGGAGGGCTGTACCTCGCCTTTTCCGAAGCACGACGGGCATGTCTCTGTGGTGACGATGTCCAGTGCCGGGCGCACACGTTGGCGTGTGATCTGCATAAGGCCGAATTTGCTCAATGGCAGTATATTGTGACGGGCGCGGTCGTTGGCCATCACCTCGCGCATGTGGTCATAGAGCGCCTGACGGTGTTCGGGCTTGTTCATGTCTATGAAGTCGACCACTATGATGCCGCCCATGTCGCGGAGCCTCAGCTGGCGCGCTATTTCGTCGGCGGCGCGCAGGTTTACTTCCAAGGCGTTGCTTTCCTGATCATTGGCAGCCTTGGTACGGTTGCCCGAGTTAACGTCAATTACATGCAGGGCCTCGGTATGTTCTATTATGATGTACGCTCCGGATTTGAACGACACCGTCTTGCCGAATGATGACTTGATCTGCCTCGTCACGGCAAATTTGTCGAAGATAGGCATATCCTCGGCGTAGAGCTTCACTATGTCCTTGCGCTCGGGGGCTATGATCGACACATATTTCTCTATCTGGGAGAATGTGGTGGCATCGTTGACGGTGATACTTTCAAACGACGGGCTGAACACATCGCGCAGCATGCCCACTATACGGCTTTCCTCCTCGAATATGAGGGCGGGAGCCTCGGCATTGCGTACTTTCGCTATCGTCTCGTCCCAGCATGACAGCAATGTGCGCAGCTCACCCATGAGCTCGGCGGCGCCTTTGCCCTCGGCGGAGGTGCGGACGATCACACCGAAATTCTTAGGCTTGATCGAGGCAATGAGCTGGCGGAGCCTGACCTTCTCCTCCGTGCTTTTGATTTTCTGGGAGACGGAGATTTTGTCGTTGAACGGCATGAGCACCATGTATCTGCCCGTGAAGGCTATCTCAGTGGTCAGTCGGGGTCCTTTGGTAGAGATAGGCTCCTTCACAATCTGCACCAACAGCTGCTGTCCCTGTGTGAGCTGTTCGGTGACGGAGCCATGCTTGTCGATCTCGGGCTGCAATTTTATCTTAGGCAGCTGAGGGATAGGTTGTTTCTCGTCAAGCAGCTGCTTGACATACTGGGCGTAGGTAGTGTAGTGGGGGCCAAGATCCAGGTAGTGCAGGAAAGCGTCCTTGTCGTAGCCTACATTGACGAAGGCGGCGTTCAGTCCTGGCATCAGCTTCTTTACTTTTGCCAGATAGATGTCGCCGACGGCATAGGCGATGTTGCGTGCCTCCTTCTGCAGGGACACGAGCCTCGAATCCTCCAGAAGGGCGATTGACACTTCTGAGGGCTGTACGTCGACAATAAGTTCGCTTTTCATGTGAAAAACCTGAGATTCAATAAGGGATTGCTAAAAATCAAAGGACAAACCCGGCGCGGAAAAGCAGTAGTGCCCCCAAGCAGCCATGTTTGTCCTGTGATATCCTGATGTTAGTGCCTGCGAAAGACGCGGGCATAAGAAGCAAGCGGTAGCCGCTTGTGTTACTTCTTCTTATGACGGTTCTTTCTCAGACGCTTCTTGCGTTTGTGAGTAGCCATCTTGTGGCCTTTTCTTTTCTTTCCGCTGGGCATTTTAGCAGGGATTAAAGGGGTTAATAATATATTATTGAATTAATGCTGTCTGGTATTATTTCACATCCTGCATGAAGACCTTGGCGGGCTTGAATGCCGGGATCTTGTGCTCGGGGATGATGATAGTTGTGTTCTTGGAGATGTTACGGGCTGTCTTTTCTGAACGCACCTTGATGATGAAGCTGCCGAAGCCGCGGAGATATACATTCTCGCCATGTGCCAGGGAGTCTTTCACGACTTCCATGAATTTTTCGATTGTCTCAAGGACATTGGCACGTTCGATGCCAGTCTGGCGGGCAATTTCGTTAACAATATCTGCTTTTGTCATGTCTTTGGTTATATGTGGATTATATATATTAATAATGTATTCTTAATATCGGTGCCGGCACCGTTGGGGCGAAGCCGGATTTTTTTGCAAGTGCAAATATCGGAATTATTTTTGAATTCAGAGCAATTTTTTCGCCAAATTGTTGATTTTTTTTCACTTAGGGAATGTTTTTTATGCATCCGCATGAAATTTCACCAATCCGGGGATCGATGTCGGCTCCACCGCGGCGATAGTGGCTCCGAAATCCGAGGCGGCACGGGCCAGGATGGACGGGTACAGACAACCTGTGCGTCCGACAAACGAAAGTGGAAGACTGGTGTAGTCATAGGACACGATGTTGCGGTGGAAAAACGCCATGAAGCCATCGTATACCATCTGCTCACAGTATGGATCGGATATGAGGTCGGCGAGCAGGTATGAGTATTCGGCAAGGGTCAGGTTGGCCGAGGATTGAGAGTACACGCGGTCCATCACCTCATTGGGCGTGGTACGGAAATGCTCATAGAACGCATCGGCTATATGAGCCGGAGCCAGGCCTTTGAGGACATCCGACACCAGATGTTTGCCCAGATATGCGTTGGATCCTTCGTCGCCGAGGATGAATCCTGCCGGGCGCACGCTCTTCACAATATCATCGCCATCGTACAGACACGAATTGGCCCCTGTAGACAGTATGCAGGCCAGGCCAGGCTGATGTATCAGCAGTCCGCGGGCGGCGCCCAGCAGGTCGCTGTCAACCGTGGCCGGAGTCTTGAACTGGGCCACCAGCGACTGCTCCACCACTTTGTTCTTCTGTGGATTCGCGCATCCGGCGCCATAGAAATATATGTGATCCCACCTCCGGCGGAAGAACGACTCGGGCAACTCAAGACGTATGATATGCGATATCTCGCGTCTGCTCAGGAAATACGGGTTCAGACCCGGTGTGCTGGCTTGCTCCACCACATGCTCGCCGTCGACTATGACCCAGTCGGTGCGCGTGCTGCTGCTGTCGGCAATTATATTCATGCTCAGTCGGGTATATTATTTCACTGCTATCTTCATTGCATGACCGTCGGCACGCACCACGTAGACACCTGCCGCAGGAAGGTGCACCACAGCCGAGCCCGCGGATACCGCGCGGCCCATCATATCAGTCACGACCACAGATGATTCTGACCGCGTGCCTACCACTGACACCAGCCGGCCATCCACCTTAATTACGGGGGCTGCATCAGCCTCGATGAATTCCACTCCGGCCACACCGGGCATCTCCACCTCAACAGTATTCGACACACGCGACGGTGTATTGCCATTCATTGCCATGACACGGTATTGGTATTTATCCGCCGACGCACGCGACCGCTGATTCAGCTCTACCACTATACTTGTGGCTCCTGCGGAAGACACGCCGTCGTAGCCGGGAAGCACCTCCGAATCATCGATGCCATAATCCACGGTCACATCGTCGAATACCACGCGGATAGCCGCCGGGGTGGAATAGCGGAATGTCACCTGGCGTGTGCCCGCGGGGATGTCGGTGATTGTCACTGTACGGCCTGTGGCGTAATCCTCAAGATTGGAGACAGTGGCTATCACTGTCTGCGAATCTTTGTCTCCGGCAAGCACCTGCAGCGAGTTGCCATTCTGCTCATCAAGACATTTTGCAATCCAGAACGTCACTTTAGTGACCTCACCGGGAAATTCACGTGTAGTGATATACTGGCCGTCCTCATTGAACAGATATGCCGGTTTGGCCTCGCCACATATTTTGTTGTAAGCGGCATATTTGCTTGCCGTCCAGCCGTCGGCAATCTGAGCCGCGCCTATTCGGGTGAAGTCTTCTGTATCCGTATCCGGCTCAACGGAAGACACCGTGGACACTGTCAGCAGATAATCTGTGGCACCTGGCACAGGCAGCCATGAGGCGGTGAATGAATTGGCTGTGACCTCCTGGGCGCGCATGGCCTTGGGGGTGCCTACCTCCACGCCGCCGGCCACCTTGGCCGAGATCACGCCATCAGCCTCTGCGATCTCCGTCACAGGCAGATTTATGTTCTGTCCTCCCCATGTGCGGAAAGCAGGAGTGGTGGTGGAGGTGAAAGAAGTCTTGTTGGCAGTGCCGGGGAAGGGATATGCTGCCATACGGTTGCTGTTGGCCGAGCCTATGGCCTCCACTATGTCCACAAGCTGCTTGTTGGCAGAATTGTTCACAGTGTTGTTCTCCCATGTGGCCTTGTCATACAATATGTGCCAGATCAGCATACCGTGGCCCGGGATGAATTCATCCCAGCCTTTCTGCTGGCGGTTTTCGAAGAGGAAGAACTCGTTGGGATCCGAGGTGTTCACCATATACGCTTCGTTTGTTTCGAGGATGTGATGAAGATTAATATTCTCAGCCTCAGTGATCACCAGAGGATTGAGCCAGCCCAGGGCATTGCGGGCGAACGCTGAATATGTGGGCGGCGTCATGCCGTTGTTGTTGTAGGGGCCATAGTCAAGCACATCGTATTCGCCGGGTGTCTTATCCACGGCCAACGAATTATAGTCGGTGACATAGAGATCAGGCAGCCCCATCACATGTGAGAATTCGTGTATGAACGTACCGATGCCGTCGGTGGTGCCGTCGGCGCGTATCTCATTTGTGCACGCATAGTGGTTGATCTTCACGCCACCCACTTCATATATGCCGGCATCAGAGGCCGACAGATCCCATGAGTGGGGCCACACAGAATCGGTGACCTTGCCGGCAGATGCCTCGCCCACGCCAGCATAGTAGATGAATATGTTATCCACATATCCGTTGCCGTCATTATCATATACCGACAGATCCACTCCCTGCTGCGACAGGATGAGCGCGGCATCACGCGCCATCTGATCCGGCCGCCTGTCATTGCCATAATAGTCGTTGGCGCCATAGTATGCGCGGTTATGAGGAAGATCAATGGGACCGTAGAGGTCTATCTTAGGAGAGAAATTACCCAGTGATGCATCCTCAAACCAATCAAGCACACTGCCTGTGGCACCGCCCTGAGAGTATCCCCGCTCGGTGAACATGGCCTTGAAATAATCATATGTATCCGGAGTGGTGAACTTGATGTCAGTATAGTTGACGAGCACTACCAGGATGCGTGGCGAACCGGTGACATGCTTGAACTGGCGGTCGAACAGTCCCAGACCGAGGCTCGGATTAGCGGCGGCTTTGCGCACGGATGCGGAGCGTGCTTTCATGGCCTCAATGCGCACGCTGCGGTTTAGCTCAAGTGCCGCACCTAAATCCGCCGGTGTCTGTGTCTCCAGGAATCGCGCCTGCTCTGGAGTGCGCGCCGCAAGGTTGGTGGCCTTGAATTCCGATGGCACAAGAAGCCCCGTGGATATGTCCTTTTTAGCAAAAAAATACTCGCCTGCGCTCTCAAGCACAAAGCGATGATCGTCGGCAGTGAGGAAAGCATGGCCGAACTCGTCGCCCACAGCGGTGATGGTGAGTTGGGTGCCGTCGGGCTGTGTCACGGTGAAGGCCCCACGCTTGGCGGGCACTCCATATGCGGCGACTGAGCCAAAAGCACATGCACCCACGAGCAAGGTTTTAAGTATATTCATTTTCAGATCTTTATTTAGGCATTCTCCTCACAGAGCATTACAAAATGCGCATAATGCGATAAAACACCGGAATTTATGTTAAGATAGCAATTAAAGTTATGATTTAGAGTACAAAAATACGCCAACCCATTCAGTATTCCAAATATTTAACAATTAATCACAGGTATTCAGACTATGCGTCGCACGGCCAAGATCAATAGATCAGAGCCACGTTGTCTACCCACAGGGTGAGGTCAAGGGTACCGATGTACGCTTTGCCTGATCCGGCGCTGAACATCATGAGCATATGCGTGGGTGTGGCGTCGGGCGCATCCCATCCCACTTCCTGCACAGGCACCATCTTTCCTTTGCTGTTGCGCGCATAATATGAATTATCTTCGGAAATCAATCCCATATAAGGCTTGTAGAACGGCTTTCCTGAGATGTCGCCATAATGGACCGGCAGACGGTGTTTGTTCTGCCAGTCAGCAGTGGTCTTTGTCAGATGCTCCCGGCCAGTGGCCACACGCTTGGCGTATATGTTACCCTCCGAATCTTCCCACCTGCGCTGCAGCAATATGAATACTTCGGCGCAGTCGGCACCTTTGTATGTCTTCTTCTTGCCAAAACCTGAGGAATATATACGCTGGTCTGTATCTGGGATGTAGAGCTTGTAGTCATATTCCAGAGCCACGGGGCGCTTGGTGAACGGCACGCCCATCTCCATCTTGCTGTAGGGATTGGATGTGGATTTTATAGGCTCGATCATCTTGCCTAAGAAAATTGATCCTGCCACCAGCACATCCATGTTCACCATGCCGATCACCTTGCAATGCTCATAGAGAGTGGTGAGCTTGGCGCATCTGCCTCCGCCTGGACGCTGGTCGGGGAAGACGGCGTTGCTGGTCTTGACTATTCCCACCGGCTTGGCCAGGACATTGGATGTGGCCCAGGGTGAGCCTCCGAGGTTGGTATAGGCTTCGCCTGAAGTGATGGTCTGGGTGGGCGCGATCTCATAGAGCGTCTTGGTGGCTCCGCCCAGGAGCTTCGACTCTTTGATGGTGCGTGTCACCCAATTCTCAAAATCTCCGTATTTGATTGGCTCCCTGGTCTGTGCGGCGGCCATGATTGTCGCCAGAGACATTATTGTGGTGAGGATATATCTCATAATCATTGGTTTTTAGTTTGGGAAACGCAGGTGTATATTTTTTGGCAGGCGCTCTGCAGCATGTCCAGCACGAGTTCAAAGCCTTCGGCTCCCTCGTAATAGGGATCCGGCACATGGTCGTAATGCGGAAAGTCGGTGAGAAACCGGCTCATCCTCACAATTTTGCGCTCAGCCTCGGGCGATGGGGCTATACGCCGCAGGTCGGCATAATTGCTGTCGTCCATAGCCACAACCATGTCGAAACGCGCGAAATCAGCGGCCTCCACCTGGCGGCACCGGTGGTCGAATTCATAGCCTCGCGCACGGCCGGCGCGGCGCATGCGGCTGTCGGGCAGCTGGCCTATGTGGTAGCGGCCGGTGCCGGCAGAATCTATGTGCCACAGCGCCGAGGCACCGGCATCGTCCACCACAGCCTGCATCACGCCTTGCGCGGCAGGTGACCGGCATATATTGCCCAGGCACACGAATAGTATCTTGTATTTTCCGTCGTCGGTCATTTTTCCTTCAGCATTTCAATAAGGCGGCGGATGCCTTCAGAGGCTCCGGCGCGGATCACGGTGACACCATCAGGCACTGCCGCGGGATTGGGGTCGATATAGTAGACAGGGGTGCCGGACTTGACATAATGCAGCAACGCGGCAGCAGGATACACCACAAGCGATGTGCCTATGATCACGAATATGTCGGCCTCGGAGGCCAGGACTGTAGCGGGCTCGAAATTAGGGACCGCCTCCTGGAAGAACACGATGTGAGGGCGCACGCGCTCACCATTGATCAGTGTGTCGGGGGTGGTGTCGATGCATTCAGGGGTAAGCTGATACGTGCGGGTGTCGTCGTTGAGCGAGCGGGCTTTCATCAGCTCGCCGTGGAGATGGAGGACATTGTGCGAGCCTGCCCGCTCGTGCAGGTCATCCACATTCTGTGTGATGATATATACGTCGTAGTCCTTTTCCATCCGGGCCAATAGGAGATGGCCTTCGTTGGGCCGGACGCTGAGCAACTGGCGCCGGCGCTCGTTGTAGAACTCGTGCACCAAGGCAGGATTGGCGGCGAATCCGTCGGCACTGCACACCTGCATCACAGGATAATTCTCCCACAGGCCGTCGGCATCACGGAATGTGCTGATACCGCTCTCCTTGCTCATGCCGGCGCCGGTGGATATCACTAATTTCTTTTTCATAATCTTCTGAATGAAAGTGTAAAATTACAATTAAATCAAGAGAGTATCTAATCTTTAAACAATTAATAACACTAATTGTTAATGATTAAAAACGACAATATGTCCCGTATCAACCATTTACTATTTCTGACTGCCGTGATGTGCTGCACCGCGGCCAACGCACAGATATACAACGCCTCGGAGTATGCCGACAGCACACATGTGCCGCTCACAGCCGACGAGCAGCAACAGCAGGCCATAAAGAACAGCCAGAAACTGATGATGATGGGCTCTGGCACAGAAAGCCACACACGGGCCCACCAGGATTCGGTGAGGGTGCTTATGGAGCGATTCTACGTAGACCAGTACCGCCATTTCCAGGATCCGGAGGCCCCCTACTTCCTGCTCATGAGCCGGGACGCCACGCTGGCCATGGGCATAGGCGGCGCGGTGAGGATGCGCGGATGGTATGATTTCGACGGGGCGGTGCCGTACAACGGTTTCATCCCTTATACGATACCTGTGCCGGAGAATCCGGAGGCACGGCGCGCGCTGAAATGCACTCCGGCCGGGACAGCACTGTTTATGCGCATCATCGGCACCAATAAGAAACTCGGAAACTTCTCGGCATTCATCCAAGGCAATTTCGACGGCTCTGACAATACATTCAAGCTGAAAAAATCGTATGTCAGCATCAACGACTGGACCATCGGCTACACCACCAGCACATTCTCGGATATCGCGGCCAACCCGCCCGTGATAGATGCATCCGGCCCGAACGGGCAGGTGAACAATACGTCGGTGCTGCTGCAGTGGCGCCATCAGCCACACCGCCACTGGGAGATGGCCGCATCGGTGGAATTTCCGAAATCTCTGGTGCGGACCGACAATACATATACCAAGAAGATTGACGACTGGCTACCGGATGTGGTGGCCTATGCCCAGTACCAGTGGATGCGCGGCGCGGGCCATGTGCGTCTGTCCGGACTGCTCAGGGTCCTGCCCTACCGCGATCTGATAGCCGGCAAGAATCATAACCGCGTGGGAGGAGGGCTGCAGCTGTCGACGGTGGCTCCGGTGGCCTATGACTGGACGTTGTATGGCGAGGCCGTGGGTGGCCGCGGCATTGAAAGCTATCTGAATGACTTCATGGTGACCACACTTGACTTAGTGAACGACCCAGAGCGACCCGGGCATATGTATGCGCCGTGGTGCTATGGCCTGACCGCAGGGGTGAAATACAATATCCTGCCTGGGCTGATAGCTTCGGTGAGCGCAAGCGAGGCCCGGCTGTACGGCGGACGGGGAATCGCACCGGAAGATTACAAGTACGGGCTATACGGGCTGTGCAATGTGGTGTGGAACATGTCGCCGCGCCTGCAGGTGGGCGCTGAGTATCTGATGGGCAAACGTAAGAATCAGAACGGAGAGAGCGGAAGCGCCAAGAGGGTGAATCTGTTGTTCCAGTTCTCGTTCTGACTGGTCATGAGGGAGGGCGCGGCGTGAGAATGTCAGTCTGCGATGGCTGACTGGATCACGGATTCGTCCACACCGGCTTCGCGCAGACGTGCGGCGATGCGTGCGCGGTCGGCTTCGATGGAGCGGCGCTCGAATATGCCGTCGATTATCTTATTCACCACAATCGAGATGCGTTCGCGCCCTTCGGGCGTGCTCATGTCTATTCCGTAGAACGGACTGAGTTTTTTGTGCAGCGACAGATAGTATATGCCACCGAGAATCATAGCCGTGAATGCCATTATGTCGGTGTCGTCGGAATTGAACTCGCGCACGTAGCCCTGGGTGAGCGGCGAGGTATGCAACTCGCGCATTGCTGCGGTGCGGTGTGTGGTATCATTGGACTCGCTCACCTCCCAACGCAGGATCTCGAGGATGATGTCGTCGGTATTGATCTTTTCAATCAACTGCTGGAATATCTCCCTGTATCCTTGATGTGACACCAACGGGACTTTCACTTCCTTGATGGTGTCTGTGATCCAGTAGTCGTATTTTTTCACGAAAGTATCATAATACTCATCAAGGTCACGATAACGGTTGTAGAAAACCTGGGGCTCAATCTTGGCCCTTTTTATGATATCTGTGACGAGAGAGGAGGCGAATCCGCTTTCACGGATTTCGTCTTCGGCTGCCTGCTGGATGCATGCTATGATACTTGCTTTGGTACGTCGTGGGCGACGCGGCTTCTGGTCTGCCATCTTAGGAATAGGTTTTTAGATTTGCATGTGGTGAACATATGGCCGAAACCCGCTGTGGAAGCGGAACGGACGCATTTATCACGACGCAAAGATATGAATATTGCAGCCGAAAATCAAACGAATGCAACAGATTTTATTAAAAATATTGTTTAAAACATTGAAACTAACTTAAATCACGGCCGGTTTCTGGCTTTTTCTGACAAAAACCTGTGTCCGAGGCGGCAATACAGACATTTTTTCTGTTCGCAGTACTCTTTTCTCACCTGAATGAGCGCCTGGGATGAGAAAGCATCGGAAACCGGGACACCGGCCGCCTGAAATTCCGCCACTATCCTGTTTGTTTCGGGACGAAGGGCATGCAGGATATCAACTGCAGCGGCGCACCGGGCATCATCGGCTATGGACACGCCGTAGGCGAACATGGCGGGCACCACTACATTTATTATCAGCCCGGCGAGCGAGGAACGGCTGAGCGGGCGGACGGGTATGCCGGATGCTACGGCCGCCTCAGCCCCGAAATTGTAACGGGTGCGCCAGTAAGGACTGAGCGCGGCATGGAATATGCCTTCGGCATCGGCGGGATCGCTAATGTCGAAGATCCGGTTGCTCACGGCCACACATCTGCACACGAGCGCTGCCAGGGTGGCTATCCGGCGGTGCGGGAAATTGGGGGGCCGCATGCGCGCTGTCTTCCACTGTATGGCTGGGCGGCGCAGGCTGTATTTGGCTGCGAGGAAATTATAGTCGGAGATGAGACGTTCGGTGTACTGGTCCACCGGATGCGGCATGTCGAGCAGACCAGACTGTCCGAAGAGCATTGCCTCGACCATGGAAATATCGTCGGTATGATGCAGGAGATGTCTGAGCGGGACGGATAGGGCGAGCTGCTCGAATTGCTGAGCATTGGTGCCGAATCCCAGGGCACGGGCCAGAGTGACGTATATGGCTTCGTTCCAGTTTCCGGTGAATCTGCCCACGAGCCCGAGCATGCGGTCCGACTTGGCATATATGCGCTCGAACGCCATGGCCGTGATCCAGTCGGTGATATATATCTGAGGCACAGACCTCATCTCGGCTGCACACGGGATGCCCGGCGGAGGGGAGTCGACCATGCGGCTGTATCTCACGGCGAAATCGCGCGCGCAATCCATCACAAGCTGCGGTATGGGAGATCCGTCGTGGCGGATGATCAGGCGGTCGCTCACGGCCACCACATGCAGAATCACCGAATCGTAGGCCGGGTCGATGTCGTGGTGATGCCGCATCCAATCCGAGGCGCGGACATGGATCTCGACGTTTCCGGCCCAGGTTTTGTCGCCGATGATCACTTTTGCATTGAAGAAGTCGGGTCCGGAGTCTGAGTTGAGCTGTCCGGGATCTATGACGCGCACACGCCTGCCATCGGTAGCCACCATGTCGGCGACAGGCCACAGGCGATACTGCCAAATATATTGCATCAGCTTCTCCATCAGAAGCAAAGGTAAATGAAATTTTCGGAATATCGGGTGTGGTTCTCATAATAAAGTGTGTTTTGTTGATTTCGTTTGCAAATATAATAAATAAATTTCAATTTTGCAAATTTATTTTATAAATGAAACCGTAAAAAAGGATTGAACGGATTTATAAGAAGATAATCCGGGGACATGACCGCCACCGTGCGGCCGAATCCGGCGGCTATATACAGTATCGCTGCTCCGCGCCAACATGCTGACTGTGGAATATATTTGGGAAAAAGGAACGGTGGGTAAACTATATTTATTAAATTTGCGTTGATATTATGACGTTCAACTATCTATTGAGAATCGGATGAGAAAATTAATGAAGGTTGCCGCTTGGACGGTCATGGGCATAGCACTGCTCGTGGCCGGCATCCTCATGACATTATATTCCGGTTATGCCCAGGAAGCGATCAAAGACAGACTGGTGGCGAAGCTCAACTCCAAGCCGGGCATGGAAGTGCGGCTGGACTATCTCAGGCTGAAATTTCCTCTGCGGCTGCAGATCGAGGGGCTGCGCTTAGTGCAGGACGGCGACACGATGGTGGCCGCACGCAGCCTCACTGCCGATGTGGCGCTGATGCCGCTGCTGGCCGGCGATGTGAAGATAAGCGAAGCCAGCCTCAGCGATGGCAGATACCAGATGGGCAACGCCGACAGCCTGATGCAGATGGTGGTGACAGCTGGCGCCATGACCATAAAGCCCGCATCAGTGGGTCTGAACGACTTGGCCATCGACATTGCCGACGGCAGCCTGAGCGATGCCACCGTAGACCTGACGCTGCGCGTAGACACCACAGCCGCCGACACCACGGTTGCCACCGAGGCATCGCCTATGACTATAACGCTGGAGCGCTTGAAGATAGACAATCTGACATACCGCATGCGCATGCTCCCCACCATAGATTCGCTCGGAGCCACCGTGAGAAGCGGCATACTCCGCCAAGGCAAGATAGACATGAGCCGCCAGAGTGTGAGATTGGGGGCATTCACCGGGAGCGGCCTCCAGGCACAGTACATAGCGCCCGACAGCGCCACAATAGCAGCAACTCCGGTGGCTCCCGCATCGGAAAGCACCTCCCCACCCTGGACCGTGGAAATTGATTCGATACATTTCACCAACTCACGCGGACTATATACCACACGCGGCATCGTGCCCGAGCCAGGGTTGGATTTCGGATACATCTGCGCCGACAGCTTGGACCTCTCCATCAAGGATTTCTACAACCAAGCCACCAGCATACGCCTCCCTATCAGCCTCCATGGCAGGGAACGCTGCGGAGTGTGGCTGGATGCCACCGGGACGTTCGCGATGGATTCGGCCATGATGTATTTCAATGAGTTCAACATAAGCACGCCCAACAACACTGTGCTGAGTGCCGACGGCCATCTCGGCATGGGCGACATGCTCACCGACCGCGCCTTGCCAATGCGGCTGCAGACCCGGGGCGACGCCGCCGTGGCCGACCTGAGGCTCATGTTCCCGTATCTGACCCCATACATGGCCGGAATGCGTCCCTCGGAAGTAGTGAAACTCAACACCCTGCTTGACGGCACCCCCGCGCATCTGGATGTCTCTCCACTGGACATCGGACTGAACGGATGTGTGAACATGCGCGCCCGCGGGTATCTGACCGACGTGTTCTCGCCCGATGACATAGGCGGCGACATGGACATAACCGGCAATATAATAGATGTGAAAAGCATACTCCACGCAATGCTCGCTCCTGATGCCGGCATATCCGTGCCACCGATGAGCCTGGACGGGCATGTGAACGTGCGTTCGGGGCTGATAGCGGCCGAGATACAGGCTCACACGCGGGATGGCGAGCTGGCTCTGGACGGACATCTGGACATACATGCCGAGGGATACGACCTTAGCCTCACCACCGACCGCTTCCCGGTGGCCGCTTTCATGCCCTCGCTGGGCGTAGGCAATGTCACTGCCGATGTAAGCGCCTCGGGTAAAGGCTTTGACCTGTTCTCGCCAGAGACATCGTTAATGACCGACGCCACCATACACAGCCTGTATTACGAAGGCTACAACTACCGCGACATCGGGATAAAAGCAGCCATAGAGGCCGGAGTGGCCAAGGTGGACGCGGAAAGCCACACAAACGACCTGGATATCGGCCTAACCGCCGAAGGCAATCTGGCAGGCGACACTTACGACTGGACAGCCAACCTGAACGGCAGACAGATAGACCTACACGCATTGGGTTTCATGGACAATCCGGCAGTATTGTCGGTAGATCTGGATGGGAGCGCCTCGATCTCTCCCCGTGCCAACAGCATCGAAGCGAAGCTGCGCATACCGCACCTGCACCTGCGGGAGGATGTAGGCGACATTGACATCACTGATGTAGACGGTCATTTCAGCACCAACGACTCACTGACGAGCGTGAAGATCCACAACCGCGACCTCACGGCCTCAGCGTTCTCGCCCTCACCGCTTGACACACTGATGGCGCGGGCAGACACGGCCATGTCTGTAGCCATGAGGCAGGTGCAAGAGCGTAAGGTAGATGTGGGCGAGCTGCAGAAAGCGCTCCCAAAATTCACCATTGATGTGACGGCCGGGGCCGACAACATGATCAATGACATACTGGCAGAAAGCAAAATGAGCATACGCCACATGAATCTGAGCGCCGGAAACGATTCTGTGCTGTCGCTCACGTCCGGAATACTCGGCGTGAATACCGGCACCGTGACCATCGACACCATCCGTGTGGACATGACGCAGCGAAAAGAGAAACTACACATACTGGCCCGTATGGACAATGCCGCGGGCAACATGGACCAGTGGGCGCATGTGAGCGTGGACGGCATGCTCAACACCGACCGTCTGGGATTGCGCCTGACACAACAGAACAGCCAGATGAAGACCGGATTCGACATCGGCGCCATCACCGTGCTTGAGGATTCTGCCCTGAGGGCGAGGTTTTTCCCCCTCACGCCCATGATCGGATACAAAAAATGGATGGTGAACGCCGACAACTATATATATTATAATTTCGCCACGCGCCATATCGACGCCAACCTGCACATGCAGGGCGATGACTCCAGTCTGGCGATATACACCGAGCATCCAGCCGGAGCCGACCACCATGAGGAGGGAGAGGTCCAGGAGGACATTGTGTTGCAACTCACCGACATACACATACAGGACTGGATACAGATCAACCCATTCGCCCCGCCAATGAAAGGCGACCTGTCGGCCAACATGCGGCTCAACTGGGATGGCGGCGAAAATATCAACGGCCAGGGCAAAGTGTCGCTTGACGATTTCTATTATGACCGTCAGCGCGTGGCCACTCTTGAGGCCGACCTGAAGGTGAACACGAACACATCTGGGCTGGTAAGGGCGAGCGCCGACCTGATGATCGACGGCCGCAAGACAATGACCCTGCAGGGAGCACTCAACGACACCACCGCCACTTCGCCGTTCAATCTTGATTTCTCCATGATACGCTTCCCTCTGGCCACGGTGAATCCTTTCCTTCCCGCCGGAGTAGGACGCCTGAGCGGTGTGCTCAACGGCACAATGGATGTATCCGGCAATTCAGAGCACCCTGTGCTAAACGGCTATATCAATTTCGACTCCACAGAGGTGAGACTGGCCATGACCGGCACCACATACAGGTTCTCCGACGTAAAGATCCCGGTGGACAGCAACATGGTGCGCCTGACCGATTTCAGGATCTCCGGCACCAACGAGAATCCTCTGTCCATCAACGGACATGTGGACATACGGTCATTAGCCAACCCGGGAGTGAATCTGAGCCTGACGGCTGACAACATGATGATCGTGAACACCGACCGTGCGCCACGCGGAGCCGACATATTCGGCAAAGCCTACATCGACCTCGACGCCAAGATCCGTGGCAACATGCGCCTGATGAATGTGGATGCCGACCTGAGCCTGCTCAGAGGCACAAATGTGACTTACGTCATGCCCGAGGCCACGTCAGAGATAGCATCGCACACTACCGACGGCATGGTGAAATTCGTCAACTTCCGCGACACCACGGCCGTTGTGGATGCTGACACCATCAACGAATCGGCCATGCTCATGAATATCAACGCCATACTGAATATCGAGCGTGGCACTACCGTGAACGTATACCTTTCCACAGATGGCAGCGACCGTGTGAAAGTGGTATCCGACGGCCAGCTGAACTATACACAGACCCCCGTGAGCGACGGACGCCTGACCGGACGCCTGAACATCAACAGCGGATATGCCCGATATACGCTGCCGGTAATCAACGCCGAGAAACTTTTCAACTTTGTGGAAGGCTCTTACGTGGCATTCAACGGCGACATGTTCAATCCCGTGCTGAACATCCACGCCACGGATCCGGTGAAGGCAAACGTAACCCAGGAGGGGCAGAACTCTAGGCTTGTTGACTTCAACATCTTGCTCGGAGTCACCGGCACCCTGGCGCAGATGGATGTAAAATTCGACCTCACCACCAACGATGACCTCACCGTGGCCAACGAACTGCAGTCAATGTCGGCCGAACAACGAGCCAACAAGGCCATGAACATGCTCCTCTACAACATGTACACCGGCCCAGGCACAAAGGCGAGCGCCAATCTGTCGGCCAACCCGCTGTTCTCGTTCCTGGAATCGCAGCTGAACTCGTGGGCGGCCAACAACATCAAGGGCGTGGACATATCGTTCGGCATAGACCAGTACAACCAGACCACTGACGGGCGCACATCGTCGACGATGTCTTACAGCTACCAGGTATCGAAGAGCCTCTTCAACGACCGCTTCAAGATTGTGGTGGGCGGTAACTACACCACCGATGCCAACGCCGACGAGAATTTCTCACAAAACCTCATCAACGACATATCATTCGAATACTACCTGAACAAGCAGCAGACCATGCTTCTGAAGATATTCCGCCACACCGGCTACGAAAGCATACTCGAAGGCGAGGTGACACAGACAGGCGTAGGCTTTGTGTACAAGCGCAAGCTGTCGCACCTGAGCCAGATACTGCCGCGATTCATGCGTCCGCGGCGCCACCGCTACATCACCATCGAAAGGAAATGACCAATGTATAGACGTATCTTATATATATTAATGATATGCGCAGTGGCCGGAGCCATAGTGACAGGATGCTCCACCACCCGGCGCATCCCGGAGGGCGAACTGCTGTACACCGGCCTCAAAGGGCTGGATGTAGAGAAGCCCGACACCGTGCGCTTCCCGGCCGACCTCAAGGAGGTGCTGACCGAGGCTGTGGACGTACCGGCCACCCCGAAGACATTTTATGTGCTGCCAGTGGGGCTGTGGGTGTATAACAACTGGAGCGACTCGGCCAGCGGCATAAAGGGAAAGCTATACCGGAAGCTGGTGAAGGAGCCGGTGCTCGTATCCGACGTGCGCCCTGAGCTACGCACCAAGATGCTTGACCAGATACTGGACAACAACGGATATTTCAGCGGGTCGGCCTCATACACGCTGGTACATCCCAAGAACAAGAAAAAAGCCTCGGTGCTCTACACCGTCACTCCCGGACCGGCTTATCATATCGACTCGATATACATGCTGCCTGATACCTCAAGGCTCACTCACCTGATAGACTCGATCGTGCGCAAGGACAAATACCTGCAAAAGGGCGCGCGCTTCTCCATGGACTCCCTGAGCGCCACACGCACGCGGGTGGCCAACGTGCTGCGCAACAGGGGGTATTACTTCTTCCGCCCTGAATACATCGAATATCTGGCCGACAGCCTGATGCAGCCGCGGCAGATAGCCCTGAAGCTGGGACTGGCCACCAACATACCGAAATACGCCCGGCAGATGTACCGCACGGGCAATATCACCGTGTACACTTACCGCCACAATGGCGGCGGGGAGCCTGACACCATGGACCTGGGACGCGGGGTGACGTTGGTACAAATGCGTCCGTCGCGTCTGCGGCAGAAGACGATATCAGAGAACATAGCATTCCGCAAAGGCCGTGTGTTCACCGTGCGCAGCATGAACAACACCCAGACATATCTCTCGCGCCTGGGCATATTCAACGCCATCAACATAGAGGCGGTGCCCGACACCACTGCCGCGGAGCCGACACTGAACGTGGAGATCGGGTGTACGTTCGACGCGCCAATCGAGGCATCGCTGGAGGTCAACGCCTCGTCGAAATCCAACAGCTACATAGGCCCTGGTCTGACATTCGGCGTGACAAACCACAACGCATTCGGCGGCGGCGAACAACTGGGCGTAAGCCTCACAGGCACTTATGAATGGCAGACAGGCCACAACCGCAGCTCGATATTCAACTCATACGAGGTGGGACTTACTGCCTCACTGGCATTCCCAAGGCTCATCGCCCCGGGATTCATACCGCGCAGACACAGGCAGCAGAACTGGACTCGCATTTCAGTGAACGCCGACCTGCTCAACCGTCCGCACTACTTCAAAATGGCGCAATTCAACGCCTCGTTCGGCTATGACTGGCGCTCGAGCCGCTACATCAACAATTCACTCACCGTATTCAAGCTCACCTATACAAAACTGATGCACACCACCCAGGCTTTCGATTCGATAATGGATGCCAACCAGGCTGTGGCGCAGAGCTTCCAGAGCCAGTACATACCCCAGATAGCCTATACATTCGTCTACGACCGCGCCCCCGACCGCAACAACACCATAAACTGGCAGTTCACACTCCAGGAAGCAGGCAATGTGTTCTGGAGCATCTACCAGCTGGCAGGCAAGAAGGGTGAGAAGAAACTTTTCGGCACGCCGTTCTCGCAATTCGTGAAGGCCCAGACCCAGCTGGTATGGGGACGTCGCCTGAGCGGCAACCAGTGGATAGTGAGCCGTGTGGCCGTAGGCGCCGCCCATGCATATGGAAATTCGAGCCACGTGCCATACGCCGAGCAGTTCTATTGCGGCGGTGCCAACTCGGTGCGCGCATTCACTGTGCGAAGCATCGGCCCGGGCAGCTACCATGACCCGAAGGCTCGCGACAACGACTATTTCGACCAGACCGGCACGTTCAAATTCGAGGCCAATGTGGAGTACCGCTTCCCTATCTGGTCGATAGTGCATGGCGCACTCTTTCTTGATGCGGGCAATGTGTGGCTGCTCAAATCCGACCCGCAGCGGCCGGGCGGCACGCTAAAATCCTCGACGTTCCTCAACGATCTGGCCTTAGGCACCGGTGTGGGGCTGCGCTTCGACATAGGCATGCTTGTAGTGCGCGGCGACTTAGGCTATGCCCTGCACGCGCCCTACGACACCGGCAAGCGGGGATATTTCAACATGCCTTCGTTCCGCAACTCGTGGGCCTTCCACCTGGCCATCGGGTATCCGTTCTGATTCAGGGGCGCGGGAGCGGTACGATGCGGGAGACAATACCTCGCACTCGCGACAGCAACCGCTTGCGAGGAACGGATTGTGCGGCGGCGGTGGATATGTCAATTCCATATTGGAGCGCTTTCTGCCTCGCAAAATCGCGCTGGACATCATCAGCGGCACAGCCATGCATTGCGTTGACGATGGCCGCCACAGACTCCAGAAGCCCCATGCGCGCATCAGGCTCGTCGCTGAACTCATCGATAAGGTGTTCTCTCACTGCCAGCGACATATTTAGCTGGGCAAACCGCTCGGAATCGCTCCAGGCGCACCCGGCAGCCTTGCGGTACACCCCCATGGGTCTGCTGAAGTAATGTATCCTGCCGTGACGCGCATACAGCATATGCATCACATAATCGGGCAGACGGCACTCGGCGATCCATCCGGGCAGGCGGGCGAGATCCACCAGCTCACGGCGATACATCACCGATAGGTTCGTTATATAGTTGCTGCGACATAGGTCGGCGATAGTCGTATCTGCCTTTGTGCCGCCGTTGCTGAGGCTCTTCTCGCCTGTGGCGGTGTAGTAGTTGACCACCCGGTGAAAGGTGATCGCACAATCGGGATTGGCATCCATATATCCGACCATCACGGCCAGCTTACGGCTGTAAAACCAATAGTCATCGGCATCGCACAGGGCCACATACCTGCCGCGGCAATACCCGAACGCCTTCATGTAATTCCGCTGGAAGCCAAGGTTGTTTTCGTTGCGCACGTATCTTATCACATCCGGATACCGGGCCTGCCATTCCCGGCAGACTTCGCCGGTGCCATCGGTCGAGCAGTCGTCAAGGATGAGAAGTTCGACAGTACCGTCGAATTTCTGCTTCACCACGCCCTTGATGGCTTCCGCTATACAGTTTTCCTGATTGTATGTGATCATCACGACGCTGACGGTAGGCTGGACTGACTGATTCATATCTTGGCTGAATAATGTTTGGCGCTATATAGAGCAAAATTACAAAATTTCCTCCACGTATTTACGGATTGCCCAATTATTTGTATCTTTGTCGCAAATCTCTGTATACATCACATGAAGAAAATATTTACACTCACATTCATTCTGTTGACAATGCTCTGCTCCTCTGCCGGGACACCCATCGAGGTGAAGATATGGCCAAAAGGCGCGCCCAACCCTGTTGAAAACCATTTCCCGGATTCACTGCTGAAGCAGAACAATCTGGTGCTTGATCCTGTCCTGCTGGTATATCCCGCGGCAGATCCAAACGGCCTGGCCATTGTGGCATGCCCGGGTGGCGGCTACGGCTATCTGGCCAAATACCATGAGGGCACCGACATGGCCGACTGGTACAACGAGCAAGGCATCACCTATGCGGTGCTTCTATACCGCATGCCTCAAGGGCGGCATGACGTGCCGGTGAGCGACGTGCACCAGAGCATACGCTGGCTCCGCGCCAATGCCGACCGATACGGAATCAAAAAAGTAGGCGTGATGGGATCATCGGCCGGCGGCCACCTGGCATCCACAGCCGCCACGCACTACGACAGCTCCACACGCCCCGACTTCCAGATACTTTTCTATCCTGTGATCAGCCTCGACGCCCGCATCACACATCGCGGCACACGCGACAACCTCTTAGGCTCGGAACAGACCCCGCAGTTGGTCACACTCTACAGCAATGAGCTGCAGGTGGGGCCTGACACCCCTCCGGCGTTCATAATGCACAGCAGCGACGACAACACTGTGCCGGTGGAAAATTCGCTGCGCTATTACCGCGCCCTTACTGACGCCGGCGTGATGTCGTCGCTCAACATCTACCCTACCGGTGGCCACGGCTGGGGCTTCGGCGACTGGCTTCCCTATAAGCCATCGTGGACAACAGCCCTGAAGGTATGGCTGCAACAGATAAAATAACGCCGTATTCCTCCAAGGACAGAGAGCAGAAACCATCTAAAAGGCTCGAGTTTGTTGACCTGGCGAAAGGTGTGTGCATTTTGCTGGTAGTGATCCGCCACTGCCAGGCAGATGTACCCATTCCCGGATTCGACATGATGCGTATGCCTCTCTATTTCATACTTTCGGGATTGTTCTTCAAAGATTACGGAGGATTTCTGGCCTTCGCGATCAAGAAAACGAACAAGATCCTGATTCCATTCTGCTTCTTTTATCTCTTATCATACATTCCGTTTTATCTTATCAGCTATTTAAAACCAGAATTGATTGTCACACAGGCCAAAGGACTGCTCGATGTATTCGACAACCGGGTGCTTTTCAATGGACCGATATGGTTTCTGTTGTGCTTGTTCTGGACCAATATAATCTTCTGCCTGGTAAAGCTGTACGTAAGTACTGAATATCTCAGAGGAGTGATTGTGCTGTCGATCGGTTTGCTCGGCATACTGCTCGGCGACAGGGAGATTTTTCTGCCATGCTTCATCGACGTGGGCATGAGCGCGTTACCCTATTTTTATTTCGGATATTTGCTCACCAAAACAGATTTGTTATATCCCAACAAATATGACAAATACAACCTCCTCATAGCTGCAGGCCTATACCTTGTCACGTATACCCTGACCTATGTTTTTGACAATCCCAACATGTATTTCCGCGATAACATAATGTATGGCAGTATCATTGTAAACTATGTGGGATCTTTCTCCTGCGTAATTGCCATACTTCTGTTATGCAAACAGATCGGGCGACTGCCATTCGTTTCGTTTTGCGGACGCTATTCCATCATATTATTATGCCTTCACCATTTGATCTTGCGACCACTTATACTTGGGTTCAAAATGATCGGCGTAAGTCAGAACTGGGTCATCGCAATAGCCACGATAGCGATAACAGCGGCATTGATCCCACCATGCATCAGGATAATCCCGATGTTCACCGCACAGCGCGATCTGATCAAGCCAAAAGTGCGACAGCACCAGCCGGAGCACCCAAAAACTCCGGCTTGCCACGGCTCTTTCATTTAAATTATAAATAACCGTATAATTCCCTTACCCGAT
>X363_Desmarests_Spiny_Pocket_Mouse__coassemble_250_pt1 | contig 38787 bp, 33 predicted proteins | sample X363_Desmarests_Spiny_Pocket_Mouse__metabat2_high_PE_013 | metagenome-assembled genome bin X363_Desmarests_Spiny_Pocket_Mouse
TCAGGCTGCCGATTCAACTTTTTTCAAGGCTTTCCTTATCCCGAACTCGCGTTAATAATAAAAAAGCGCTCCCGCAGGAGCGCTTTTTTATTGATTAGACGGCCTAAGTGGCCTGAAATCCGCCCTGTCAGTCAGTGAGCGGCACGGCATAGAAGGCCTGCTTGCCCGTGGGGTAGATGCCCTTGATGAACATCACCTTGTCCTGGTCGTTGCCCTTGACTATGGCGTTGTAGATCTTGTCCACATCCTCAGGCTTGGTGATGCGCGAGCCGTTGATCGATAGGATGATGAATCCGTCGCGCACGCCGGCTTCCTTCATGCGGCCGTTCTCCACGCCTTTCACCTGCACGCCGTAGGAGATCTCAAGCTGCGCGAGTGTCTCGCGTGGCACAGCTGCGAATGCACAGCCCAGGTCGGTCACGTTGCCCGCGCGGGTCACCTCGGTGTTGCCCTGCGAATTGCGCAGTGTCACATTCTTCACCATCTTCTTGCCGTCGCGGTAGAATGTCAGGGCCACGGTGTCGCCGGGGCTGCTCTTGGCTATCACTTCCTGCAGCTGGGCGGTGTTGCCGGTGGGCTCGTTGTTGATGGCCACGATCACGTCACCCTCCTGCAAGCCGGCTTCCTTGGCGGCGGAACGGTCCTCGACAGAAGCTACGTATATGCCCGAGGCGGTACCTTTGATGTTCTTCTCCTTTACGAGCTCGGGCGAGAGCTCCACGAAGCGCACGCCTAAGACAGCGCGTTGCACCTGGCCATACTCCTTCAGGTCGGCCACCACCTTCTTCACGATAGATGTCGGGATGGCAAACGAGCAGCCGGCGTATGTGCCGGTCTTCGAATATATGGCGGCGTTGATGCCCACCAGCTCGCCATCGAGATTGACAAGGGCGCCTCCCGAGTTGCCCGAGTTGAGCGCCGCATCCGTCTGGATGTACGATTCGATATTGCCGGCCGACATTGTCTGCGTCGAAGCCGAGATATTGCGGCCCTTGGCGCTCACGATGCCGGATGTCACGGTGCTGGTGAATCCGAACGGATTACCTACGGCAAGCACCCATTCGCCCACATGCAGATCCTCGGAATTGCCCATCGGGATAACATGCAGGTCAGGAGCGTCAATCTTTATCAGCGCCAGGTCGGTGCTGGGGTCGCTGCCTATCACCCGGGCGTTGTAGTTGCGGTTGTCGTTCAGTGTCACCTCCAGACGTTCCGCATCGGCTATCACATGATTGTTGGTCACGATATACCCGTCGGCGCTGATTATCACGCCCGAGCCAAGGCCGATCTGGCGCTGCTGCTCCTCTTGCTGAGGCTGCTGGCGGCGTTGGTGTGGGGCTCCGCCGAAGAAATATTCAAAGAATGGGTCGCTGAAGAAGTCGTTGCCCCCGCCGTAGCTCATCCTGGGGGTGGCGAAACTTTTCACCGATACCACACCGTTGATAGTGCTTTCAGCGGCGTTGATGAAAGCCTCCTGCTCCACCGGAGGTGTGGCTGCGGGGCGGCTCGATGTGAGCGAGATGGCGGCGAGAGCCACTGCGGCTCCGGCGCCGAATAGTGCAAGGTTACTGATTTTTTTCATAGCGATATATGAGTGTTAAAATTGTTAATTTCAAATGTTAATTCATAAGATATACGGCAAAATTACACCTTTATTTCATACATTCGTCAGGTTTAAACTTTATTATCTAAAAATCCCCTCCCCTTAATACTTCTTAATCACTGTCACAATACCTTGCCTAATGTGAAAATAAATTTCATCTTTTAGGCTTCAATGGATAGTTGCCCCTGTTACGGGCGCATAAATATTGAAAAATCGTGGATGTCAGCAAGATGCGCGCCATAGGTGCGCTCAGGCAATAGCCCCGGGTGAGCGAAGCGCTACCCAGGGTGGTCTGTGGAGCCACCATCCCTTGGCATTGGAGCGGAGGCCGGCCGGAGCGTTCCAATCGTCTTGTTGAATGTTTCATTTCCTGACACCTCACTTTTTGAGGAGGGACGCAACGACTAAGCCAGGAAAGATGGTAAACTCAGGTGGGCGCAGCCGGAATCGTCACTTTTTTCTGATGGGGAGTCTTATTACGGTTTTCAACTTTTCCGGCGCACATTTTCTGGGGTCGGAAAGGTATATTTCATGGTGTAATCTGCCGTTGGATGTGTCTTTCATATAACCGTTCTCCAGCAGATATTTATCCATTATGGCTATCGTCTCCGGCTCATTGTCATACGATCCAATGTGCATGATCTGAACACACAGCCCTTCGTCTATGGTCAGAAATTGAGCCGAGGTACAGTCCATCCCCTTTTTCTTCATAGCAGTGTCTACTGCCCAGTCAAAATCCTTCTTAGTTATAAAGTCAGGGAGCCGGATGACGGAAATCCAATTGAAAGCCGTTTTATCGCTGTAATCCACACAGTCAGCCCCCTCTTGCCACCAAAATCCCTCCAGAGGAGGTACCACATATTCAAAGAAACCGTCGATCTTATGGTCTGTCTTATAACTCATTCTTAGTGTATATGCCACAGCGTACAGCACGCTCAAAGCCCGTTGATAGGCTCCGTCCTCTTCGTTGGGGTCGCCTTTCCCCCTCACTGCGATATAGTTTGACGTCGGCACATCAACAATTGCAGGCTTATTCTTGGGCATATAAAACTCCCTGTATTCTTTTTTGAAATCAAAAGCCATCTCAGTTATCTAACGTTATCCTTGGTCTGAGAGAATCCGTTCAACATCCTTTTTTAGCTGCGGGATGTGCCGTTTCACTAATCCCCACAGAAATTCAGTTTCTACCTTTTCGTAAGAGTGGATAATGCGGTTGCGAGTGGCGATTATTGCCCGGGCATTCGGTATGCAAAAGTCTGGCTCACGTTTGAGTATACGGTTTATGGCTTCTCCCATAATCTCAACTTTCCTCTCTACCGCACTTATCATGAGACGGTCAACGGAAAAGACATCAAAACGGTTCGGATAATTGGCAAAGAAAAGTTCTACTTCTTCACACGCCAAACGCACATCTTCCAGATACTTTAGAATGTTTTCATCCATATATCATTTGTTTTGTGCGGTTTACGTTATTGATGAAATATTTGTTCCTCAGACTGCTGCCCACTACCAGATCCACTTTTCTTTTTAGTAGAGCTTCCAAAGAATCCTGCAAATCAAAGAAATTTGTAACGTAGTCAAATTCTTGTGGATTATCACGGTCGTAGTCCTCAAAATCAATCAGCAAGTCAACATCGCTGTCGTCTTTGAAACGGTCGGTAAGAATAGAGCCGAACACAGCAAGGCTTTTGACCTTGTGCTGCTTACATAGATCTATTATGCGTTGGAGGTTGAGTTCTATGAGTTTCATCCGTTTATCCTTTTAAGGCAAAGTTACTAACAATCTCTGTATTTACAACAATTCAAGCAGTTAAATCAGTATTCTCTGCATATTAATTGTTTTTGCCGTCGTACTTCGTGCCGCGTGCTTGATTCAGTTGTCGCTGTCGTGGAAAAAGCGGGGGATGTTGGCGATGAATACGTCCTGGGCGCGCAGGCGCTCGCGCTTGGCTATCAGCTCAGAGAGCTTCACGTCGGCTATCAGATAGTTGCTCTCAGTAGATATGAACTGCTCATGCACTCTGATGAGGTCGAGCACGTGGGTGATGTTGGTGGCAGAGTAGCGGATATACACGCGCAGGGTCACATCGGTGGTGTATTGAGGCAGCTTCAGATAGTTCTGCTTTTTGTACTCGTAGCGGTAGTCGTGTAGTCGCGCCATGATGTCGCTCAGGATCGACGAGGCCGTGGGGAGGCTGCCGGCGCCTTTGCCGAACATGAACTGCCGGTCGTAGCACTCGCCGCGTATCACCACGCCGTTGTATTCATCGTCCACGCTGTAGATGTAGCGCGACGGCGACACGATCTCGGGCATCACGAACATGGTGAAACGGTCGTCGTCGAGCTTCACCACCTGGGCCACGAGCTTGATTTTAACGCGCTTCTCGCGGGCATACTGGATGTCTGCGTCGTGGATGGTAGAGATGCCGTAGGTGAACACATCCTCCGGCCGCACATACACTCCTAAGGCATGCACGGTGATGATCACGAGCTTGAACAACGAGTCGTATCCCTCGATGTCGAACGACGGGTCGCTTTCGGCGAATCCCAGATCCTGGGCCTTGCGCAGCGCGCTCTGGTAATCCTCCCCGTGGTCGAACACGCGCGACAGTATGAAATTTGACGAGCCGTTGAGGATGCCTTTCACCTCCAGCAGCAGGTCGTTGTCGTAATATTCCTCTAAGTTGCGGATCACGGGTATGGAGCCGCACGATGATGCATCGTAGAGCAGAGCCACATTGTGCCGCCGCTGTAGCTCGATCAGCTCCGGCAGGTGGGCGGCGAGCATGGCCTTGTTGCCGGTCACTACCGGTATGCCTTTCTCAAGGGCTGATTTGACTATGCGGAATGCCGGCTCGGCCTTATCAATCACCTCCACTATCAGGTTGATGTCAGGATCGTTGAGGATATCGCCGGCCTCTGTGGTGAAGAGCTCGGCGGGAGCCTCCACATGGCGGGGCTTGGCGAGATCCCTCACGCATATGCGCGATATGGCGGCGTGGGCGTTGGCTGAGCGCTGGAGCACCTGGTATATGCCTTGTCCGACGGTGCCGAATCCGAACAGGCCGATATTGATTTTATTCATGCAAGAGGTGATTTTTAAGATTGATTATTCACGAGCCAGAATCAGAGCCGATACAGGAGCCACAGGCATTGTGCCGCCGTTGGTGGCGCCGAGGCCGTCGGCGTTGAGCTTGCCGTCCTGGGCTATGATGATCCAGTTGCCCTTGGGTATCTTTATGTCCACGGCATGGTCGTTGCCGTTGAATGCCACGCGGATTTCTTTCCAGCGGTCGCCATTGGCGTGATCCTTTATCGTGTAAGCCACTACGTTAGGCTCTTTGGTCTTGTCGAACGTAAGGTGGGCGGCAATGTCGGCCGCAGTGGTCATGCGGAAGGCGGGATGCTCCTTGCGCAGACGTATGAGCTGACGGTAATAGTCGAACTGGTCGGCGTTGCTATGCTTCAGGCTCCAGTCTATGGCGTTGATTGAGTCGGGCGACTTGTATGAATTGTGCACACCTTTCTTGTCGCGGAACACTTCCTCGCCGGCGAACATGAACGGAGTGCCTTGCGAGGTGAACACTATCGTCTGGGCCAGGCGTGCCGCGCGCTGCCGGTCGGCCTCGGTGCTTCCGGGCATGGATTTGGCCAGCTTGTCGGTGAGGGTGAGATCGTCGTGGCACGACACATAATTGATGATCTGCGTCGGAGCCGATGCGTAGGCGAATTTTGAGTTGTTACCTTTGCTATAGTCTACCTGCGGGTGGGCTGTCGAGGCCACGATGCCGATTTTCACGGTCTCCTCGTTGCCGGGGGCGCCGGTCACGAATCCGCGGCGCGCGGCATCACTGTAATGCCCCTTCACGGCGTCGCGCAGGTCGTCGGAGAATACTGCTATCCCCTCCATCCTGGCCACATTCTCCTTCAGGGCGCGGCGCTCGGCCGGCAGAGGCGAATCGCCGGCAGTCCAGCCCTCGCCATAGACGAATATCGAAGGATTTATCTTTTTGAGCTCGGCTGCCACCTCATTCATTGTGTCAATGTCGTGTATCGCCATCAGGTCGAAACGGAAGCCGTCGATATGGTATTCGTCGGCCCAGTATTTCACTGAGTTTACTATGAAATTGCGCATCATCTCCCGGTCAGAGGCTGTTTCGTTGCCGCATCCGCTGGCATCGGAGTATGAGCCGTCGGGGCGGTGGCGGTAGAAATAGCCCGGAGCGGTGAGCGAAAAGTTGGAGAGGTCGTTGTCGGCGGTATGGTTGTACACCACATCCATCACCACGCCTATGCCGGCGTCGTGCAGGGCTTTTACCATCTGCTTCATCTCGCGGATACGTGTCTGCGGGTCAGACGGATTGGTGCTGTATGACCCTTCCGGCGCGTTATAGTTGTACGGGTCATAGCCCCAGTTGTACTGGTTGGCGGGCAGATTGGTCTCATCCACCGAGTTGTAGTCGTAGCTCGGCAGGATGTGTACATGTGTGATGCCCAGCTCTTTCAGATGGTCTATGCCGGTCTTGTCGCCGAGCAGCGAGCGTGTGCCCTGTTCGGTGAGTGCCAGGAATTTGCCCTTGTTTGCGATGCCCGACTGAGGATGCACGGAGAAATCGCGGTGGTGCATCTCATATATCACCGCGTCGGTTATGTTTTTCAGCTCCGGGCCGCGGTCGGTGTCCCAGCCCTCGGGGTTGGTGGCGGCCATGTCGATTATGGCGGCACGGTGTCCGTTCACGCCAACAGCCTTGGCCCAGATGCCCGGGGTGGGATCAAGCCAGCGGCCACCGTGTTTGATACGGAAAGTGTAGAACTTGCCATAGAGAGGCTCGGCCACCGACGCGCGCCACACACCCTTCTCGCCTTTGGTCATTGGCAGGGTCAGGTATGCCGGAGTATTGCGCCCCGTGTCGTAGAGGCTCACCTCAGCGCTGTCGGCCTCGGGGCTCCACAGGGCGAAGTGGGTGCCGGAGCGGTTGACTGTCAACTCCAGATCAGTGCCGTCGTACACTGGAAACTCGTCGTATCTATTGTCATGGTTTGTGGCCGCGGCAGACGACACGCAGCCAAGAGCCAGTGATATCGCAATCATGGCTTTCGAAAAATTCTGATTAAAAGACATAAAGTAAGGTAAGTATGATAGAAAAAGGTTATTTTACTATTACTTTGGCGCTGTGCGCCGCAGTACGCACTATGTAGCATCCGGGGCGGATATCCACCTCGTTCTGGCCAGGTTGGGCATCGAAACTTTTCACCGCTTGACCGGTGATGGCGTAGATGGTCACATGCACCGTCATTTCGCCCGGAATGGTGATGGAGATTCCGCCTTGGCGGGGCTTGATCTGCGGCACATCCCGGTCGGCCACCTCCACAGCGGCCCTCTCGCCGGCATGAGGCGCTTCCCCGGCTGCGAAAGCTGCCGGAGAGCACACGGCCACAGCCGCGATCATCACCAATATCCTATATAATCTCTTCATTTCATGCAAAAATACAAAATCCGCCCCGTTTCTCCAAACAATTTACAATTTTTATCATAAAACATCTGGGACATGTGCGTTCCGGTTTCAATTGACTGCTTTTTTATCTTCAGGCTTTGATGTTTTGTAGGGTGCGATACTTTCCTGTACTTGAAAAAGGCATTCTTCAAATAGCGAGGGTTGATAATTGTGCGCCTTGATCCGGTCTTTGGCTAATTGACAATACTCTTCAGAGATATCGATGCCGATGTATTTGCGATTGCTGTCTGAGGCCGCCACACAAGTCGTTCCGCTTCCGCACATTGGGTCTAATACAACATCACCTTCATTAGTCCAGCTCAAAATATGATCCAATGCCAATTTATATGGGAAAGGTGCCGGATGTCTTTTTGCTTCTTGGTCAATTGCATTTTTCCCAACGACATATTCCCATATGTTTCCTTTTAATTTGTCTGATTTCACCGGGTTGGCGAATTTGGTTCTTGTTTGCTCCCCTTTTGAATAGTTCTTGTATGTTGTTCCGGGAAGTTCGAGACCGGCATGTATACATGGGATTCTTATGCCGTTGTGAGTGTTGACATTGCCTTTCGAAAATACGAACATATACTCAAAGACGTTTGTGTATCTTTTCCGGTATATTTGGGGGACAGGATTGATTTTCTTGAAAATCATTGTGTCATGTAGCTTGAAGCCGGTTTCAACAAATTTTATTGCCTGTCTGAAACTGGTGCAAGTTTCACTTCCATTAATGGTGGCATCTGACACTACCCATACAACGATGCCGCCAGGTTTAATGATCCTGAAAAGCTGGAATACAATATCTTCAAAAGGAAATATATATCCTTTGTAGTCCCTGAGATTGTCGTAGGGTGGGGACGTGACAACCAAGTCGATGCAATCATCGGAGAAATGATGTAACACGTCTACGCAATTCCCGGTTATTATTTTATTTAAATATGGCTCAATCATTTCTGGATTTGTTTAAGGAATTGTCGGATGGTTGCAATTTTGCCATTTAGTTTCATTGAATTGAGTAGCTCGATAATGGCTTCTTCTCTATTCAGATTTTTAATGCGCTTAATTTCGGATTCCCAATATTCAATTTCCCGATTGCCTCGTGCCGTAAGTGCAGCAGTGGTCGTTGTGAAATATTTGTCAAATCGTTCATGGGAGATGTTGAGCAGTTTCTGAATGTTTTTGTTTTGCTGTGGTAGAAAGCATCTTTTGTCATTGATTACCAACGTCTCTGATGCAATGATCTGGCTCTGATTCCAGAAATTGCTTAAAGATACTTCGGGAGTTTCTGTGATTCCTTCGCTGAGCATAATATATAAATATTCCCAGGCAAACAGGCATACATTGCCGTTTAAGGCCTCCTTATAGATTTGGCTGCTATTCTTGGGATATTGAAAGTAAGGATGCATCAATACGCTGTAATCACAGTCTCCTCTCCAACTAATCATTGAATTAACTTTGAAGTCTTTGACGTTCTTGGCAGTTCTGCTTAAACGGATGGATTTCGCGTCTCCGACCAAACTGTATCCATGGTATTTGCTTTGGGCAATGATGTCAGCGCAATCGGAGCGCTGAGTCAAGACCTTGGCTTCAAGTCCCAATTCCATGAGCGTTTTGGCAAATATTATATCTGATGCCTTTGTAAAGAGTTTTTCTTCGCTTGAATCATGCCTTATATCTTCAGGAATAGCACCAATCTCCAGAATCAGTGATAATATGTCTGCTTTTTTTAGTGCAAAAATTATGCTTTGAAGGTCCTTGGTAGAGGTTACAAAGTCATTATTAGCGTTGTTAAAGATGTATTCCTTGAGTTCTTTGAAATTCATGGAGAGTTGTTTGTTAAAACAAGACTAAAGTTTTATAAGGAGATGTGCAAAGGTAGATATTTTTTTTGAGAGTTGGGGTGGGGTCAGAGGCGGGCTTTGGACTGGAGGAGGGCGTCGAGGATGGTGACGGCTGCCATGGCTTCGACCACGGGCACGGCGCGGGGTACCACGCAGGGGTCGTGCCGCCCACGGGCGGTGAGGGTCACGGGCTTGCCCTCGCGGTCGACGGTCTCCACTGGCTGCATCAGGGTGGCCACAGGCTTGAATGCCACGCGGAAGTATATGTCCTCGCCGTTGGATATGCCCCCCTGGATGCCGCCTGAGTGGTTTGTGGCCGGGCGTGGCCGGGCACTGTCGCCCTCCGGAGGCATCAGACGGTCCACGGTCTCGCTGCCTGTGAGGGCGGCACCGTCGAATCCCATGCCGTAGTCGAATCCCTTGGCGGCATTTATACCCATCATTGCCGCGGCCAGCTGTGCCTGCAGCTTGTCATAGACAGGCTCGCCCACGCCTACGGGCATGCCGCTCACCACGCATGTGACCACACCGCCCACTGTGTCGCCCCGCTCTTTGGTGAGGCGTATGAGCGATTCCATCACCATGGCGGCGTCGGGATCGGGGCAGCGCACGCTGTTGCTCTCGGCGGTGGTCAGATCGTATGCGGTGTAGGGCTTGCCTAAGGTGACGTTGCCTATCTGCGAGGTGTATGCTCTGATGGTGATGCCTTCCAGCTCCAGTGCCTGGCGTGCAAATGCTCCGGCCACCACGCGGCATGCCGTCTCGCGGGCGCTTGAGCGTCCGCCTCCGCGGTGGTCGCGTATGCCGTATTTGGCCTGGTAGGTGTAGTCGGCGTGCGAGGGGCGGAATGTGGAGCGCATCTCGTCGTAGTCCGGAGAGCGGTGGTCGGTGTTGCGGATCACGAATCCTATCGGTGTGCCGGTGGTCTTGCCCTCGAAGATGCCTGAGAGTATCTCCACACGGTCGGCCTCGTTGCGTGCCGTGGTGATTGATGATTGCCCCGGACGGCGGCGGTCGAGCTCGCGCTGCACGGCCTCCATGTCTATGGGGATGCCGGCTGGCATGCCGTCGATCACGCCTCCGATGGCCGGGCCGTGGCTCTCGCCGAAGGTGGTGAAGCTGAATATTTTGCCAAAACTGTTCATATCTCTGGTGTTTCGGGGTCGGTGGCGATGTCGGCCACTGTGGCCCGGGTGAAGTCAATCAGGGCTGCGGGAGAGATCTCAAGTTGCAGTCCCCGCACTCCGGCGCTGACGTATATCACGTCGAAATCCGTGGCGGTGGTGTGGAAAAATGTTGGAAAAGCCTTCTTCATGCCTATCGGCGAGCAGCCTCCGCGGATGTATCCTGTGATGGGCAGCAGATCCTTCATGTGTATCATTGCTGCTTTCTTGGCGCCTGCGGCGCGGGCGGCTTTCTTGAGGTCCACCTCGCGGTTGCCCGGCACCACGCACACGAAGTATCCTGTGCCCTCGCCTTGCAGCACGAGGGTCTTGAAAACACGGTTGATGTCCTGACCCAGAGCTTCGGCCACATGCTCCGCGGCCAGGTCGTCGGGGTCAAATTCGTATGGCTGCAGACTGTATGGTATGCGGGCGCGGTCGAGCAGACGCGCCGCGTTTGTTTTATTTGCAGAATTCTTTGCCATCTTCTGTTTTTTTTACAAATATAGTGATTTTTCTTCGTAAATTTGTCTGCAATAACAACAAATAAAAAGACTGAAAGGTATGAAACTTGTATCGTGGAATGTGAACGGCCTGCGGGCGGTGTGCGGCAAGGGCTTTGATGATATATTCGCCGGCATGGACGCCGATTTCTTCTGCATGCAGGAGACAAAGCTGCAGGAGGGGCAGATTTCCCTGGTGTATGACGGCTATGAGAGCTATTGGAACTACGCCGACAAAAAAGGCTACTCCGGCACTGTGGTATTCACCCGCCACACGCCGGTGTCGGTGACACGCGGCATCGGCATTGACGAGCATGACCACGAGGGCCGTGTGCTCACTCTGGAAATGCCTGATTTTTACCTGGTGAACGTGTATACGCCTAATTCTCAGAACGAGCTGGCGCGTCTGCCTTACCGCATGCAGTGGGAAAAGGATTTCCTGGATTACATCAAGGGGCTGGATGCCCGCAAGCCGGTGATAATCTGCGGCGACCTGAATGTGGCTCATAAGGAGATTGACCTGGCACGTCCGGCCAACAATCATCATAACGCGGGCTTTACCGACGAGGAGCGTTCATGCATGAGCCGCCTGCTCGAGAGCGGATTTGTGGATACCTACCGCCATTTCCATCCCGACACCAAGGATGTGTACAGCTGGTGGAGCTACCGCTTCAAGGGGCGCGAGAAGAATCTGGGCTGGCGTATCGACTATTTCATAGTGTCGGAGCGTCTGGTGCCGCGTCTGCGTGATGCCGGCATATCTACCGATGTGTACGGCTCGGACCACTGTCCGGTGACGCTGGAGATCGACTGATCAGCCGGGGTAGGCGATGGCGGCTTTGCGGTCGGCCAGAAGCTGGGCTTGCAGAGCCTGTAGCGAGGGAAATTTGCGCTCGTCGCGCAATCGGCTCAAGAATTGTACCTGCATTTCTGTGTCGTATAAATCTGCTTTGAAATCAATCAGATGCGCTTCGATTGTCTGCCGCGTGCCATCGGTCACGGTGGGGCAGCGGCCAATGTTCACTATAGCCTTGTGGTCATTTCCATTTGTGACGCATCGCGCTATGTATACTCCTGCCGCCGGAATGAGCAGTCCTGGGCACTCCGGCTCGACATTGGCCGTGGGAAATCCTATGGTGTGGCCTATTCCGCGGCCATGAGCCACAGTGCCGGTGATGCTGTAGGGGCGTCCGAGCATGGTGTTGGCCATGGCGATGTCGCCGCGGTCGAGCGCGGCACGGATGGCCGATGAGCTGATTTTTTCATCAAGACCGGGCAAGAGAAACTCGGCGGCGCGGATCACTTCGATGCCTTCTGCTGCTCCGATGGCGGCGTAATGGTCGAATGTTGCGTCGGTGTCGCTGCCGAAACGGTGGTTGAATCCTACCAGCAGCATCTCCACGCCGTAGTCAGCGCGGAGCATGTGCAGGAATTCGGCGGATGTGAGGCGGCGCAGCCCATCGTCGAAGTGCAGCACGCCCACATCTGTGGCTCCGGCCTGCCGCAGCAGCCTGATCTTGGTATGGAACGGGGTGAGCAGGCGTGGCTCGCGTCCGGGAGACACCACCGACAGCGGATGGCGGTCGAAGGTGAATGCCGTAGGCACGAGATCCCGGCGGAGCGATGCCGTGAATAGCTCGCCCACAAGCGACTGATGGCCCAGATGCACGCCATCGAACATCCCTACGGCAGCCCCGCGTCTCATGCCAGATTCATTTCCCGGATTATGTCCATGAATTCGCGGCCTGCCGGCACGTGGGCTGTGCGGAAACCGAGCGCCTCGGCACCGCTGAGATTGCTCACCGAGTCGTCGAAGAAGAGTGTCTCGTGAGCCTTGATGCCAAGATGCTCTATGGTGTATTCGAATATCTCGGGGGCCGGCTTGAGGCATTTGGCCTCGAATGATGTGACGATGCCGTCGAAATACTCCTCGCGTGTGGCGCCGTCCTTGCGGAATTCGTCGGCTATGGTGGCGTCCCACATGATTATGTTGGTGTTGCTCAGCAGATATATGCCGTATTTGTGGCGCAGTTCGGCCAGGGCGCGCAGGCGCTCCACCGGTATGCCGATGAGGAATTTGCAGAATGCGGTGTCGATTTCCGCATCGGTGAGCGGCCTTGATGAGAGGGCGCGTATGCGGTCGTGGAAATCACTTACGGTGATCTTGCCTTCCTCTATCAGCTTGAACGGCCCTTGCTGGCCGTAGTCGCCGAAGAAGCTGTCGGGATCCGTCAGTCCGAGACGGCGGAAAGCCTCCACGCAGTTGTCTTTCTTTATGTCCATGATCACGCCGCCAAGGTCGAAGAGCAGATTCTTTATCATGAGAGTATTTGTTTGAAAAGGTTGATGTATTTTTGAGCTATGGCGTCAGCAGAGAAACGTGCATCCACATCGGCAAGAAGTGATGCCGCGGCGATGTCGGATGTGAGGGCGGATTCGATGCCCGCGGCCAGGTCGGCCGTGTCGGGATATCGCGCCAGATATCCGGTGACGCCGTGGGTGATGATGTCGCGCTGTCCGCCATGGTCGTAGGCCACAGGCACGCATCCTGCGGCCATGCCCTCGATCAGGGTGCCCGGGAGGGTCTCGTAGTGCGACGACGACAGCACGCACCGGCTGTGGGCGTAGATGCTCTGCAGGCGTTTGCCATCGGAGACAGGTCCAAGGTGCACATAGGGCATCCTTAGTCCGGTGAGGGCCTCTGGATTGCGGATTGCCCCGAAGAATACAGCCATGGCATCAGGGGTACGGGTGGCCACGGTGTTCAGAGCCTCGATGGCCATGGGGAGCCCCTTGATAGGGTCGTCGATACGCGCTGCCCCCATCACTATCAGGCGTTTATTGTCGGGCAGCCCCAGCTGGGCGCGGGTGTACGCGGGTGCTCCGGCGAAGTCGGCCACCGGGAATGCGTTGGGGATGATGCTCACAGTCCGGTCGCGGAGCAGGGCGCTGCGGGCGCATTGCTCTGCCAACCATGAGCTTACGGCTATGAAATGTATGGGTTTGCGGTCGTAGAGCGCGAGTTTGCGCCGCCAGGTGTGTGATGACAGATCGGTGGCCGAGGAGCCTCCATGCATCAGGTGGCAATGGCCGCAGCTGCGCATGTAGCGGTTGCATCCGCCAGTATGGTGGCATACACCGGTCATAGGCCATATGTCGTGCATGGTCCACACTACCGGAGCTTTTATGCGGCTGATTTCCTTGAGCGAGAGCATGCCCTGGTTGATCCAGTTGAGCACCACCACATCGGCCTGCTCCACCAGCGGATGGCGGTGCAGAGGCAGCCCGCAGGTGGCGATTGATGCCTTGAAGAGATTGGCACGGCTCAGTCCGTTGCGCAGGAATATTTCGGCATGTTCGGCCAGGAACGCGGCCTTGGAGCGCCATGCCGGGCCGGCCACATGCACATAAGGCGAGTCCGTGGCCTTGTGTGTCACGAGCATCGAGGCATCCACGCCGGCTTGCCGCAGGGCTTGCATCAGGCGCAGTGTCACTACCGAGGCTCCGCCGCGGGTGTCGCTGTGATTTACGAGTACGACCTTCATCTGCGGATTTTTGCGAAGATGGGTTTGGTAATATCGGATAGCCGGATGTGCTCATATCTGCACACCACGCATATGTAAGCGCCTATTAGTAAAGCGCGGATCAGCCAGTTGGCCCATGTCCAGGGTGTCACGGCCAGGTACATGCCTGTGCAGTAGAGCACGGCGGCCACTGCGGTGTAGGCGGCGATGCGTTTCAGAGGATATTCTATAGGGTATTTGGCTTGTCCTACAAAATAGCTTGTGAGCATCATCACCAGATAGCAGCAGAAGGCAGCCCAGGCGCAGCCCATGTAGCCGTAGCGTGGCACCAGCAGGGCGTTCAGGCCTATGGTCACGGAGAGTCCGAGCAGCGAGAACCACGCGCCCCAGGATGTGCGGTCGGTGATCTTGTACCATACCGACAGGTTGAAGAAAATGCCGAAGAACAGCTCTGCCATCATCACCACAGGCACGATGGCCAGCCCCTCGAAATAGCGTGGCGATATAAAATATTTTATGATGTCGAGATAGAACATCACGCCCATGAATATGAGCAGTGCCATGATCACGAAGTATTTCATGGCATCAGAGTATGCCTTGTGGCTTGTCTTGTCGCCCTGTCTGTTCTGGGCGAAGATGAATGGCTCGTATGCGAAGCGGAAGGCCTGTATGAAAAGCACCATTATGATGGCTATCTTGTAGTTGGCGCCGTAGATGCCCAGCATGCCCATCACATCGGGGCCTGTGGCCAGGTAGGGCAGCAGGATCTTGTCGATGGTCTGGTTCATGATGCCGGCCACACCGAGCACCAGCAGAGGCAGTGAGTAGGCCATCATCTCTCGCCAGAGCTTCGGGCAGAATTGCCAGCGGAATCCGGTCAACTCAGGTATCTGCATCAGCAGCGTGGCTGCCGAGGCTATCAGATTGGCCAGGAAGATGTAGCCTACGCCGAAGGAGGGGTCGTAGAACCAGTCCACCGTGCCGGGGGCCACCTGCATCAGCCACGGGCATAGCAGGATGAAAAAGAGGTTGAAGCCTATGTTGATGGCAATATTCACCAGCCTCAGTGTGGCGAAACGTATGGCTTTCTTGCGGTAGCGCAGATAGCTGAAAGGCAGGGCGGAGAATGCGTCGATGGCCGTGCATAGCGCCATCATCCAGATATACGAGGTGTGGTGGCCGCACTTCATGGCCTCGGTGACCGGGCTGAGAAATGCCAGTATCAGGGCAAAGAAGATTGTGCCTGATGCAGCCAGCGAGATCAGGGCAGTGGAGTAGACCTGCATGGGGTCGCGCCAGCGGTCATGGTTGGCGAAACGGAAGAAACCTGTCTCCATGCCGCAGATCAGCACCACGAGCACCAGTGAGATCACGGAGAATACGAATGTGACTATGCCATATTCCTCTTTGGGAAAGACGAATGTGTACATAGGCACCAGGCACCAGTTGAGAAACCTGCCTATGATGCTGCTCAGGCCGTATATGGCCGTATCCTTTGCCAGAGACTTTACTCCCGCCATGATGATTCGGTGTTATTTGAATGCAAATTTACGAAAAAAAATCCAAGAGGCAAGGATATAATGGATAGGTGGCATAGGATGCTTATGCAGCCTGTGTTATCGGTTTTTGTTGGTGGATTTTTTGCCGCCTTTGCGGGCTTTGCCGGCGCGGGGGTAGCGGAGCATGTTCAGGGCGCGTGCCATGGCGGCGCGGTCGGCGGGAGTCTCCTCAATGTCGTCAAGAGTGTCGTCTGCCTCCTCTGTCTCCACTGTCTTCCCGTCAATTTCTTTATCCTCAGAGACTTTGGCCTGCGGTGCTTCGATGGTCTGAGTGCCGGCGGTCTGTGGGTTGGCGTCGGTGTCGGTAAGAGCCAGGATCAGCCGCAGGGCCAGGCGTACCGACGGGGTCATGTCCGGAGGCAGAGTGCCATTTTCCTGATAGAAGATGGCGGCGCGTATGATTTTGAGTTGCAGGTCTTTGCCGCAGCATGAAATGGCATCGAGCCATGAAGATTTGAAGATGGTTTTCATAGGTGTGCTTTTGTTAAATTTTGAATTTGTAGTTTTGGGTGTTGAATTGTGTTTGCAAAGATAGTATTAAAATTTTTAATTTGCAAATATCGTGCGGAATTTTTTTGAAAAAAACGCGGGGACGGATGGTGAAATTCGGAGAAAAAATCTTAATTTTGCAATTTAAGATGTATAGGGCATATTGTACCCTGAAGCCAACAGATTCTAATCATTCACTATCATCATAACAATGGAGCATTTAATAGCCAACTCCGGCATCCAGTTCGTGACGCGCGAAATGGAGTTCAATCCTTCGGAGCCTCTGATCCTGCCCAGCGGAAAGGCGTTGAAATACGCTTTCTGCGAGACACTTGACTTTCTGGAAGGGCAGTTGATTTTTGATTTTCTGTACTATCATACCGCCGAGGGCAAGTATATCCCGGTGGATGAATTGAGAAATACGCCCGATTCGTTGCTGCTGCGACCCAGTGGCCGCGAGGAGCTTGACGAGACAGGTATGGTGATGATGGATCCGGCCATGCCTACCACGCTCTTCACCACATACACTGATGCCGACGCCGAGGTGATCACGATGAACTCGCTCACCAAGCTGCGTGTGCCCGATCCAGAGACAGGCCGCGGCCAGGTGGAGGCCTTCGGGCTGCTGCTGGGCAAATGGCTGCCGATGCCAATGTTCCGCAAGGAAGTGGACGGTGTGACATCCTACGGCTCCATCGGCTGGTGCCGCGTGAGAATCGAGGAGATAGGCGAAGGCTCCAAAAAGGGCATGAAGCGCTACAGGCTGGTATGGGCGTTCGACACCCAGACCAGCGAGGACGGCTTGTCGATACTGCGTCCGGCCATCTTCCCCGAAGAGGGCGACAGCGCCGAGTTCGCGCTGTGCAACCGTGCCGACATGCTCATCGACTTCATGGCATCGTCGGGCGAATTCCACGCGTTCGCCGACTACATCGCCGGTCTGCTCAACATCGACCTTGAGAAGGAGCAGTCGGTGAAATACAAGGCATATTACATCTACCTGATCAACTTCCTGCGTCTGTCCGGAGCCGCTCCCGATGTGACCATGCATCTGAGCAGCCGTCACAACATACCGGTGGACTTAGTGCTCGACATCGGCAACTCGCGCACATGCGGCATCCTCTTCGAGGAGGGTGACTTCCTGCGTGCCAAGATGCTTGAGCTCACAAATCTGACACATCCCGAGGTGTATTACGAGAACAAGACCTATGACATGCGCGTGGTGTTCCGCAAGGCTGATTTCGGCAGCGACATCGTGCTCGACGAGGAGATGTTCCGCTGGCGCAGCTTCGTGCGCATCGGCGAGGAGGCGCGCCGCCTGGTGTACCGCTCGCTCGAGGAGGAAGGCCTGGCCGAGAGCACTACCAACTACTCCAGCCCCAAGCGCTATATCTGGGACCAGAAGGAATTCAACGGACAGTGGGAGAATCTGGTCACCACCGACGATGCATTCAATGTGCGCTTCAGCGATGATATCTATGTGCCCGGAATGTCGGAGCTGTTCAATGCCGACGGATCGTACAACAACGGCGAGGGCGGCGGCCTGATCTCGCTCACAGAGAGCCACCACCATTATAGCCGCGCGTCGCTCATGACATTCGCCTACATCGAGATATTCCAGCACGCTCTCTCGCAGATCAACTGCATACGCTACCGACAGAAGTGGGGCAACGTGGACTGCCGCCGCTATCTGCGCAATATCATAATCACCTGTCCCACGGCTCTGCCGCTAAAGGAGCAGGTGGCACTCCGCCAGCAGGCCATCGACGCGTTCGACGCCATAATGCGTACCACCCCCGGGCTGAAGCAGGCGGTGATCACCCCTTCGCCCAACGCGCTGAAGATCACCGACGACTATGCCGAGCCGGGCATGCGCGTATGGAGCTACGACGAAGCCTCGTGCTGCCAGCTCACCTACCTATACGCCGAGATCGCCAAGCGCTACAGCGGAGAGATACACAAATTCTTCGAGATGAAGGGCCATGTGCGCCCCGAGCTGAAGGAGGAAGGCTACGAGGGCAAGGCGCTCACCATAGGCACGATTGACATCGGAGCCGGCACCGCCGACATAATGGTGTGCTCGTATGAGTGCGAGGGTGAGGGTCGCAGCCGCCTGAGCCCGCGTCCGCTGTTCTGGGACAGCTTCTATCTGGCTGGCGACGACATACTGCGCAACATAGTGCAGAATCTGGTGATCGAGGGCGAGAGCCACCGTCAGCGCGACCAGGGCAACATCACCGGCGCCCTCACTGCCCGCATCCTGGAGATGACCGACGATGAGCTGCTGGCGCTTCCGTGCCTTGACAATGTGGTGTACCGCACCAAGGCCATCGAGATTCACAACACCGTGGATTCCGCATACAAAGAAGAACTCAAGATCCGCTTCGCCGCCAATCTCATACATGATTTCTTCGGCATGGACAGCTCGATGATGGGCTACCGCGACCGCCGCTGCCGCAACGACTTCAACACGCAGATATCCGTGCCCATAGCACAGATGATGCTGGAGCTGCTAAGGCTGCACCGTCCGTCGAAGGTATATACTTTCGACGAGATATTCCCCGAGGTGAAGCCCGCCGACTATCTGCTGGACTATTTCGCCCATCATTTCGGATTCCGTTTCGAGGAGCTCACCTGGCGCTTCGACCCGGTGAAGGTGGCCGACATAGTGAAGGCCACCATGGAGCCGCTGATGAAGCAGCTGGCTCTGGTGCTCTACAGCCAGCGCTGCGACATAATAGTGCTCGCCGGCCGCCCGACATCGCTTGATGCCATCACGGAGCTGTTCATCAAATACATACCTACGGATCCCGACAGGCTGATACGTCTGAACACGTATCACGTGGGGTCATGGTTCCCGACAGCCGACGGCCAGGGCAATTTCTATGACCAGAAATCCATAGTGGCCGTGGGTGCCATGGTGGGCTACCTGGCCTCGCACAACGGTCTGAAGGGCCTGGTGATCGACTTCGAGAAGATGATACGCCAGATGAAATCCACCGCCAACTACATAGGCGAGTACAATTCGCGCCGCCAGCAGGTGACCACATCGGCCCTGACGCCGGAGAAGTCCACCGCCACGTTCAACCTGGCCGTGTTCCCGGCATTCTTAGGGTGCCGTCAGCTGGATTCGGCCATATATCAGGCGCGTCCGCTCTACGCCATATACAATAATTCGAGCCGCGGATCGCTGAAAGTGACCGTGTCGCGCAGCTATCACGACAACCGCGAGGAAATCTTCCTGGAAGACGTGTCGGATGCCGAGGGCAACTCAGTGGCACGCAGCCAGATCGAGATACGTGAACAAAGCCTTGTCGACGACGGCAAATATTGGCTCGACAAGGGCGAATTCGAACTCACCATTAAATAATCCTGCTATGCTCCAGAATATTTCAGCCCAAATAGAAAACATAGACCGCTCGCTCGAGTGGATCAAGGCTCACAAGCCGGCCGACTATGAGACACGCTTCCTGGCTCTGGTGGAAGAGCGCCGGAAGCTGCGCAAGCTCGAACGCGCCAACAAGGATAATCCCGCCATAGCCGCCTACGGCGTGAGCCAGGTGGGTAAATCCTACCTGATGAACGCCATGCTGCAGAAGAACGGCCAGCAGTTCATACTGGAATGCGACGAAGGCCGCTTCAATTTCATCGAGGAGATGAACCCCCAGACCAAGAACACCGAGGCCACGGGTGTGGTGACACGCTTCTCGTCGTTCAGCCGCAACCCCGGCGATTACAGCCGCAAGTATCCAATACTGATGCGGTGCCTGTCGGTGACGGACATAATCCTGATCCTGGCCGAGGGCTATTTTGTGGATCTGGTGGACTATACGATCTTCTCCGACTCAGAGATCACTGATTTCGCCGAGGATTTCTACCGGAAATACAAGTCGATGCCCGTGATTCCGGGCAATCCCGTCAATGCCGACAATGTGCTGGACATGAAGGCTTACTTCGAGCAGCATATCAACGGCGGACAGGCATTCGTGCGTCTGCCTTTCTTCGACCGGCTGGCTCTGGTGGCCGACCGCATTCCCGCCTCCGACTGGCTGGAGGTGTTCTCCGTGCTCTGGTACCGCAGCGAGTTCCAGAACAAGCTCTTCGCCAAGATACTCTCCACCTTGGAGAAATTCCACTATTCGGAATACGCCTACCTGCCTGCCCAGTCGATGGTGCACGAGGGCATCAACGCCAACACCATCGTGAGTGTGCAGTGCCTCAACGAGCTGTTCATACCCACTCCCAACTATCACACGGAGGCTTACCTGAAGCAGCCCGACGGCACATTCACCCGCATCTCCGGTCTCACCAAGAGCGAAGTGTCGGCCATATGCGCCGAGATTGTGATAAAGATGGACGGCGACTACATAGAGAATCATGACCGCTACTGCATAGCCGGCATCGACGATCCGCGCATCATCTCGGAATTGTCAAAGAACGACAAAGGCACTCCCGACCCGCGCTACAAGGACGGCGACAAATACAAGGGAGATGTGGGCATGTCGATATTGCGCAACAACGACCTGCTCGACTTCCCCGGCGCCCGCTCGCGCAAGAAAATCAATGCCGAGACACTGGTGGAGGATTCGCTGCTGATCACCGTATTCCTGCGCGGCAAGGTAGCATACCTATTTAATATGTACAATGAGTCGCGTCTGATCAACATACTGCTTTTCTGTCACCACAACGAGAAAAACGAGGTGTCGGAGATGCCCACGCTGCTGAAATCGTGGGTCATGACCTATGTGGGCGAGACCATGGAGAAGCGCCGGCGCACACTGGAGTTAACGGGTGGCATTTCGCCCCTGTTCTTCGTGGGCACGAAATTCAATGTGGACATGCAGTGCGAGAGCGCTGATGTGGCCAACTCGGAGAATGCAATCAACGGCCGCTGGTTCCAGCGCTTCCGCAAGACCCTCTACGATGAGTGCTTCAATGTGGACGGCACCCTTGACAGCGAGAAGCAGAAGATATACATGAACTGGACCGCCCCCGGCGAGACATTCAACAACGGCTTCATCCTGCGCGACTATAAATATTCGTCGCCGAAATACTCACAGCTCTACCGGAATGAGCGCAGTGCCACCGAGACTGCCGAGATGATGATGGCTCCGGAATACTACAAGCGTCTGCGCGATACGTTCGTCACCAACCCCGATGTGGCGCAGTTCATCAAGGATCCGGCCCTGACCTGGGATGCGTCCGCTTCGATCAACAACGACGGCGCACTTTTCATCATCGATCATCTGGCACGGATAGCCGAGAGGATGGACCGCACGCGCGACGCACAGTTCAAGGCCGTGCTCGAAGGATCGATGCGCAAGGTGCTTGACACCGTGAGCGCCTACTTCGTGAGCACCGACATAGACAAGATGCTCGCGGCCAACATCCGCAAGGCCAAGGCCATATTCCGCGAGCTGGACTTCACCTGCAACACCGACAATTATTATTTCGGCCATCTGATACAGTACATCCAGCTCACCGAGACCGAGAGCTACAAGATAATCCACGATGTGATGCAGAGCCCCGAGATCAACAGCCAGGTGAACGATTTCAAGGACTATGAGATAATCCGCAATTCATGTGCCAACGCGGGCTATGACCTGGATGCTCTCAAATCTGATGATGAGCGCTGGGATGCCCTGCTGGCCACCTACGGATTCTCCGACCGCGAGGATGCCAAGGATTTCATGGCCCGCAAGGGTGTGGATGTGTCAAGGCTGTTCACCGGCACATACAAACGTAAGCTCAACTCCTACATCATCGCCGACAAGGTGTTCGACTGGTGGGTGGAGAGCATAAAGTCGGTGGATTTCTTCACAGAGTTTGCCGACGACAAGGGATTCGACGGCGTGATCATGAACAATCTGGTGGAGGATCTGGTGTCGACGGCCAATGCCGTGAATCTGCGCGATGCCATGGCCGGGATGATTGCCGAATATGTGAATGTGGTGAACATCCACACCGCCGTGGAGCCTCTGTTGGCCGACATGCTGTCGTCGAAGGTCAATGATTTCATCAGCGATTTCGGCTACAGCTACCTCTCTGATGAGGAGAAGGCCAAGGTGAAGCGCATCTGCCAGGAGAACAAGCTGCCCACATATAATTATATAGAGCGCCCCGACCCGGTGACCACCATCGACGACCTCACGGCGATGTTTAACACCATGTCCACCTCGGCCACGGCCATCCTGCCGTCGTTCGAGGAGAACTACGGCAAGTGGGTGGAATACATGTTCATATCCTTCGTGTCGCATCTGAACATCCCTGATTTCGATATTGAGGCCAACCGTGTGCTCGAAGAGATAATCGACAATATAAATAAGGAATAAATCAACATTTTTCCATAGCGTATGAAAAAAATATTTTTTGGAAAAGGCAAAGGTCACGCGCCTTTCTGGCTGCCGTGGGGCATAGGCGGATGCTTAGGGCGTCTGCTTGGCTTCCTGGCTCTGCTGGCTCTGCTGATCTTTCTTCTGAGCTTGTTCCGCCAGTGCGGCGGAGGCTGGGGCGGGGTGGATATCCCGTCGGAATTTCAGCGTCCGGATACTGACAGGCCGTATCAGCGCCCAAGCGAGATCGACAGCATGAATTTTGACCAAGGCAACTGGATCCGCCCCGTGGAGGGCGGAGACAGCCTGGGTCTGCCCGGCGATGGCGATAACCGTGTGCCCGACCAGGATCCCGACGAGTTCCAGAGGGACAACGAGGAGGGCATGACACAGCAGTCGCCCAACATGCTGTATGTGATATTCGACTCCGGCTCCGACGACGAGACCTTCCGCAAGTTCGCATCAAAGTTCGGACAGCTCTATCCGGCTCCCGAGCACAAGATAGTGTATTACAACACCAATTCCAAGACCGCCGCCCTGCAGGTGCCGGAGGATACCCGCGAGCAGATCATGAACGAGCTGCCCTCCAGGATCAACGAGGTGCAGTTTCTGGTGGTGCCTATCGAGATGATGGGCATAGGACGGTATACCCCCAATGACCCGGCATTCAAGCATCCTCAGCTGTCGTGGCATTTCGATCCTATCCAGACGCGCGACGCCTGGGAGATCACCAAAGGATCCGACGACATAGTGATAGGCGTGGTGGACAGTTTCTTCGACCTCACACACCCTGACCTCAAGGGCGACCGCATAGTCAAGCCTTATTCCGTGCAGAAGGGTAACGGCGATGTCTATCCGATATCCGGAGTGGATTTCTCGGTGGCCGGCCACGGCACATTGGTGGCCGCCTCGGCTGCCGCCTCCATAGACAATGCACAAGGCTCGGCCGGCATAGCGCCAAAATGCAAGATCATGCCCGTGAGCGTGTATCCCATGACCAACATGCATGTAGTGGAGGGCTTGCTCTACTGCATACACAACGGTGCCAATGTGATCAACCTCTCGCTGGGCTGGCTCACCGATGAGGACAGCGGCAAACCGCTGAGCGAGGAGGTACGTATAGCCCGCGAATCTTACAAGGGCATGGAGAAGATGTGGGATTATATCTTTAAGCTCGCCGAGGAGCGCAATGTCACCATCGTGTGGGCGGCAGGCAATGAGAATGCCTTCAGCGCCATGGACCCCTCGAAGCGCAACAAGGACAATACAATCATAGTGTCGGCTGTGGACCGCAACCTCAAGAAGGCCGACTTCTCCAACTACGGCAATTTCGCTGAGCAGGACCTGCACTACAGCACAGTGTCGGCTCCGGGCGTGGATATATTCGGCGCTTTGCCGGGCAATACCTACGACGCATGGCCGGGGACGAGCTTCGCAGCCCCGATTGTGGCCGGTGCCGTGGGTCTGATCAAGAGTGTGAAGCCCGACATCACCACACAGGAGATCATCAAGGTGCTTCAGGAGACGGGCAAACCTGTGCAGGGAGCCCCGGAGCTTGGGCCGCTGATCCAGATCAAGGACGCACTGCAGAAAGTTGGCGCGATGCCCGCGATGGGCGGACAGGACGGCAACTTCGACCAGATACAGGCCAATCCGCAGAATTTCGTGGGCACGTGGGAGACCACCACGCCCATCAGCTTCACTCAGAATGGCCGCGAAGTGCAGACTGGCTGCAAGATAAGATTAAATATCACTTCTCCGAACCAAGGGTCGGTGGCATTCGTTAGTAATGATGGACAGAAAGTGTACACCGCTCCGGCCAGCGTGAGCATCGGGCAGGACCGGATTGTGGTGAAGCAGACGGCTCCTACGGTAGGGCGTGACAACCAGTTCACATTCACCGGCCACGAATTCGTGGTCACACCCGACGGCGACCGCAAACTCGCATGCCGTGTGACAGTGAACGGACGCGATGGATATGACTGCTATCTGAAAAAGGTGCAGTAAAGGTGTTTTGACTAATTATTTATAGAGAGATTACAAAAATGGCAAACAATAATAAAAAGACAGTAACTGTAGCTAACATCATAGCCATGGTCGGCATCGTGGCTCTGATGCTCTTCACATACCTGGGTCACGCCTACATGAGCGGCGGCGAGACCGGAATAGATATCCTCTGGGCCGTAGGCATCGGCCTTGGCGCCGCTCTGATTCTGGTGTTCCTGATCAAGGCCAAGGGTGCCGAGAACGACCTGAAGCGCTGGCGCACGATAGAGTATGTGCTCTTAGGCGCGTATTTCCTCTTTGCTGTGCTCACCACCATGTTTGGTGGCATCTACCACTTCTTTGTGGTCAATGTCCAGAAAGAGGAGCTGAAACAGGTGGCTTACGCCGACCTGGCGCGTATACAGACTATGTTCGAGACTTACGAAGGCAATGCCCGCGAGGCCATAGAGATCACCAAGACCGGCCTGACCAACGCCGTGGCTCCCGGTGAGATCGGAGATGCAAGTCTCCAGCAGTTCATGACCGACAAAGGCATCGAAGGCAATTCCGGTGCTGTGAATGTGTACATCCGCCGCCAGAATCAGGCTCTGATAGGCCCCAACTACCGCAAGTACCGCAATGCGTTCCTCGGCAGCGACAGCCTCGGGGCGGGCGAGAAAGCCATGATTGAGAATACGGTGGAGACATGGAATCTGCTGAAGATCCATGGCGCCGCCGCCCAGATTCCGTACCTTACCGAGGTGTACAATTCCGCCTTGGGTGAGATGGCTGAAAAAGCTGCCCTGCCTGTGGCGCAGAAGGACTGGGCTGCCGGTGTGCACATCATCGCCCAGGACAACCAGCCCATCTTCGTGCCTGTGGGGGAGGCTCCGAAATTCCAGAATGCCCTGAAGGAGGCCTCGGGTTTCTCCCTGCTCGGCCTGGTGGTGGTGCTTCTGATACATGGGGCCATCCTGCTCAACTATCTGGTGGCCTACCGTACAAGCTCGCTCGGCTTCAATTCCAAACTCGAGGATGACGGCGGCGTACCCTTGAAATAGAATAATTGAAAATAATCCTGATATGTCTGACAAGAACATGAACAAAGACGGCACAGAAATCGTGGCCAGCGACTACGAGGTGTGGCAGAAAGTGGATAAGGAAGATCTGCTTAGTGTGTCGGCTTACCTGCAGCGGTACGGCCATTCGCAATATGCCGAGGTGGCCAAGGCTATCATAGAAGAGCTGCGTGAGCGCGAACTCGCGCAGATGCGTGACAATACCCTGAATTATCCGGCCAATAAGCTGAAGATGCTCCTGCATGAGGGCGTCTTCACTGAGGACGACATCATAAATCTGGGTGTGGCCACGCACGAGAGCCTGCGTCTGCTCCGGGAGATCGACTGGGATTCATTTCCCAATTTCCGTCAGGCGATCGAGGATACCAAGATAGAGTGCCGTCCGGATGCCACGGATGTGTTCTTCTTCGGGTCGCTGTGTGTGGGCAAGAGCACGATGCTGTGCGGCCTGTCGCTGTCGAAGCTGATACACTTCAATACTGCCTCGCCAGCAGGCCCCTACATCCAGTTTTTGCGCAGCATGGCCGACCTGGGTCTGGTGTGCCCGCGCACGCCCGGCAATTTCGTGCCTGCGCTTGAGGCTTCAGCCAAGACCGAGGGCGACAAGGTGCTCCAGTTCAATTTCATCACCTCACCCGGCGAGGAATTTGTCGAGATCAATTCCAATAACAATGAGGTGATTGATTTCAAGGAGATGAAGTCGCAGTCGTGCAAATTCCTGTGCAACGACAACCGCAAGATCATCTTTCTGGTGATTGACCCCACGTGCAACACTATCCAGTTCTGTCACGAGCGTATCAGCGGCTATGACGAGGTCACCGGCCAGCCTATCACGTATGTGAAGAAGAATGTGCTCAACCAGCAGGTGCTCATCACCCATATGGTGGATCTGCTGAACAATCCGGTGAATGCCGACCTGCTGAAGAAAGTGGATGCGATACATTTCATCATCACCCGAGCCGACCGCTTGGGTGCCACTCCCGAAGAGCGCCAGGACCGCATACGCGAGATCGTGGAGCAATACCACGAGCCGCTCGAGATTCTGTCGGACATCTGCAAGAAATACCGTATCAACCAGGCCACCGACCATCAGCCCACGGTATACACCCACAGCATAGGCCGATTCTATATCGGCAATGTGTATGTGTACGATTCCGCTGATTCCGATGAGCTTGTGCGCATCATCTGCGAATCGGCACGGCCGAGCCGCAACTGGTTTGCCAAGATCCTGAATCTGTAGCGTATCAACCGCTGCCGGCCGCTCTCTCCTCAATATCTATCCTATTAAAAAAACATCAAAATCTAATTCATATGCCTCTTCTTTCACCCGCCCAGAAGGCACAATTGCTTAAGGTTTACACCAAACAGCCTGTGGCAGCAATATTGAAATATGTACAGTCGGGCGACATCACGCTCGACGAGATGCCTGACCTGCCGCAGGAAAAACGCCAGTATATCCAGGATCAGATGGATAAGATGCCCAATCCCATAGAGCAGAAGCAGTGGCAGGACATCACGGCTATGGGAGCGCCCACCGATGTTGACGGTCTGCGCAAGCTCAAGAATATGCTCAGTGCCTACCTCTCGGCATGGGATGGTAAGAATCCAACCGGTAATCATCTGGCCGAGGCGCGTCAGCGCCACTCACAGGTGGAGAATTCCCTGCGTGATATGATGGAGGCCATAGAGGCCGAGGCGTTCCTGCAGGTGAACATGGCCGACCGCAATTCCATGCTCAACTATCTGCACGACTATCCCGATACCGTACACCGTGGCGACATTGACGACGCCTACTGGAACACTGTGCAGAAGGAAAACATCAACGATATCAACGAATACAACACCATCTTCCCCAATGGCCGGCACAAGCGCGACGCCGAGATGCTGCTCCGCGCCGTGGCCGACTGGCAGGAGGTGAAGATGTCGGGCGACATTTTCTCCGTGCGCGACTATATCGTGAACAATCCCACCTCGCCGTTCAAGTCGGAGGCTCTGAATGAGCGTGCCCGTCTGATTCAGCAGGAGCTGGAGAAGATGAAGGACGAGAAGACCTATGGCCGCTACGAGCTGGATCGTCTGCGCACCCTGCTCAACGACAATGTGATCACCCCCGATATCCTCATACGCGAGGGCATAGTCACCACCAACGTGCTCGAGACCATCCGCGACACCGACATCAAGCGTGACCTGCCCGACATTGCCGACGCCATTGACAAATCCACCGCCGAATGCAAGGAGGGATACACCGATGTGTATTTCTTCGGCATCCCGTCCACCGGCAAGACCTGTGTGCTCATGGGTCTGTCATGTTCTGATGCCCTGACCATCAATCTGGCCAGCGGCGGCGGCAACTATGCCGCTGCCCTGCAGCAGTACACCGATGTGGGTATCACCGTGCCATCCACCCCGGGTACTTTCGTCACCACCCTTGAGGCCACTGTGGCCGCGGGAGGCAAAGAGGAGGCCACCCACAACATCAACCTTGTGGAGATGTCGGGTGAGGAATTCTCGCAACGCATAGCCCGCAACGAGGAGAATATCTTCGACTTCGAAACCATGGGCACGGGTGTGACCGAGCTGCTTAAGAACAACAACCGCAAGGTGTTCTTCCTGATCATTGACCCTACTGTCAACCGCATACGCGTGACCCGCGAGATCACCGACGGCTACGACGAGGAGACCGGCCGCAAGCTCTCCCACATCGAGAGCTATGTGGTGAACCAGCGCGAGCTCATCACCCGAATGGTGTGTCTGCTCAACCATGAGTCGAACGCCGAAATCATGAAAAAAGTGGATTCAATCCACTTCATCATGACCAAGGCCGACCTGCTCGGCGACGACCTCGACCGCGGAGCCAAGGCCCAGGAGATTTTCAACAACACCTACCGCCAGAGCAACCTGGACATGCTCATCCGCCTGAGCAAGAAATACAACATCAACACCCAGACCGGATTCATACCCAAGCTCTACACATTCAGCCTGGGCACATTCTATGTGGGAGGCATCTACGAATACGAGAACACCGACTCCAACCGCCTGGTGGCCGCTATCCGCAACAGCACCCAGCGCACCAAGGAGATGAGCTTCTGGGACAAAATCAAAAACGCACTCAACTAACAGCCAATCAAGATGCAATATATATCGTTAAAAATAGCCGGAAACCCGGCCGCAAACTCCGGATTCGGCCCCTTGGTATCGTTCAACAGCCCGGATTTCGTGCTTGAGGACAAGTATCCCGTGGGCTTCGACGCCGCTCCCTATGTGGTGTCGGTGAAAATTGAGGGAAACCAGGTAGTGTACCGCATATTCATCAACAATGTGCACAGCTACGGAGCCTCCCGCCTGGGACGCCTATTCATAGGCATATCCACCCCGCGCGGCTGGCGCCTGACCGGTGGCCGTTCGCCCTACGACGTGCTCATGGCCATCACCGATGAATTCAAGCGCCGCTGCATGCGCCCCATCGGTTCGTCGTGGGAATACCAGAATGTATCATTCCCGGTGGACTTCACCGACTTCTGCCAGCAGTTCACCATTGAGAAGGAGCCGATGCCCTGGCATGCCATGGCCGACAATGCCCCGGTGGGTCATCTGATCCGCCCTGAGAGCGAGATAGCCCTGCTGCTCAAGGATGTGCAGTATCCGCAATTCGAGAATTTCTCCGAGATATACATCGCGCCTGTGGGCACACCGCAGACCGATGAGGTGACCGGCATTGAGATTCCCCGCCGCCCGGCCTATGTGGTGTCGGTCAACGGCGCGACAATCAAGACCGTGAGCAGTCTTTCGGAGCGTGTAGTCGTTAACCCGCTCAACCCCGAGCATTACGAGACGGAGGCATTCACCATCGCCGAGGTGCTCGCCAACCCCGCCGCATATCCGCAGGTGTCGGTGGATGTCGCCTCTGAAAAGGTGGAGGTGCGTCCGCGTCCGCGCCAGAAGCGCTTCACCGTGGATTTCGTGCCTGCTCTCGAAGGTCTGCGCAAGCATCCCGACCAGGTACACATATATATAAATAATGTGCAGGTGCCGATGGATAGCAATTTCTCGTTCACCCGCACCGGAGCGATGATCACGTTCAATCCCGACGCTGTCCGAGCTGAATACACCGGCGCCGACTATGAGGTGTATCCCGAGGTGTCTGTCAATGGCGACCGTATCACCCTCTCCGGACGCAAATTGGAGAAGAAGCCGCCTGTGGTGGTGAATCCACCGCACAAGAAGGATGGCAACAAGCCGGCCACTGCTGTGCCGGGTGGCGGAGCAGAGTCGGCAATCCGTATCGTGCTGCCCGAAAAATTCGAATTCTCCTCCGATAATCACGAGCATGCCATAGATGTAAGATTGATGCGTGGCGCGGGCGGCGGTGAGTACGAGGTGATACAGCAGACCTATGTACGTTTCCATCCCGAGGATGTGCAGAGTGGCAAGAACAAGTCGCGCCGCGAAGTGGGATATATGCCTGTGCTGGCCGAGTGGATGAAATGGGGGGCGTTCCTGGAATTCACCGAGGGGGGCCATACCTACGCCACTGCGCAGACCAGCGTTGCTGCGCTTCAGGCCACAGTACAGTCGTGGAGCCCGAGCAAGCTCTCGCCCAAGACCTTAGGCAATGACAAGCAGTTTTTGTGGGCCATTGTGGCATTCATCGCCGGTGTGCTCCTGACTTTGGGATGTATCTGGGGTTGGAATCACTTCTTCGGCGGGGAAAAAGCTGCCGAGGAGCAGCAGGATTTGGACAGTCAGGAAGTTGTTGTGGATCGGACCGGAGAGGGCGGAGGTGGCGTACCTGTGGTTACTCCCGACCCGAATCAGCTCACCACCGAGCAGGCCGCCGACTTCTTTAACCGCGCCAATGCCGCTCTGGCCAAGCCGGAGCTGACTTTTGCGCAGATAGAGTCTCTGTATAACGAATTTACAAATATGCAGCCGAAGATGTCACAGGAAATCGCCACAGGAAATTCTGAAAACATAGCACGCCTGAATCTCTATAATAAGATTGCCAAGGCTTTTGAGGTGGCCGATGATGCTTCGATAGAGATGCTGGCGAATTATGCCGCAGAGGATTTGAACAAGGTGCCGGATGTCGCACTGTTAGCTAGGCCTCATTTCTCCGCTCTGCATTATCTGTTGTGGTCGCGTCTGAAGGCCGATGGCAATGAGGATAAACTGACACCGGACCAGAGGAAACAGGCTGCGCAGTATCTGAAGAAGCATGCGCATGAGTATGAAGCATTCATCAAGTTGCCTGCATACGTCAAGTTGTTCCCTGCCACGCAGACACCACCTAAACAGCCAAAGACTACTGAGAAGAAAACAGAAAAGACGCAAGAAAAGAAAGAAGATAAAGCCAATAAGCAACGCTAATCTTTCTGTAGAATCCTTTGAAAAAACTGTTGTAAAATGAAATCGTTGAAACTTATACTTACATTCGTTGGCATATTGGCTGTGGCAATTGGTATTCTATGGCTTGCTAATATTGACTCCGGTAAGAAGACAAAAATATTTGTACCAAAGTCGGAGATTGAATCCGCCACGGCCGATATTGAAGGCTCGTGGGAAGAATCCGCCGATTGGAATCATCAGGTATTTGCTGACAACTGCGATCTGGTGAAGCAGATGGCCAAGGCTTATCCCGACGATGCCGCAGCCATAGACAACCTGCGCGACCGCAACTGCAATTTGGCCTTGGAGCGCATACACCCGGCTATGATCAACCAGTGGGCCAACGCTGACTGTGACCGCTCCGTGATCAAGAAATACAAGGCCGCACTGGATACAGTGGTGAAGAGTTATCCCAACTTCGAGAAGATGGCCATGGTGAAGGAACTTAACGAGATACACAAGGTGTATGAGCGTGCCGTCAGGCGTGCCGAGGGGCAGGTGGCATGCGGGGCGTCGTTCAACGGCGAGACAGGCACCTGGAACTCGTTTGATGCCTATGCCCGCGGTGTGCGCGGCGAGCGCGACGCCATCCTGCACCATCAGCATTACTCCCAGTATCTGTCGAATATCTCCGCCATAAAATCAGGACTCAATTCGATTGACGACCGTCTGGCCACAGCCCGCACCAATTTCTATTCGGCGCTGAACAGCCGAATCCTCACATTCTTCAGGAATATCGCGCAGGCAGAGCGCACACAGGATCAGCTGGCCACGCTCCGCAGCGTGAAGTCGCGCTTCCTCAATGAATATCAGGGCGGTAGCCATAAATCGTCGCTCGACAGGCTTGATACTGAATTCACCAAGGATGTCAGAGCCAATGCCGCGGCTGCTGAGTCAGCGCCGGTGGATGATAGATAAGAATATACCAACACTGTAAAATGAACGTGAACAGATATCTTATAAAGTGTCTTCTTGTCGGAGGCGGTCTGCTGGTGCTCCCCGTGCAGGCTGCGGCCGATGAGCCGATGGAGAAGATCACGGAAGACATACTCAACCTGAACACCGGCATCGAGGCTACCCGTGCCGAGATTGCGGAGTTGCGGCGGCAGATTGCTGACAAGAGCAGGAGTGTGTCGGAGCTTGAAAGTCAGCTTGACGGCGCCGTGATGCTCGCCGACGAAATGCGCGGAACCATTGCCGCCGACTCCATGGACGTGTACAAAAAACGTATCGCCCAAAAGGAAAAGCAGATCGCAGCCCTTGACCGTGATATCAGGAATGCGAATAAAACTCTAAACGACAAACAGATGTCGCTCGGAAAGGCCAATGCCGACATAGGCAGTCTCGACCGCTATTCAAGCGTGGCGCAGCAGCAGGTGTATACCCGCAACAAAAAGCTGCTCTCCGAGCCATATTCGCGCATCACCGAGGCGCAGATAGCCGAATTGAAGCGCACAATGGGCGATTTCAGCGACATGCCCGATTTCATGGACTACCGCCGCAGCATCGGCGAGACAGAGGCCAACCGCCGCGTATATGCCGAGGGCGTGGAGCTACTGAACAAGGAACTTGATCAGGATGCAATATATAATCTCCGATCTAAAAAGCTGATTCCGCTGATTGATGTCACCGACGGAAAGCGCACCGAGGCCGGTAAACGGCTGTCGGAGGCGCAGTTCGGCGAACTGGACAAGCTTGATATCTGCCTGTCGCGCTACGCCGGAGGTGTGAAGGCATTCAAAAGCCTGATAGAGAAAGTGAATGCCGACCGCAAGAACGCCTTGGAGATCACCGACCCGAAATCGGCTGGTTTCAAGGAGGATTACGAGAAGTATTTCCGGAATATTCCTTGGCTCAACAGCCAGCTCAACACATACCGGAAAGAGCTCCGCACGGTGCCCGACGGCTCGCCGACAGCCACCGAACAGATAATCCAAGGCATAACCATTAAAAACTGACAGCTATGAAACGACATATCATATACATGGCTCTGGCACTGATGGCCACGGCACTTCCCGCCAAGGCTCAGGACGAGGCTCCGGCTCCGGAGGTGTCGGTGGAGGATACCCCCCTGTACAAAGCCATGGAACAGAAACGCTCGTTGGAGCAGGAGAAGCAAGACCTGGAGAAGCAGCGCAAGCAGTGGCAGGACTCCCTGAAAATTTTGGAAAAGCGCGAAAAGGATCTCAACAAGGATATAAAGAAAAAGGATGATGAGATAAAGAAGCTCGAGGAGCAGAAGCAGAAGAGTGAGTTCAACGCCCTCTACGACCGCTGGATACAGCTGCAGGCCGAGGAGAAGAGCCGACGTCAGACATTGGCCGACCTGGAGGCGCAGATCGCGCAGCTTGATACACAGCTCGATGCCGCCGACACTGAGCGCGAGAAGCTCTTGGCCGCACGCAGCGATTTTGCCGCCGGGCTGATTGAGCGCCATACACCGATATCCGGCACACCATTCTCCAAGATGAAGGTGCAGGAGCTGGATGCCGCCATAGCCGATTGTGACGCCCACAGCGACGACCCGGCTGTGGAACGCTTCGGCCGCGACCTGCGCAATGTGCGCATGGCCTACACTGCCTACACCGATGCCGATGCCATAGTGAAGCGTCCATACGACGATGGCGCCATCAACCGCACCACCGCCGCCATCGCGGGTGCCCGCTCGCTCACTCCCGAGCAGCAAGGGGAGCTTAGATCGCGCGGTGATTTGCTCAAGGTATATCCGCAGGGATTGCAGAACTTCAAGACATTTATCATTGAGATAAACAAGATGGTGAAAAGTTCGCCCGCCGATTTCCCGTTCTCGGATACCGATGTGACCATCATCTATGAGCAGGACGGCCTGAACGAACGCATCGAGGCCACCACGCTGAAGATTCCCTACCTGAGCGAGAAATTCCGCGAGTACAAGAAGGCGGTGAGTGCCGACCCGCGTGTGAAATCGCCCATTGCCGACGAAATCCTCAACCAATGAGATAAGTACGAATTTTGGATTTTGAATTTTGAATGATACGATGGATAGAATCGGGTACATATAGTGATTATTTTTAGTGCAATGGAAGAAAAGAAAAAGACAGGAGACAATATACCGCTGTCAGCCAAGACCGACATGGAGGCGTATATCCGTAGTGCCGGACATGGTGGCACCGGAGCTGCCATGCCGCAGGGTATAGGCAATAGGTACTTCATGTTGTGGATAATCGTGGCGTTCTTTGCCGGGATGCTCGTCTCGCTTGGCAGCATCTGGTGCTGGCAAACATTCTGGGGCGGCGAAAAAGCCGCCGAGGAGCAGCCAGAGTTTAATCGCCAGGAGGTAGTGGTTGATTCCAATGTCGGAGAAAGCGGAGGTGCCGCGGCTGTGGATGCCACTGACCCGAATCAACTCACCGCAGAGCAAGCCGCTGACTTTTTCAACCGTGCCAATGCGGCTCTGGCCAAGCCTGAGCTGACCTTCGCGCAGATAGAGGCTCTGTATGCCGAGTTCGGCAATATGCAGCCGAAGATGTCGCAGGAAATCGCCACAGGAAATTCTGAAAACATAGCGCGCCTGAATCTGTATAATAAGATTGCCAAGGCATTTAAAGTAGCCGAAGATGCGTCGATAGAGATGTTGATGCGTTATGCAGCCAACGATATAAGTATGCATGATAAAGGATTATTGGCAAAATCACATTACTCTGCATTGCGTTATCTGTTGTGGGCGCGTAATGGAGGAAAGTATCTGAGCCTGTTCGAACGCGGCAGGGTTTCGCAATATCTGAAGGAGCATGCTCATGAATATAGCTCTTTCAGCCAGTTGCCGACATATGACAAAATATTCCCTTCGGCTGATAAATCCAATTCTCGAGATAAAGAGAAGCAGGAAGTGGATAAGAGAAAGCAAAAGCAAAAGAAAAGTGCAAATGAGCGATGACTTTTGAAATAAAGAAATATGTAACATCACCCCGCAGGGGTGATTCTCTCGGAAACCGGGGTGTGGAGCGCAGCGACACCCCCGGACGAGGCTCCCGCCGGAGAATGCACCCCGGAGGGGTGCCTCTTAATCTCCATGATTATACAGAGGCACAGCTCCGCAGTGCAACCGATGGTTTAGCCCTCCACCCCGCATGTAGCTGCGCTCCATACGGGGTTACCGAGAGAGCCACCGCATCCGCGGTGCTTATATGGAAAGCAGCAGCAAACTTTTTGAAATTTAAAAATCTCCCCTATATATGGAAGTAAAGAAAACTAAAAACGTAGATGTCTACGCCAAGACTCCTATCAGCTATGATGCTATATACAAGGAGTTTGAGAAGCGATTGGGCGCAAACCACCCGTTCGCCAAGCATAATCAGGGCGTGGGATACCACTCTTGGACTGATTCTAGCTGCCAGTGGCTACCATACGCTGAGGCCGGATCGGTAGAGCGAATGATGGTGGACCAGGCTCTTGAGGCCGAGCGCCAGCGCGTGGTGTCGGCTTTCGGCGCTAACGACGCGGCAATCTTCTTCACCTATCCCGACGAGTCGTATGTGTTCTACAGCAACGAGGGCGGCGAGACCCGTGTGCTCATAGCCGGCTGGGGTTTCAACCTGCCACGCCGCCACGTGGGCAACAAGGACATCAACGACCTGAACAAGAAGCAGAAAAATCCTGTGCGTCTGTCGTTCACCGACGATGGCGAGCGCCTGGCATCGCGTCCGTTTGCCTACGTGGTGCCCTCCGGCCAGGAAAAAGACCTTTCCACCGGCACCGACGGCTACTATGTGTTTCCATCGCTTGAGCCGGGCACGTCGATGCCGATAATCGACCGCCCCAGCGGTCGCCGTTTCACCCTGAATGTGGTTGATGGTCAGGCCGATTACGAATTCGACCTTACGCAGAGGGTGAAGCTCAGCGCCAGCGCCACAGCCGACGGACGGCCAGTGGTGGGCGATGTGGTGAAATTCACCTGTCGCGGCCGTGATTATCAGGCCACATTGGGGACAGACGGCACATGCTCGGTGCTGGTGTCGTATCACGACGGTGACACCGCCGGGGCATCGCTGCGCGACAGCCAACAGTCAAAGCCCTTGGGCGGCGACGGCGCTCACTTTGAGTTTGTGTTCGACACTCCAAAGCCCGAGGAGGAGAAGAAAGAAGAAGAGAAGAAAGAAGAGGAGAAGCCGCCACAGCCTCCCACGCCTCCCACGCTCTTCACGCCCCACATCCTGATAGAGGGCGACAAGGGCTTCATAGGCGAGCGTTACCCCATAGGTGTGGAGTATGAGGGCACTGTCACCGAGTATACCTCAGACATGAACGGCATAGTGCCGCTGCCGGAGATGATCTCGGGCAAGACCATGCGTGTGTATGACCGTCTCAACCCTGACAACATCCAGGATTTCACACTGGATGCCGAACAGGAGGAGTACATCTTCAAGGTGCCATATGAGAATACTTCAGAGCCGCGCGACATCAGGGTGATGATCCGCGACGCCCACGACAAGCCGATTCCATGCTTCAAGGTGCGTTTCTGCCAGAACGGCACTGAGCGCCTGTGCCGCTATACCCAGGACGATGATTACTGGCTGGCCAACGGGACGTTCAAGGTGGGACAGCCCATAGACGTGACCCTGCTTGAGCCGTCGCGGCCGGTTGAGCCTATCAAGTTTGAGCTTGAGGAGGGCGAGAACGAGTATCTGCTGCAGGAGCGCGGTGTGTATCCCGCATGGATCACCGCGGCTGAGATTGGAGCTGTGGTTGTGACAGGCGCATTGTGCCTGGGGCTGGTATGGCCCTTCCTGAGCGCCTTCTGCCGTGGAGCATTCGCCGGACTTTATTATTGATCAATTGGGAATTTTTAATTTTTAATTGATGACTCAAAATTCAAAACTTAAAACTCAAAACTCAAAATTAACATGGGCGACTTATTTATAATCTTTCTGATGTCGTGCATCGCTTTCTTCTTCTACGCCTGGGACAAGCATCTGGCTTATTTCCAGCGTTGGCGTGTGCCCGAATTCGTGCTGCTTCTGCTCAGCGCACTGGGCGGGGCCTTCGGCGCGCTGTGTGCCATGATTTTTTTCCATCACAAGACCAAGCACACGTCATTTCTGATATGTGTGCCTCTGTTTCTGGCACTTCAGTGCGCCGTGTGCGTGCTGCTGCGTGTCTTTGGTATAATCCACACAATCTGATAGAGTTATGAAAACATTAAAAGCCACTCTCATCTCCACGTATATCATATTGATCCTGCTGCTATTGCTGGGTATGTGCTCGCGTCCGGCGTGCAACCGCACTCCCGATGCTCCGCCTGAGGAACCCGTTGTGCCCCGGCAGGTGGATACCGTGATTGTGCATCAGCGCGACACAGTGAGGGATACGGTGATGGTAACCGACACGATAATGCGCGTGGACACCGTGCGCGTGGAGCAGCCACGGCAGGAAGAGCAGGAGCGTGCCAGCCGCGTGGGTGCCAACGGCAAGCTCAAAGTGACACTTCTGTGGGATTTCTACGGCGACATTGACCTGCATGTGACAGAGCCTGGCGGCAACAAAGTATGGTACAAAAAGCGTAAGAACGAGGCTTCCGGAGCCAACCTGGATGTGGATAACCGCAGGGGCGGCCGTGGCGCTGCCGAGAATATCGCCTGGAACAATCCCCGCACCGGCACATATCAGGTGAGCCTCAACTACTATTCGAAGTCTACGCTCAACAAATTGGCGCAGGCCGGCACATGCACGGTGGTGGTGTTCATCGACGGACAGGCCCGGTCGTACAAGGTGCCGATGCGCTATGTGGGTCAGAATTCCTATGTGTGCAATTTTAACTACCCCGGCTGATGCGCACGTGTCCTAAATGCAAGGCCGCGATTGAGAGCGACGCGGCGAAATTCTGCCGTCACTGTGGCTCGCCCCTTTCCGGTGCGTCGGTACCGACGGGTGGCGGCGGTGTACCCTCTGCGCCTGACAAGGCTTCGGATGATTCATCCCGGACGGGGCAGCGCCCCTATGTCCGCACCACCGAGATTTTCATTCCCGCCGATGATACCCCCCGCAAGCCGCGGCCTAAACCACGACCTACACCAGACAGACACCCTACGCAGCCTAAGCCACCTACGCCGCAGCCGCCTGTGCCACAGCCCGAGGAGGAAGCCCCGACATTCTCTGTGCCTGCTCCGAAACCCGTGACATCTTCCGCTCCGGTGGGCGGCGTGCGTGTGTCTGACACCAAGGCCTCCTACGGCCTGTTCTCGGCAGTAGGGCATGTGATCAGGAACTATGCCCGGTTCAGCGGGCGTGCCCCTCGCAGCGAATACTGGTATCTGTGGATATTCAATCTGCTGGCGTTCGTGGTATGGGTGATTGTGGGCGCGTCGTTGGCAGGGAATGTCCCTGATGCCATCACAAATGTGTGGATATCGCTCTACGGCCTCTACAGTCTGTTTATGATCGTGCCCGGCATGGCTGTGACCTGCCGCCGCTTGCACGACACCAACCGCAGCGGGTGGATGATGCTGCTGGCTCTTGTGCCCTTTGTCGGAGCGGTGATCCTGCTGATAATGCTCGCGCAGCCAGGCACCCCCTACACCAATACCTACGGCCCTCCCCCACGGAGCTGAGCCGACGGACATGACATAACAAACGCAGCGGCTGTCTCACGACAACCGCTGCGTTTAAACTTAAAAATCTAATCCTATGAAAAAACTAATTCATTTGCTTTGACACCCTTTGGTGTCTGTTGCCTTGCTTCTTTCTGCTGTTGTATAATATAGACAACCGAACGCCCCGGATTGTTCGCCGGAGAGCATGTAAATTCCAAATCGAAGTGCAAAAAATGAGGCGGGATTTACAATAGCCCGAC
>X363_Desmarests_Spiny_Pocket_Mouse__coassemble_264_pt1 | contig 37598 bp, 33 predicted proteins | sample X363_Desmarests_Spiny_Pocket_Mouse__metabat2_high_PE_013 | metagenome-assembled genome bin X363_Desmarests_Spiny_Pocket_Mouse
ATCCGCCCAGCGCGCGGCCTAGGCAGCGACGCCTGAACGGTCGTCGGCCACATACCGCACTTCTATTCCGCGCGGCGCCGCATAATCCATGATGGCCTGCAACGGGCTTACCATATATGGCGCGAGACCACCGTACCAATCCACAAGGACGGTGTCGGCACGATTGCCTACGACGGCGATCTTCCGTACCTTTTCAGGCGATAGCGGAAGCAGGCTGCGTTTGTTTTTGAGAAGCACCACACTTTCGTCGGCGGCACGGCGAGCCAGTGCGCGAGCCTGGTCGGTATCCCAAGGCACCTGATTTTCGGATATACCGATGTTTTTGTATGGGTTTGGACTTTCAATCGGATCATCGAGCAGACCGAGACGGAGCATCACACGGACTTTTCCACGGAGAGCACGGTCAATATCGGCTTCGGTGATGGTGCCATCGGCCAGAGCTGTCCTGATGGCCGACTCGGCCCGATCCAGGAAATGGTTGACCCCGTTGAGCACACATGCAGCGGCGGCCTGCGGCAGACTGTCGAAATAGTGATGTGTGGACACGAGCTGCGAGAAAGCACCGCCGTCGGTAGAAACAATGCCGTCTACCCCCCACTCTTTGGCCACTATGTCGCGGAGCATAGGATGAACTGTGCATGGCACACCGTTGTACTGATTGTAGGCGGCCATATAGGATGACGAGCCAGCCTCGAAACCCTTATGGAAGCCATAGGAGTAGTATTCCCGCCACAGATCGTCGGAAAAATTGCTCGACGACTGCGTGCGCTCCGTCTCGTTGCTATTGGCCAGGAAATGCTTCATCAGGGATTCAGCACGCCAATATGTGGAGTCAGGGCCATGAAGACCATCAACCATAGAAGCGGCCAACGCGCCCACCAAATAGGGATCCTCTCCATAGCACTCCTCCGTGCGGCCCCAACGGGGATCACGGCCGATATCGGCGTTAGGAGCCCATAGCACCAATCCTGTACGCGCCCGGCTGTTAGGATTCTGGAATACCGAACGTGTCTCCACTCCCATCTGCTCGCCAATTTTGTAGAGCAAGTCACGGTCCCATGTCTCGCCCAGGCCGTAGCCTTGTGGGAAAGCGGTAGTGGGCTGTTTCGAATAGGCCGGGCTTGCGGCGCGGGCCGGACCACCGAGCACGACACCGTGGATGGCTTCTGCGCCGCCTGTGCTGCGCACACCGAGGCGGTCGACACCGGATCCGTGCATCATCAGCACTTTCTCGTCCAGCGTCATAGCTCCGATCAAGGCCGATATGCGCTCATCATCGGAGAGCGATCTGTCTTGCCAGCGCGGCTGAGCAGCATAAACTGACAGACCGAGCGCACAGACGCCGGATAATAGAATAAATTTTTTCATGGCAAGGAATTGTTATTATAAATCAGTGTAAGTCAGACGTATATCGCCAGCAGAAGCACCAACATGCACGGTGACAGGCGACGGATCGGTGCGACGGCCATGTGAGTTGACATCCCAGTATTGCATATCCTTGGCAGGGATGGTGAGTGTGACCACCTGTGTCTGATGAGGCATAAGGGACACACGGCTGAATGCCTTCAGCTCCTTAGCCGGCCATTCTATCGTGGACTCAGGACGGCTGACGTATACCTGTGCTACCTCCTCCACAGGCTTGCGTCCGCGATTGGTGAGTACAAATTTCACAATGATATCACCGCCTGAGCGTGAGGCCTGAAGATTTTCATATACCACATCGCCATATGTGAGGCCATGGCCGAAAGGATACAGCGGGGCTATGCCTTTGGTATCGTACCAACGGTAGCCCACGAGCGAGCCTTCGCTGTAGAAGGCGTTCTCTGATGGAGCCATGGCTTCCTTGACCGCATCAGCCGAAATCTCGTTGAGAAAAACGTCGGCGCCAACCTCGTCGGTCTGTGGATAATTGCCAAGGGCGTATGCCGGAGAATCAGATAGTTTCTTGGGGAAAGTGAAGGGTAGGCGTCCGGAAGGCGATACCTTGCCGAATATCACATCAGCCAGGGCACGGCCACCCTCCATACCGTTCCACCAGCTCTGCAACACGGCTTTTGCTTCGGGATCCACTGCGCTGAGGTCGCAAGGACCACCGGACACATTCACAACCACTACATTAGGATTGACTTTGACTAATTCGGAGAAGATCTGATTTTGCGACACGGGCAGGTCGATATTGTCACGGTCGGAGCCTTCGGTCTCTATATATTTGTTAGTACCGGTGAAGAAGAACACCACATCAGCGTCTTTTGCTGCGGCCACTGCGTCGGCAAGCAGTTTGGGATCTGGAGCCTGATAGAAATCGTCGGCTATCGCCGCCCCCTCTGGAGCCTTGCCCCACTTGCCGAAGCGGCTGAGATATACAGGATAGCCCGGAGCGAATACAACATTGGCTCCGATTTCGGCCGCAGCCTGGGATATGCCTTGAAGCGGGGTGATCTCATAGGGAGGACAGGCGTCAGCGCCAACACCGCCGGAAGCTGTGATCATGCGGGCATTCTCACCTATCACTGCTATTTTTTTGACATCAGCGGACACAGGAAGTATGTTGCTGCTGTTTTTCATCATGACTATAGCACGCAGAGCCACCTGATAGGCAGTATTGCGTGATTCGGGCTGTGATGTGGGGACAAGGTTTGCCTTTTCGGGCGGAATCTGCTTGATTAGGCCGCGGACACGCAGGATGTTCTTCACTTTAGAGTCAATGACCGCCATAGGCACCTTGCCGGCTCTGACAGAATCAGCAAGAGCCTGACCGAAATACTGGTCGCCGGGCATCTGCACGTCAAGTCCACCCAATGCGGCTCCGACAGTAGAATGGGTGCCACCCCAGTCAGAAACGGTAAGGCCACGGAAACCCCAAAGGTCACGCAGTATTTTATTATTCAGATAATCGTTTTCAGAGCAGTACACACCATTTACCTTATTGTAGGCCGGCATCACACCCAGCGCATCAGCCTCCACCACTGCATCCTCGAACGGACGCAGATAAATCTCATGGAGCGTACGCTGATCCACGACTGCATTCACTGTACCGCGGTTAGCTTCCTGATTATTCACAGCGAAATGCTTGATGCATACGGCAGTGCCATGATCCTGAGCGCCTTTAGTATATGCCACCGCGAGGTCGCCTGACAGGATCGGATCCTCGCTCAGATATTCATACGAGCGGCCACCGACAGGCAGACGCTGGATATTTATGGCCGGGCCAAGGATCATGTCCTTGCCGCGCAGACGTGCCTCCACGCTCATAGCCTTGCCATAGTCGTATGCAAGGTCGGGCGACCACGTGGCGGCAAGCGCGCTGCCAGTGGGGAAATAGGTGGAACTGTCGGTGGGGAGATTCATCGGGCGGAAATGTTCGCCCACCTCGCGGCGGATAGCAAACGGGCCGTCCGCATAGCGTATTTCCTGGATGCCGAGACGAGGGATGCCCTCTGACGACATGATGGTCTTGCCATGGAGCATGGCCACCTTTTCGTCGAGAGTCATAGTGGAAATGATGGAATCAATATCTGAATCCTTGGTGAGGTCAAAAGCTGTAGCCGGAACAACGGCCATAGCCGCCAGCAAGGATGACAAACATAGTTTTTTCATGGAGCTAAATTTTATGAGTTTCTTTGCAAATTTAAGCAAAAAAGCCTTATCAAGAGAGCAGAAATGTTATCAATGGGAGGATGAAATGTTAACTACGCTTATGTATAGGCTACATAGAAGGCTAAGGAAACCTATACGCCGTAAGTCTGCAAAAAGGACATGCGCCCTGAGAGATATCAGGACGCATGAAAATAAAGTATTCAGAGGCTATAGCCGCCAAGCAGCATCAGCATACACCTTCGCCCATCATTGCGTGAGCCACCTTCATGAAGCCGGCGATATTGGCACCTTTCATGTAATTGATGTAGCCGTCTGGCTCTACGCCGTATTTGAGGCACTGGTTATGGATGGCTTCCATGATGGTGTGGAGCTTCTCATCAACTTCGGCAGCAGTCCACTGCAGGTGCATGGCGTTCTGGCTCATTTCGAGGCCGGATGTGGCCACACCACCGGCATTGACAGCCTTGCCGGGAGCGTATGTAGTGCGGGAATTGATGAATGTGTCGATAGCTTCGGGAGTACAGCCCATGTTGGATACTTCGGCCACAAGCCCGACTTTGTTTTCAACGAGCCGGCGGGCATCGTCACCGTTCACCTCATTCTGTGTGGCGCAAGGAAGAGCGATGTCCACTTTCTGCTCCCAGGGCTTTTTGCCTGCAAAGAATTTTGCTTCGGGGAATTTCTCCACATAAGGCTCGACCACGTCGTTGCCGCTGGCACGCAGTTCAAGCATATAGTTGATTTTCTCGTCATTCAGACCTTCGGGATCGTATACATAGCCGTCGGGGCCGGATATAGTGACAACTTTGGCACCAAGTTCGGTAGCCTTGAGGGCTGCACCCCAAGCCACATTGCCGAAGCCGGATATAGCCACAGTCTTGCCTTTGATGTTGTCGCCTTTCTGGGCGAGCATGCTCTGCACGAAGTAGAGGGCACCGAAGCCAGTAGCCTCAGGACGGATAAGCGATCCGCCGAAGTCAAGCCCCTTGCCGGTGAATGTGCCATCATGCTGGTTGACCAGACGTTTGTACATACCGTACATGTAGCCTACTTCGCGGCCACCTACGCCGATATCACCTGCGGGAACGTCGCGGTCGGGGCCGAGGTTTTTCCAGAGACCGAGGATGAAAGCCTGACAGAAACGCATGATCTCACGGTCGCTCTTTCCGCGTGGAGAAAAGTCGGAGCCACCTTTGGCGCCGCCCATGGGAAGAGTGGTGAGCGCATTTTTGAATGTCTGCTCGAAGCCGAGGAATTTGAGGATGGAGAGGTTTACGGATGCGTGGAAACGAATGCCGCCTTTGTACGGGCCGATGGCATTGTTGAACTGGACGCGATAGCCGATATTATTCTGCACTTCGCCTTTGTCATCAAGCCATGTGACACGGAAGGTGACGATACGGTCCGGCTCAACCATACGCTCAACAATCTTGTTGCGTTCGAATTCGGGATGGCTGTTGTAGACATCCTCAACACTCATCAGTACTTCGCGGACAGCCTGAAGGTATTCCTTCTCGCCGGGATGCTTGGCCTCAAGGTCGGCCATGATTTTGTTGATATCCATGATATTAAAAGAATAAAAAAGGTCGCGGGATAATAATCCTTAATCTTTATTTTGGTTAGATTTATGTTAACTGTGGCAAATATAACACTTATTATTGAATAGGTATACAGAAATCGAAAAAAAAATCACGCTCCGCACCCATACCACATAATATACGCCTATGAGCTTATGGTAGCAAGCCAGCGGCCTCGCGAAAAGGCAATGAGAAACGAGATCCCGCGGATGCACAGTTCGATGCACATAGCCAACCATACGCCATTCAGCCCCATCACCGGAGCAAGAATGGCAGCCAGGGAGAGACGGACCATCCATATGCTGCCGAGATTAATACATGCCGGCACAAGCGTATACCCGGCTCCCACCATCACGCCATAGGTGACGATAGCCGCCGCAAACATCGGCTCGGCGAATGCCTCGATACGCAGAGCCTCCACACCCAGATGGCGCACAGCCAAATCAGGAGTGAACAACGCCATCATGGCCGGAGCACACAGCCACATCACGGCTCCCATGATTGTCATCACCCCCACTCCAAGCCAGATGGTGATCTTGCCGAAACTGCGTGCCAGATCCTTGCGCCCCGCGCCAAAACTCTGGCCCACCAATGTGGTGGCTGCATCGGAGATGCCATAGCCAGGCATGTAGCAGAGACTTTCCGCAGTGATACCGAATGCATTAGCGGCTATCGCGGCCGTACCCAATGGCGCCACAATCACAGTAGTGATTATCTGCGCGCCACACATCATGATACGTTCGGCAGCGATAGGCAGACTTATTGTGACCGCCCGGCGCACCACCTGTCCGGAAAGACGCAGACTGAAATGCAAGCCCCTGAAATTAAGATATTGGCTTTTGCGCAGCAGATACCACATCATGACCGCACCGACCACCAGCTGAGACAGTCCTGTGCCAATGGCAGCACCGGCCACGCCAAGCCCTGCACCAGGGACATGTATGCCCCATACCGTATGGTCCGGGAAAATGAGAAAAGAATTGAACACCACGTCAAGCAGACACATGACCACATTCAGAAGCCCGGGCACCACCATGTTGCCAGCGCAACGCAGCATCGAAGCCGAAAGATAGGCCATATAGCAAAACGGCAGCGAGAGTGTGACAATCATAAAATAATGTGTGGCACCCGCGTGGATATCAGCCCCCGCGCCAAGCCAACCAGGCAACGGGCCGCTGATGCAAAAGCCGACGGCAGCGAGGACAAACGCGAGCGACATCACGGCGATTATACCCTGGCGGAGCACATCGCGCGCGGCGGCATAATCAGAAGCGCCGACACGGTGCGCCACCTGTACTGAGAAGCCTGTGGCCAACGCCCCGCCCAGCCCCCAGAATAGCCACAGCGTGGTAGCCACTATGCCTATCGAGGCCGACGGAGCGGCGCCTAAGCTGCCTACCATGGCTGCATCAATATACTCCATAAGGATTGATGACAACTGCGCCATGATAGCCGGCCAACTCAGCAACGCCACAAGACGGAGACGCTCGCTCAGCGAAGGCACGGCGGCACCGGCAAACAAATCGGCTAACCTTGTGGTTGTATCTTTAGACATGAATTGAAAAATAATTCGCAAAATTAAAAACTTTCCATTATTTTTGCAATACGAATACCATAGTACACGAAATGCTATATTACAGCACCAAACACCAATCGCCCAAGGTGTCGCTGAAAGAAGCAATATCACACAGCGAGGCACCTGATGGCGGACTATATATGCCCGAGCGTATCCCGCTTCTGCCCAAAGCGTTTTTCAAGAATTTCTCTGAGATGACACTCGGAGAGATATCATATGTGGTAGCCAACACATTCTTTGGGGAAGACGTATCTTCGGCTGAACTGAAACGTATCGTGGACGAGACATCGAATTTTCCAATGCCGTTGGTCGAGATAGAGCCGGGCATACATGCCCTCGAACTCTTCCATGGCCCCACCATGACCATCAAGGACATAGGCGCACGCTTTCTGGCGCGCGTGACCCGGCACCTGCGAATGCACGAGACTGAGCCACTGAATGTGCTCGTGGCCACCACCGGCCATACAGGCAGCGCCGTGGCCAATGGCATATGCGGAGTCGAAGGCATAAACATATATGTGCTGTATCCACGCAGTGTAACCCGGGCACAGGTTGCACACTTCACATCCCTCGAGAGCAATGTGCACGCCATAAAAGTGGACGGCACAATTGACGATTGCCGCCGGATATTGGCATCGGCAATGGCCGATACGGAAATGAACGAGAAACTGATGCTCACCACCGCCACTTCGCTGAACATTGGCCGCCTTCTGCCTAAAGTGTCAGTATTCTTCTACGGATATGCACGTATGCTGGCACAGAAAGAGAATGTCGGAGATGTGTGGGTCTCGGTGCCGTCGGGCAACCTGGGCAATCTGTTGGCCGGATACATAGCCATGCAGATGGGACTGCCGCTGAAAAAACTTATAGCCGCCTGCAACGCCAACGAAGCATTCCACAGGTACCTGTCGGACGGCATACTCCCCGCAGGACACAAGACCATAGCCACCTGCGCCTATGCCATGGACACAAGCAGCCCTGCTAACATAGACAGGATAATGGATCTGTGCCGGGGCAGCCTGACCACACTCAGACAAAGCGTGACCTCCGGAGCGGTGACCGACGATGAGATACGCCACACCATCAACGATGTATACGCCCGCACCGGATACATGCTTGATCCGCATTCTGCCGTGGGCTACCGCTGCCTGCGTGAAAAGCTGCCGCAGGGAGCCTCCGGCATAGTGCTCGCCACGGCTCATCCCGCTAAATCCATAGACATAATGACTGACATAACAGGCCGTGCGGTAGAACTCCCGCTACCTCTCACACGTTTCATGAATGACCGCCACCGCGAGGTCATTATACCGCCAACATATCCCGCTTTCAAAAAAATACTCAAGAGATAAGAAACATCAACAAGTTCACCAATTTTTACAAACCCCAACAATCATGTACACCAACAAACGTCAACTGAAAAAACGCATCAGCGCCATCGCCACAGAAGTAGTGGAAAGCGTGCTTCCCGCCGCCGTATACTCCGGAGCCATCACAGATGAAAAAGCAGAGGAATATATCCTGAAGATATCGCAGCTCAACGCCGAAGCACATTCGCGCATGGCCATAGCCTTCGATAAATCGCCGAAAGAATTCGAATCCATGGCACAGTACCACAAATCCCGCGCCCAATATTACCGCAACGCATACAAAAAACTCTCCGAAAGATTTGAAGCAGGCATCAACGCCATCCTCAAAGATATACACGAAGCCCTGAAGAAATGAATCTGAGCGCCTTGTTGCTCAAATGGATGGGGTGGAAAGTCGATATCACCATACCTGATTTCGACAAGTGCATCATATGCGTTGCCCCCCATACCAGCAACTGGGATTTCATCATAGGCAAACTTGCCTACACCGCGGCGGGGAGGGATGCCGGCTTCCTGATGAAAAGCAGCTGGTTTTTCTTCCCGCTCGGATGCTTTTTCCGTGCCATAGGCGGCATCCCAGTATCCAGAAGCAAAGACAAGACAAAATCGCTGGTGGCCACCGTAGTGGAGAAATTCAACACTTCCGGCAGGCTCACCATTGCCATTACCCCCGAGGGCACACGGTCACGCACTGAGCGATGGCACACCGGATTTCTGCAGATAGCACTGCAAGCCCACGTGCCAATCGCATTGGCTGTGCTTGACTTCGAACACAAGACAGCCTTCGTGCACGACACCTTCACCCCCGGGCCAGACACCGAGGCCGACATGGCCGCCATAAAGCGCTACTACAAAGGCTATAAAGGCAAATATCCTGAGAAATTCTGCACCGATTAGACAGAATACGTGCATGAAGCGGAGACACCCCCAAACTCCAACCTTATCAGTCTGCCATTTCACATACAATCGCCGTAGGGATAACCGTTTGACAATTCAAAAGTTTTTCGTAACTTTGCGGCGCAGCAATAGTGCTATTAAATAATAAACCAATAAAACGACATTAAAATATGGCAACAACAGCAGATTTCAAAAACGGTATGTGCCTCGATATCGACGGCGAATACTTCTTCATCGTGGAATTCCTCCACGTAAAGCCCGGGAAAGGCCCGGCTTTCGTACGCACCAAGCTCAAGAACGTACGCACAGGCCGCGTTCTTGACAAGACCTGGAATTCCGGCGTGAAAGTAAACGAAGTACGCATCGAACGCCGTCCGTACCAATACTCATACAAAGATGACATGGGATACCACTTCATGCACACCGAGACCTGGGAAGAAGTAGTGATTCCCGGCGAAAGCATCGAAGGCGTGGAATTCCTCAAGGACGGTGACATCTGCGAGGCCATGGTGCACGCAGCCTCCGAGACCATCCTCACATGCGAGATGCCCCAGAACGTAGTGCTTGAAATAACCTACACCGAGCCGGGCATCAAAGGCGACACCGCCACCAACACCCTCAAGCCAGCCACCGTGGAGACCGGTGCTGAGGTACGCGTGCCTCTTTTCATCAACATCGGCGACAAAGTACGCATCGACACCCGCGACGGACACTACGTGGAACGCATCAAGGAATAACATCCCGCTCCATCCATACCCGCCCTCTCTCCTCTATCCCTCTCCAGACCTTAGATCATTACACTAATATTTTTATGGCAGAAAAAAAAGAATTATTGTTCGACCAATTCCCGGGAGTATCCTACGAAGATTGGCGAGCAAAAGTTGAGGCCGACCTCAAAGGCGCCGACTTCAACAAGAAATTGGTGTGGCGCACCAACGAAGGCTTCAATGTACAGCCGATATATCGCGCAGAAGACATCGCCGGCCTTAAAACCACAGAGTCGCTTCCCGGCGAATATCCCTATGTACGCGGCACCCGCAGCAACAATGACTGGCTCACCCGCCAGGAGATCATTGCCGATACTCCAGAAGCCGCCAACGCCCTGGCAGTGGAAGTGCTCGGAAAAGGCTGCAACTCACTTGGATTCCATGTAGAGGATCCGTCAGCAGAAGTCGTGGCAACCCTGCTCAAAGGCATCGACATCAAGACTGTTGAGATAAATTTCAGCTGCTGCCAGCGCAAGACCGTAGATCTTGCCAAATCACTCGTGGATTATGTGAAAGCCCAGGGCGCGCAGGCCGAATTCCGCGGATCCATTGACTACAATCCCCTCAAACCCGCTCTGCGCCATGGACGTCAGATCCCCGCATGGCACCTTGACACCGCCAAGGAACTCATGGGCATATGCGCCGACGTGGAAGGCCTGAAAATATTTGCGGTTAATTCCGACACGCTCTGCAACGCAGGCGCATACATATATCAGGAACTCGGCTATGCCATGGCATGGGGCGCGGAATGGATGACAGTGCTCACCGACGCCGGATACACACCCGACCAGGTGGCTGCCCGCATCAAATTCAACATGGGCATCTCGTCTAACTACTTCATGGAGCTGGCCAAATTCCGTGCAGCGCGCATGCTGTGGGCTCAGATTGTGGAGCAGTACAAACCTGCCGACATCAATTCGGCCAAAATGCACGTACACGCCACCACCTCGAAATTCAACCAGACAATCTACGACGCACACGTAAATCTGCTGCGCTCACAGACCGAGACAATGTCGGCCGCTCTGGCAGGTGTGGACTCAATCACTACGACACCCTTCGACACCCCATACAAGACTCCCGATGCATTCTCCGAGCGCATTGCCCGCAACCAACAATTGCTTCTTAAAGAAGAAAGCCACCTTGACAAAGTGGTTGACCCTGCCGGTGGCTCCTACTATGTGGAGACACTCACAGTAGCCATCGCAAACGAAGCATGGAAACTATTCCTGGCCGTGGAAGACGAAGGCGGATTCTTCAAGCTCGTAGACGAAGGCAAGGTACAAGCTGAAGTGAACGCGTCATGCGACAAACGCCACACCGACGTGGCCCGCCGCAAAGAAATTCTGCTCGGCACAAACCAATATCCCAACATCAACGAAAAAGCCGCTGACAAAATCCAGACCGCAGGCTGTGCATGCCACTGCTCCGGACATGAGCATGAAGAAGGCGAAGGCGGACTGAAAATGCAGCGCGCCGCCACCGAATTCGAAGCACTGCGCCTGGCCACCGAACACGCCGCCAAGCGTCCGAAAGTGTTCATGCTCACCATAGGCAACCTGGCCATGCGTCTGGCTCGCGCTCAGTTCTCAACCAACTTCTTCGGCTGCGCCGGTTATGAGATCATCGACAACCTCGGATTCAACACCGTGGAGGAAGGCGTGGATGCCGCTCTGGCAAAAGGTGCCGACGTTGTGGTACTCTGCTCGTCCGACGACGAATACGCCACACTTGCACCCGAGGCATTCAAATACCTCAATGGCCGTGCAGAATTCGTAGTGGCCGGGGCTCCCGCCTGCATGGAAGAGCTCAAGGCCGCAGGCATCAACGACTATGTGCATGTGCGTTGCAACGTGCTCGACACGCTGAAAGATTTCAATTCACGTCTTCTCAAATAAGCAGTTACGAACATGAAACCCGATTTCAAAAACATCAATATCACGGCCGACGCATTCCAGGCCCAACATCAGCCCGTACCTGCTGCCGACACCTGGCTCACACCCGAGTTGATACCCGTAAAACCCATATACACAAAGTCAGACCTTGAAGGGCTGGAACACCTCAACTATGTATCCGGTCTCCCGCCATTCCTGCGCGGCCCGTACAGCGCCATGTATCCTCTGCGCCCCTGGACCATCCGCCAGTATGCCGGATTTTCCACCGCAGCCGAGTCCAACGCCTTCTACCGCCGCAACCTCGCTTCAGGCCAGAAAGGTCTGTCTGTGGCATTCGACCTGGCCACGCACCGCGGATATGATGCCGACCACGAGCGCGTGGTGGGCGACGTAGGCAAAGCCGGTGTATCCATATGCTCGCTCGATGACATGAAAGTGCTCTTCGACGGCATTCCTCTGAACAAAATGTCGGTGTCCATGACCATGAACGGCGCGGTACTCCCGGTACTCGCATTCTACATCAACGCCGGTCTGGAACAGGGCGCCAAACTCGAAGAAATGGCCGGCACCATACAGAACGACATTCTCAAGGAATTCATGGTGCGCAACACATATATATATCCGCCTGAATTCTCGATGCGAATCATCGCCGACATCTTCGAATACACATCACAGAACATGCCCAAGTTCAATTCGATCTCCATCTCCGGCTACCACATGCAGGAAGCCGGCGCCACATGCGACATCGAACTGGCATACACACTGGCCGACGGTCTGGAATATCTCCGTGCCGGTGTCAACGCAGGCATGGATATCGACGCCTTCGCTCCGCGCCTCTCATTCTTCTGGGCCATCGGCATGAACTTCTTCATGGAGATAGCCAAGATGCGTGCCGCCCGTATGCTCTGGGCCAAGATCGTGAAGCAGTTCAACCCCAAGAATCCCAAATCACTGGCCCTGCGCACACACTCACAGACATCAGGCTGGTCGCTCACCGAACAGGATCCGTTCAACAACGTAGGACGCACATGTATCGAAGCCATGGGCGCAGCCCTGGGCCACACCCAGAGCCTCCATACCAACGCTCTGGACGAAGCCATCGCCCTCCCCACCGATTTCTCAGCCCGCATCGCCCGCAATACACAGATCTACATCCAGGAAGAGACGATGATAACAAAGCAGGTCGACCCCTGGGCTGGATCATACTACGTAGAGGCTCTCACCAACGAGATAGCTCACCGCGCGTGGGAACACATCCAGGAGATCGAGAAGCTCGGCGGCATGGCCAAGGCGATCGAGACTGGTCTGCCCAAACTCCGCATCGAGGAAGCATCAGCACGTACCCAGGCCCGCATTGACTCTGGACGTCAGACAATCGTCGGTATCAACAAGTACCGCCTTGACCACGAAGATCCGATCGACATCCTCGAAATTGACAATACCGAGGTACGCAAGGAGCAGATCGAACGCCTTAACGAAGTGAAATCGCACCGCGACGAAGCCAAAGTGAAGGAAGCGCTTGCCGCCATCACCGAATGCGTGCGCACCAAGAAAGGCAACCTCCTGGATCTGGCAGTGAAAGCCGCCGGCCTCCGTGCCACACTGGGCGAAATCTCCGACGCATGCGAAGAAGTAGTTGGCCGTTACAAGGCCGTAATCCAAACCATCTCAGGCGTGTACTCATCAGAAACAAAACAAGACCCCGACTTCCTCAAGGCTCAGCAGATGTGCGAGGAATTCGCAAAACGTGAAGGCCGTCAGCCTCGTATCATGATTGCAAAAATGGGTCAGGACGGTCACGACCGCGGCGCCAAGGTTGTAGCCACTGGCTACGCCGACTGCGGCTTCGACGTGGACATGGGCCCACTCTTCCAGACACCGGCAGAAGCAGCCCGCATGGCTGTGGAGAACGACGTGCACATCCTGGGCGTATCCTCACTTGCCGCAGGCCACAAGACACTCATCCCGCAGGTGATTGCCGAGCTCAAGAAACTTGGCCGTGAGGACATACTGGTCACAGCTGGCGGTGTAATCCCGGCTCAGGACTATGACTTCCTGTATAAGGCAGGCGTAGCAGCCATCTTTGGCCCCGGCACACGCATCCCGCTTTCCGCCATCAAGATGCTTGAGATTCTGAACCAAGAATAATCGCATTACGTTCTAATTATATTGAGGAGGGTTTCGCGCCCTCCTCTTTTTTTATTACTTTTGCAACAATAATCAACATTATAATGAAAATCTGCATAGCCACATCCACCCGCGCCGACTGGGGACTGCTATCGCCTCTGGCCAAGCGATTGGACAGCATCCGTGGTGTCACACTCCAGATACTTGCCACCAATATGCATCTGTCGGAACGCTACGGGCACACTGCCGATGAGATTCTGGCCGACGGATTCCGGATTACAGAGGCAGTACCTATGCCTACCGATGGCGACACCGGAGCCGACAAGGCACATGCCATGGCCGCATGTCTGGCCGGATGTGCCGATGCACTGTCCCGGATGGCTCCTGACATACTTGTAATCCTTGGCGACCGCTACGAGATGCTCTCGGTGGCATCAGCGGCAGCAATCATGCGCATACCCATAGCCCACATAGCCGGTGGTGAGACCACCGAAGGTGCCATCGATGATAATATCCGTCATGCCATCACCATGCTGTCGTCGCTGCATTTCACTGCGGCCGAGCCCTACCGCGAACGCGTGCTGACCATGGGCAAGCCCGCGCACACAGTATTCAATGCAGGAGCCTTGGGTGTGTGGAATGCCATGCACCATCAGCTGATGTCACACAGAGAACTGGCGGAGAGCCTGGGTTTCGACTTCGAGGATAAACATCTGTTCGTTGCCACCTTCCATCCGGCCACGCTCGACTACGGAGCCTCCCCGGCAACCCGTGCCGCAGAGATGCTCGCAGCCATTGACAGATTTCCTGACTATAAAACCATACTGACATATCCCAACAACGACGCCGGATCGGCAGATATAATCCACCTCATTGAGGGATACGCAGCCACTCGCCCCGGACGCGTGCTGCTTATTAAATCACTGGGTAAAACGCGCTACCTCTCGGCCCTCTCTTTCGCCGCCGCGGTGATAGGAAATTCATCAAGCGGAATCGTGGAAGTACCAGCCACGGGAGTGCCCACTGTCGACATCGGCATCCGGCAAAAAGGACGGCTATGCGGCCCATCGGTAATACACTGCGGAGACACAGCCGATGAAATATCACAAGCCATATCTCTGGCGCTGTCTCCCGCCCACCTGCAGACTGCCTCCCGAAGAGAAAATCCGTATTATCGCGACGATACGGTAGATTTCATTGCAGACAAACTGCTGAATCACAAAAATATTTGCTAAATTTGCATTCAGGCATGCCACAATTCGTCAAAAATATCATTGACAGATCAATTGCAATATGGAAATATTGCGCCGACGGTGTCTGGAGCGACAACCGCAGGATATGGTGGGTAAACATGGTCAAAACCTTGAATATCACCGTAAAATCATTTCTTGACACCGATATCCAATCGCAGGCATGCGCCCTCACATACCGCACACTGCTTGCAATCGTACCCGCCCTCGCGCTCGTATTCGCGATTGGCCGGGGATTCGGATTCCAGAATCTGCTGCAGGACGAATTGCTAAGGATATTTCCGGCACAACACCAGATGATAATATATGCCCTGTCCTTTGTGGATTCATATCTCAACCAGGCTTCCGAAGGGCTGTTTGTGGGTGTTGGCATAGTATTCCTGCTATGGACCCTGATATCCCTGGTGGGGAGTGTCGAGGATGCTTTCAACCGCATATGGATCGTGAAAGAAGGCCGGAGCATCTGGCGCAAAATCACTGACTATACCGCCATGTTCCTCATCCTTCCGGTACTTATGATCTGCAGCAGCGGACTAACCATATTCGTGAGCTCGTCGCTCTCATCACTGTTTGAGATCAGTTTCATGACTCCGGTGCTCACCGTAATTTTCGAATGCGGGTCGTGGATATTCACATGGCTGTTCTTCACCGCAGTATTCATGCTAATACCAAACACGCATGTCCGCTTCACCAATGCACTGATAGCCGGCATATTCTCAGGCACAGGCTTTCTGATTCTGCAATGGCTGTTTGTCAGCGGACAACTGTATGTATCGAAATACAATGCCATCTACGGCAGCTTCTCATTCCTGCCATTGATGCTCCTGTGGATGCAGCTGGCCTGGGTGATATGCTTAACCGGGGCACTGATATGCTACGCCTCCCAAAATATATTCCTATACAGTTTTTCCAATCAGGTGAAAGCCATCTCACCCGATTACAACCGTCAGGTGACAGTAGCCGTGGCTGCCGCAATCGTGCAACGCTTCACTGCCGGGATGCCACCGCTCACAAGCCGACAGATAGCACTGGCCTACGGCCTGCCCTCCCGCCTGGTAAGCGAGACAATCAGTACGCTGTGCCGCGCCGGGGTAGCCTCAATGGTAGTGATTGACGAAAAAAAGGAGATATATGGCTATCAGCCGGCCGTAGATCCCGACACTCTCACCGTGGCCGAACTGTTACGACGCATCAACGACCTTGGCATGCAGGATTTCATACCCGGATTCAATGCCAATTTCCCGGGAGTGACCTCGGCAATGTCTCAGATCAGACAAGCCAAACTCAATCAAGCCAAACAATTCAAATTATCCGATATACAAATCATTCAACCAAACGATTAACAATGAAAAAAGTCATCTCCACCACTGCAGCTCCTGGCGCCATCGGCCCGTACAGCCAAGCCATCGACACCGGTTCAATGCTATACGCTTCAGGCCAGATCCCCATCAACCCCGCCACAGGCCTAATCCCTGAAGGCATAAAGGCTCAGACCGCACAGGCCATGGCCAACGTCAAGGCTATCCTCGCCGCAGCAGGCCTTACCGTAGACAATGTAGTGAAAACCACCGTATTCCTCGCCGACATGGGCGATTTCGCCGCCATGAACGAAGTGTACGCCGAAAACTTCACCGCCCCCTACCCCGCCCGCTCCGCCGTGGCTGTGAAAGACCTCCCCAAAGGCGTGATGGTAGAGATTGAAGTAATTGCCGCAAAATAACCGTCTGATTTTTATTTGCATAATTACAGAAAAAGGCGTATCTTTGCACCGCTTTTTCAGCATCCCGTGTGATGGGAAATTAAGAAGCAAACAACAACCTTAATTTTTAGTAACACAATCTTTTTAACGATGAAAGTATTTCAATTAGCAGCCGACCCCCGCGTGGCTCTCGGCAAGAAAGCCACCAAGGCTCTCCGCGCCGAAGGTAAAATTCCTGTAGTGCTCAATGGCGGTGACGTAGTGGAGCTCCCCTACAACGGCACACTCATGGATGGTCAGAAAATTGTGGAAATCGGCGACAACAAAGGTCTGATCACCACAGACCTTACCGTTAGCCAGGAAGCTGTGCGCAAGCTCATCTACACACCCGACATCTTCGCAGTAGAACTCTCTTTTGACGGAGTTAAGAAAATGGCTGTCGTTAAGGATATCCAGTTTGATCCCGTAAAGGACACAATCCTGCACATCGACTTCCTCGAAGTAAACGACAAGAAGCCCGTCGTCATTGACATCCCCGTGAAGCTCGAAGGCCACGCCGAAGGTGTGAAAGCCGGTGGTAAGCTCACCCTCTCTATGAAGAAAATCCGCGTGAAAGCTGTCTACACTGCCATTCCCGAGCGCGTTGTCATCAACATCGACCACCTCGGCCTCGGCAAGACCATGCAGATCGGCGACCTTCACTTTGAAGGCCTCGAACTCGTCAACGCCAAAAACGCCGTGGTTTGCGCCGTTCAGCTCACCCGCGCCGCCCGTGGTGCCGCTGCAGCTGCCGCCGCTGAAAAATAATATCCCTGCTGATGAAACATCTGATTGTCGGCCTGGGGAATATCGGCGACGAATACCGGAATACCCGCCACAACATAGGATTTATGATATTGGATGCCTTTGCACAGGCATCCAATATCTCTTTTTCCACCGAACGCTACGGCGACGTAGGCCGGGGACGCATACGCAACCAACAGGTAGTGCTTCTCAAGCCATCCACATTCATGAATCTTAGCGGCAATGCCGTGAGGTATTGGAAAGACAAAGAAGGCATCGAGATCGACAACATTCTGGTGCTCGTCGACGACATAGCACTCCCATTCGGAGCCATTCGCATCAAACCATCCGGCAGCGACGCCGGACACAACGGCCTGAAGAACATCGCGCAGATGCTCGGCACACAGGCGTATCCACGCCTACGCTTCGGCATTGGCAACGACTTCCCACGCGGATGCCAGATCGACTATGTGCTCGGGCACTTCACGCTGGATCAGCGGCAACAGCTCCCCACCCGTATCAACATAGCCACCGACGCTATCCGTGATGCAGTGCTCGCCGGGCTGCAAAACGCAATGTGCACATACAACAATAAATAAGTGATTATGGCAAAGACAGAAGTCCGAATTGACAAATGGATGTGGGCCATGCGCATATTCAAGACACGCACCATCGCCACCGAGGCATGCAAGAAAGGCCGTGTATCAATTGGCGCGGACGCTAATCCAGCCAAGCCATCTCGCACCATCAAGGTCGGAGATGTCATAAATGTGCGCAAACCGCCGGTAACATACTCATTCCGCGTACTCGCCCTCACCGAGAATCGCCTCGGTGCCCGCCTGGTACCGGAATACATGGAGAATATCACCCCAAAAGACCAACTCGACTTGCTCGAAGTAGTGAAGATATCAGGATTCATCGACAGACGGAAAGGTCTCGGACGCCCCACAAAACGCGAAGGTCGCGAACTTGAGAAATTCACCTCTGATGTCTACGATTCCGACGGCTGGGATTTTGACTTCGATTTCGACGACGAAGACGACCTGTGACCATGCAGCCACGACGGACGGAACTCCACATCATAATGCCTGTGCATCAGCCGCACCGTGGCATACGCTATCAGAGCGCATAGAGTGAGCGGAAAGAACATGGAGAAATCCCCCACCATCTCTGATGTGAGGAATATTGCCATCAGCGGAGCCTGTATAGTGCCGGCCATCACTCCCGCCATACCGAACAATGCAAAATTAGACACATTCAGATGCGTGCCCATTAGCGTATTGGACGCATAGGCGAAAAGCAAGCCACCCATGCACCCTGCGAATAACGTAGGAGCGAAATCCCCTCCCACACCACCGCCAGAGTTCGTACAAGCCGTGGCTATACTTTTGAGCGCGACAGTGCCAGCCACAAAAAATATCAGCACCCATGGCCCTGACAGCCTGAACAGCACCGTGTCGCGCATCACATCAGCGTCATTACCGTTGATAATCTCTGCGAGCACTCCATATCCCTCGCCATATAGCACCGGAAAAATAAAAATCATCAGTCCCACGGCCGATCCCGACACCAGATTCTTGACCCACGGATTTCTTATGCGCCCCATCCACCCCTCAGTCTTATTCATCATATACGAATAATACAAGGAATACAGGCCACAGAACACACCCAGCGCCACCACACCAAGCATCATGTGCGTATCAAAGAAATTCTTCGGCAGATAAGCTATATCCACGGTAAAACCGGAACAAGCATACGCCACACAAGCCGCGGCCAGGCATGAGAACACCAATGCGACCACTGAAATTGTTGTCATCGGCATCCCCAGCACCTCCAGGGCGAACATGGCTCCGCCAACAGGCGCCTTGAATACGCCGGCGATACCGGCAGCAGCCCCGATTATCACAAATGTGCGCAATACATCGTCGGGCAAACGAAAATACTTACCCACATTTGACCCTATGCCTGCACCGGCATACGCAATCGTGCCCTCGGATCCCGCCGAGCCGCCGAACCCCAAAGTAAGCGTGCACGCAATTATAGGCGCATATGACAGATGACGCGGCAGCCTGTAATCACCTTTTTTGAGAGTATCCGAAATTTTCTCGCAGCCAAATTCCATATCATCCTTCACCACATACCGGCAGTAGACACCACACAGCACTATCCCCACAACAGGCAGCAGCAAAAACAGAAAATTATAGTGATCCGACGGAACAAGCCCCTTAGCCACCTCTGTGAGCCACCCGATGAGATCCTTGAGCACGGCCGCGCCCAATCCCGCTGCCGCGCCCACCACAATAGCCAATAACGCCAGGAATTTTTTTTCTGACATACTCCGGCGCATACCGTTCACCACCACCGACAGGCGGCCTCTGAAATCCTCGAGCAATCTCATCTTAAAAAAAGTTGTGTCATTTTCAAAACAAGCTCACCCCTGATAAAGTTGCGCGCCATACGCTTGCTTTTGTCAATGAAAATCACTACCTTTGCCCCACAAAAATCCAACCGCGGTTAGTTATGACTAAATTCAACGAATACCAGAATTTCAATCTCTCCGATATAAACAAGGACATTCTGCAGCAGTGGAACACAGCCCACATCTTCGAGCAGACCCTGAAGCTGCGTGAAGGCTGCCCCTCCTTCGTGTTCTATGAAGGCCCGCCATCGGCCAACGGCATGCCCGGCATACACCATGTTATGGCCCGCACCATCAAGGACATATTCTGCCGTTACAAGACCATGAAAGGATTCCACGTCAAGCGCAAAGCCGGATGGGACACCCATGGGCTGCCCGTGGAGCTCGGAGTGGAAAAAGCCCTTGGAATCACCAAAGAAGACATAGGCAAGAAGATCTCTGTTGACGAATACAACACTGCATGCCGCCGCGAGGTGATGAAGTACACCAAAGAATGGGAGACCCTCACCAATACCATGGGCTACTGGGTTGACCTCCAGGATCCGTATATCACATACGACAACCGCTATATCGAATCCGTATGGTGGCTTCTGGCTCAGCTCTACAACAAAGGCTTCCTTTATAAAGGCTACACCATCCAGCCCTATTCGCCTGCCGCCGGCACAGGTCTCAGCTCCCATGAGCTGAATCAGCCGGGATGCTACCGCGATGTAAAGGACACCACATGCATAGCGCAATTCCTCATCACCGACCCCAAGGACACAATGACAGGCTGGGGCAAACCTTACTTCCTGGCATGGACCACAACTCCATGGACACTCCCGTCCAACTGCGCCCTGGCTGTAGGCCCCGCCATCAAATACAATGTGGTGCGCACATACAATCCCTACTCCGGAACACCAGTAACCGTAGTGCTCGCCGATGCGCTCATGGGCAGTGTGCTCAACCCCAAGGCCGCCGAAGCGCCTCTGGAACAGTACGCAAAAGGCGACAAAGTGATACCTTACCAAGTGGTGGCATCATACACCGGTGCCGATCTCACCGACATGCACTATCAGCAACTGATGCCGTGGATCAACCCCGGCACAGGCGCATTCCGCGTGATCTCAGCAGATTATGTCAGCACCGAGGATGGTACCGGAATCGTACACATCGCCGGCACATTCGGCGCAGACGACGACCGTGTATCCAAACTCAACAACGTGCCTGCCATGCTGCTCACCGACACCGACGGCAACCGCCGGCCTATGGTCGACCCCACCGGCCGCTTCTACCGCATAGCCGATCTTGATCCTGAATTTGTGGCACAGAATGTCAATATTGACGAATACACCCCCTGGCAAGGCAAATACGTGAAGAACGCCTTCGATCCTGATGCCACTGAAGACACAGAGACTCTTGACGTGGAACTGTGCATGTACCTCAAACAGCGCGACATGGTGTTCAAGATTGAAAAGCATGTACACTCATATCCACACTGCTGGCGCACCGACAAACCAGTGCTGTATTACCCGCTCGACAGTTGGTTCATCCGCACCACAGCCGCCCGCGACCGTCTCATAGCCCACAACAAGACCATCAATTGGAAACCAGCCTCCACAGGATCCGGCCGATTCGGCAAATGGCTTGAAAACCTCCAGGACTGGAACCTGTCGCGCAGCCGCTACTGGGGCACTCCTCTGCCCATCTGGCGCACCGAAGACGGAGCCGAGGAAATCTGCATAGACTCCGTACAGACTCTCTACAATGAAATTGACAAGTCCGTGGCTGCCGGTATCATGTCTGAGAATCCCTTCCGCAAAGCAGGATTCACTCCCGGCGAATACGACAAGGATAATTACGAGAAAATCGACCTGCACCGCCCGTATGTCGACGACATAATACTCGTATCCCCATCAGGCAAACCGATGCGCCGCGAGCTTGACCTGATCGACGTATGGTTTGATTCCGGATCCATGCCTTACGCCCAGATACACTATCCTTTCGAAAACAAGGAAGGACTCGAATCCGGCGAACTTTATCCGGCCGACTTCATTGCCGAAGGCGTCGACCAGACACGCGGCTGGTTCTTCACCCTCCATGCCATCGCAGGCATGGTATTCGACAAGGTGGCCTACAAAGCCGTGGTATCCAATGGACTCGTGCTTGATAAATTCGGCAACAAGATGTCCAAACGTCTGGGCAATGCCGTAAATCCGTTCGTCACCATTGACAAATACGGATCAGACCCCGTGCGCTGGTACATGATAGCAAATTCCGCGCCATGGGATAACCTGAAATTCGACATCGCCGGCGTGCAGGAAGTGTCACGCAAATTCTTCGCCACACTCTACAATACATACTCGTTCTTCGCACTCTACGCCAATGTCGACGGATTCACACCCGACATGCCTCAGATACCTGTGGACAAACGTCCGGAGATCGACCGCTGGATACTGTCGCTGCTTAATTCGCTGATCATCACAGTAGACCAGGCACTTGCCGACTACGAACCCACCAAAGCCGCCCGCGCCATCAATGATTTCGTAGGCGACAACCTGTCCAACTGGTATGTGCGCCTCAACCGCAAACGCTTCTGGGGCGGAGGCCTGACCGAAGACAAGCTCTCTGCTTACCAGACGCTATACACATGTCTGCGCACGGTAGCCCTCCTCATTGCCCCCATATCGCCGTTCTTTGCCGACCGCCTGTACCTTGACCTCACTCCGGGCGCCACCTCTGTGCACCTGGCCGATTTCCCCGCAGCCGATAAATCGCTCATCGACACAGATCTGGAGCACCGTATGTCGGCGGCTCAGACCATAACATCGCTTGTGCTCTCGCTCCGCCGCAAATCCAACATCAAGGTGCGCCAGCCCCTTCAGCAGATCATGATCCCCGCCATCGATGACGAACAGCGCCGCATACTCCAGAGCATCGAACAATTGGTACTCACCGAGGTCAACGTGAAGAGCCTCCGCATCGTCTCCTCCGACGAAGGCGTACTGGTGAAACGCGTCAAGCCCGATTTCAAGAAACTCGGCCCGAAATTCGGCAAACTCATGAAATCCGTGGCTACCGCGATACAGCAGATGTCGCAGCAACAGATCGCACAGCTCGAACGCGACGGCTCAATCTCGCTCAATGTCGCTGAAACCGAAGCGCTTATCGAGGCAGCCGACGTCGAGATCATATCCGAGGACATCCCCGGATGGCTCGTCGCCAACCAGGACAACATTACAGTGGCTCTCGACATCACCATCACTCCCGAGCTCCGTCGCGAAGGCATTGCCCGTGAGATAGTGAACCGTGTGCAGAACATCCGAAAAAGCCGAGACTACCAGATCACCGACCGAATCAACCTGGTCTTCGCCGCCAACGCCGAAACAGATTCTGCCATTGCCGACTTCAGCGACTACATAGCCACGCAAGTGCTCGCATCGTCAGTCTCCGTGTCGGCCGACATCACTGCTGCCACGGCAGGAGCCGAGGTGCTTGACCTCGACGGCATCGGATTACCCATATGCATCAGCTTAGCCTAAAACTTTAAATCAATATTTAACAATATAACGCCCCAGGCGTTATATTGTTAAATTTACATAACACAATCAATATCATGACCGAAAAGACAAGGTATACCGACGAGGAACTTCAGGAATTCAAGGAACTCATACTCGCGAAACTCGAAAAAGCACAGGCTGAATATAACCAACTGTGCCAGAGTGTGAACAACAGCGACGGCAATGATGTTGCCGACACGTCGCCCACGTTCAAGGCACTCGAAGAAGGAGCCGACACCCTGGAGAAAGAACATGCAGCACGAATGGCCGAACGACAGCGCAAATTCATACAACATCTGCAGGCCGCCCTGGTGCGCATCGAAAACAAGACCTACGGCATATGCCGCGCCACTGGCAAACTCATTCCCAAAGAGCGCCTGCGTGCTGTGCCGCACGCAACTCTCGGCATCGACGCCAAACAGAATAAATAATCCCAACAATCCGCGGCCTGAAAACCGCAGCACTCACTAATATGCCATCATCACATCGCGGTCGATGGGCCGCCGCCATAATACTGATTGTAATTCTGCTCGACCAGGCTCTGAAGATCTGGGTCAAGACCTCGTTCTACTGGGGTGAGGACATGGAGATACTACCATTCTTCCATCTGCGCTTCGTGCAGAACCCCGGCATGGCTTTCGGATGGCAACTGGGCAGTAAACTCATGCTCACACTGTTCCGCATCGTAGTGGTGGGACTGCTGATCTGGTACCTGATAAAACTGCGCAACACCTCGAAGGTACCCATGGGATATATCGTATGCATAGCATTGATCATCGCCGGAGCCGCCGGCAACATATTCGACTGCGTGTTCTACGGCCAGATATTCAACAATCCATACCCAACGCAGATAGCACATTTCGTACCTTGGGGCGATGGTTATGCCGACATCTTCCATGGCATGGTGGTCGACATGCTCTACTTCCCCCTGTTCTCATTCACATGGCCATCATGGATTCCAGTTGTCGGAGGAGAAGTATTCTCATTCTTCGACCCTGTTTTCAATCTTGCCGATGCTGCCATCTCCGTCGGCATGCTCGTCCTCATTTTCTTCTACCACAAATACATCATGGTGCTTTCTGATGAAAATGTCGACGAAATCGATCGTAAACGCCAATCCACAAAAGCCGACAGCACAGATCAATGAGATTTCTGCCTCTGATAGTAACAGTCATCGTCGTGCTGGCCACGGCCACTGGATGCCACAAGATACCCGAGGAAGTGCTGCCGCCGGATGATATGGCAGCGCTGATGGCCGACGTGCATATAGGCGAAAGCTATGTTGAGAACAACCACCGGGCTTTTCCTACCGACTCAGCCAAGCAAGCCCTGAAGCAATCCATCCTGATAGCCCACAACGTATCACAGGAGACATTCGACACATCCATGATGTGGTATGGCCGGCATATCGACAAATACCTTGAAATGTACGACCTCACAATCGGAATCCTGAACCAACGTCAGGCCGCCGCCGGATCAGTCATGACCCAGCAGGCCATGTCTGTGGCTGGCGACTCGGTCGACATCTGGAGCGCCCCCACACACATGGTGATCTCAAGCCGCATGCCATCGCCAATGCTATCGTTCACCTTACCGGCGGATGACAACAGCGAACGCGGCGACCGCTACACCTGGCGCATGAAATTCGTCAACGGAGACGCCTCCGTGCGTTGGGCTCTTGTGGCAGAATACTCCGACTCCACGGTGGATATCATGAACCTCACCACCAATGGCCGCGAATGGAACGAAATCTCATTTTCCGCCGACACCACACAGGATCTGAAAGAAGTGCGTGCGCTGATGATGCCTTCCGTCCCGCTTGCATACGACCTGTGGATCGACAGCATTTCCCTGATACGCAAACGCCACACACCTGAGGCCGGCCCCGCACGCTACAGCGGAAAGCGCCGATATCCCATACTGTACTGATGCGACGCATACTGGCGCACAATATCGTCTACCGGGGCATTGACCATCGGCTGTCCGTAGCACAGATAGCCGACGACGGGACAGTCTCCGTCCAACCATTCACAGAAGAGACGGCATCCACCGAATTTGTCAACGGCACATTCGACCTGGATCAGTTTATCCGAGCCTCACATCTGCCAGATCCACAAGACGTGTCACAATCGCATATATCGTAAGACCCGCCGCGGAGTGTATCTGCAATTTCGACACAATATTGCGCCGGTGGGTCATGACCGTATTCACTGACACGCACAGTTCGTCAGCGATCTCCTTATTGGACAATCCCTTGACTATACCAGCCACAATTTCTTTCTCACGGGCCGTAAGCTCAGGATATTCCTCCTCGGGCGCACCATCCACAAATCGGCGCATTGTATCCTCAAGCGCCTCACGGCTGTCATATATGCTCAGCACAGCATCGGCCGCCTTATGTAATTTCTCAGATACAGCCAGCGCTGACAATAACACCACTTTGACACCATGGCACCTGCTCCTGCAGAACTCCAATAAATCAGCCTGACCTACGACAGCATGGTCAGCGATAACCACACAGGCTTTCTTTCCCTCCGTCCATTGGCACAATTCATCGAACGGCACTTCGTCGTAGTCAATATCCGCACCACTCAGATCACTCAGCACAGATATCATTCCGTCCACCACAATGGCCGGACACCCGGTAATGGCCACAAACGTCTTTTTCATCGCTTTTCAATCTTTTCCACCATTGGCACCAATATATGATTCTCAATATCCGTATGCTTGGCCAGATCATCTTCAGCGGTATACAGATCCACAAGCACATCGTACATGACATCCGGACGTGAGGTCCTGTAATACCGCATTATGATGTTCTTGAGTTCATTCAAACTGTCCCCAATCTCATCATGGTGCCGCAGAAATTCACCTATGCAATACCCTCCGGTATCACCTCCGTCCTCAAGCGCACGGACATATGGGAACACCACATCCTCCTCATAGGCGAAATGCCTTCTGACCTCCCCCATATAGGCATCATAATATTGTATTATCGCCGGATTGATATTATTATTCTCCTCATCGAGGGCATTCAGAAGATTGCGACGGATGTGCGGAAACTTATAGCCCAAAAAATAAACATGCGACCTGCGCAGGAATCCGGCCACCTCCGACGCCGGCACACGAGCCATTACGTCCCTGTCAATCTTGCCGGAAAGCGTGAAGTTCACTATCAGCAGAAACAAATCCTCATCCACTTTCGCTTCGGCACACACTTGCGATATACTCTGCGCGCCGAAGCCCAACGGCAATCCCAGACGGCTTAATACCGGCAGGATATTGTAATCGCATCTCACCAGTTCGCTCACCTTGTCTTTCCCGCTGAATTTATGTATTATTCTCATATGCCTTGAATAGTTACTCAATATTATTTATATTTGTAAACACTACTACAAATTTATCCATTTCTTTCATTAATTGCAAACGACGCACAGTTGCATTCGGCATTGCGCGCAACAGTTAAGTATAATCATTCTAAATAACAATTTCATCAAATTAATTTCATAAATGCCTATCTCCTACATCTTTCAGATACGCGATTAGAAATCTCAACGCGGTTGTGGAACGAATATATACGCCCTGATACAATGCTAATCCATAGTATATTGCATCATTTTTGTAAAGCAATGCTTTAATATTATTTAAAGTATTGGTGTAATCTGCTGAATAGTACACACTTGACTAAAGTTCCGTAAATCCAAATATTTTCGCCGAATTTTTTTATAATTTTTTTGCCTAAATTTGCATTGCAATATAAGAGCGGGCGCGCAAGCGCCCTTTTCCATCAAAACAAGTGAACGAACCCCGGCACATACAACTCTGGAACGATTGTCTTGCTTTCATCAAAGACAATCTTGACGAGCACATCTTCAATACATGGTTCAAGGACATCAGGTCTTACGGATTTGAAGATGGCATGCTCACCCTCATAGTGCCGTCTTCGTTCTTCGTAGAGCAGCTCGAGGAGCGTTTCATCGGTCTGCTTGAGACTGCCAAGAACAAAATCTATGGCACAGATGTGCAGCTCTTCTACCGCTACTATCAGGTGCATAACCAACCAGAGACTGCGGTAAACCAGCTAAGCACGAAACCATCGCCCGCCATCCTGCGCGGACAGTCGGCTCAGCCAGCCAACCCGTTTGCCACTGAACAACCGGCCGACATTGACTCACAGCTGAATCCCCGATACAACTTCGGCAACTACTGTGCAGGCGAGTCCAACAAAATCGCCCGCGCCATAGGCGAATCCATTGCCGACAACCCCAACAGCCACACTTTCAACCCACTGTTCATCTTCGGCCCCACCGGCGTGGGCAAAACCCACCTCATCCAAGCCATCGGGATAAAACTGAAAGAGCGCAACCCTGCCTCACGTGTGCTATACGTCACCGCACGCCTATTCGAGAGCCAATATACAGCCGCCGTCGCCAATAAAAACACCAACAGCTTCTTCCACTTCTATCAGAGCATCGACACCCTGATTGTAGATGACATACAGGATCTAAAAGGCAACAAACCGGCCACACAGAACACCTTCTTCCACATCTTCAACCATCTGCACCAGAACGACAAACAGATAATCCTGTCAAGCGACTGCGCACCGGCTGAAATGGAAGGCTTCGAGGCCCGTCTGCTGTCACGTTTCAAATGGGGCATGTCGGTCGAGCTTGAGAAGCCGGATCTGGCACTGCGTCGCAGCGTGCTGATACAAAAAGCGCGCCAGAATGGCATCCAACTCCCCGACGATGTGGTGGAATACATAATCCAGACCGTCACCGACAGCATACGCGATCTCGAAGGCATCGTGGTATCCCTGGTGGCGCACGCCACCATCACAGGCAGCGACATCACTCTCGACCTGGCCCGCTGCGTGCTCTCACGCGCCGTAAAGATCAAGACACGACAGGTAAACTTCGAGGTGATAGCCCAACAAGTAAGCGCATATTACGACATCGACCCTGACCTGCTCTACACCAAATCACGCAAACGTGAGATTTCCGACGCGAGACAGATCGTGATGTTCCTTGCGAAAAAAATCGCGAAAATGCCTATCGTCACCATCGGACAAAAACTTGACCGCACACATGCCACCGTAAACTACGCCTGCAACACCATACAGGAGCGCCTGGCATTTGAGAAACAGCTACAGACAGACATTGACCAGATCCAGGCCTCAATACTCGCATTCTGAATCACACATCCATAAAAAAAACAGAATGGGCAGAAGCTAAATAGCACGCTTTTGTCCATTTTTCAGCATCTTTTTTTCTTCCAAAAAACCGTTTCTTAATTCTGCCGGCATAAAATCCGGGATTTTTTCGTATTTTTGTACAATCACTTTGATTCTCACATTTAAATTTAAATCTAAATATAAATGAAAAAACTAATCGCATTTTCGGCTATAACTGCGGCAGCAATCTCCGCCCAGGCCGCCCAGGTAGAGATCCGACTGAATCCGTCAGACTCCGCACCCGTTATCCCCAAAGAAATCTACGGACAATTCTCCGAACACCTCGGCACCTGCATCTACGGTGGTCTGTGGGTGGGCGAGGACTCCCCCATCCCCAACACCAACGGCTACCGCAATGATGTGCTCGGCGCCCTGCGCGACCTGCATGTGCCCGTTCTGCGTTGGCCAGGAGGATGCTTCGCCGACGAATACCACTGGATCGACGGCATAGGTCCGAAAGAAAACCGCCCGCGCATGGTCAACAACAACTGGGGCGGCACTGTCGAAGACAACAGCTTCGGCACACACGAATTCTTCAACCTCTGCGAGCTCATAGGCTGCGAGCCATACCTTAGCGGCAACGTAGGCAGCGGCTCCGTGGAAGAACTCGCCAAATGGGTGGAGTATATCACAGCCGAGAGCGGCCCCATGGCCGAACGCCGTATGGCAAACGGACGCCAGAAACCATGGAGACTGAAATATCTGGGCGTAGGCAATGAAAGCTGGGGTTGCGGCGGCAGTTTCCGTGTGGAATATTACGCCGACGTATACCGCCGTTACCAGACCTATTGCCGCGACTACAACGGCAACCACCTGTTCAAGATCGCCTCAGGCGCCAATGCCAGTGATTACAACTGGACGCAAGTGATGATGCAGCAAGCCAAAGACCAGATGCACGGCATATCCATGCACTACTACGCCGTGGACGACTGGAGCAACCATGGATCGGCCACAAAATTCACAGATGACGACTATTACAAGTCGCTTGCCATCTGCCTGGTGATGGAAGACATTGTGAAAGGCCACTGCCGCGTGATGGACGAGTACGACCCCCAGCGCAAGGTAGCGCTCATGGTGGATGAATGGGGCACATGGTGGGACGAAGAGCCCGGCACCATACGCGGACATCTCTACCAGCAGAACACCATGCGCGATGCCATGGTGGCTGCACTCACCCTGAACATATTCCACAACTACACCGAACGCGTGAAAATGGCCAACATCGCCCAGATCGCCAACGTGCTGCAGGCCATGGTGCTCACCAAGGACGACAAGATGGTGCTCACTCCCACATATTATGTATTCAAGATGTACGCAGCCCATCAGGATGCCAAATCAATACCCGTGACCACTGACACTCCCGAGCGCACGGCAATGGAAGGCCGCCCCGCAGTGCCGACAATATCTGCCACTGCATCTGAAAAGGATGGCAAATACACCATCTCAGTAGCCAACACCGATCTCAAGGAAGCGCAGGACATCACGATTGACATGTCCTCAATCAAGGCTGGCAAAAAAGTGACCGGCGAGATACTCCGCGCCGCCGACATACGCGACTACAACGACTTCGACGCTCCCGACAAGATAAAGACCGCGGCATTCGACAAGGCAAAGATCAAAGGCGGCAAACTCACCTTCACCATCCCCGCCGCCTCCATCATCACCCTCACACTCTGATATTTTTCCCACAAAAAGGCAGCGGGTTGCGTCGTCATGTCGCAACCCGCTGATATTTTCACATCAATTCAAAAAATCAGAAGAAGTAGGCCAGACGCACGGTCCACTGGCGGGCGCGGGCACTGTAGTCGGTGAGGAGCTGTGTCTTGAGCACATAGGTCATGCCCCAGGTGTATGAGGCCGAAATCTGCCAGCGGCGCCAGAGCTCGGCTCCCAGACCGGCAGTGAGAGCCAGATCCCCCCCAGCATATTTTATTGCATCGCATTTGCCATGAGCCAATGTGATTGACAGATCCGGGCCACCATATACAAACGGCGCGAAATAATCCTCCAGGCCATTTAGGCGCGTGTACTTAAACCGCAAATGAAACGGTATGTTGAGCTGATGGACGGAAAGGCGCTCATTGCCATAGCCTTGTGAGCTCCATATCAACTTTTCGCCAAGATTCACCTTCGCACCGGCCAGATTGTAAATCAAACCCAGATCAAGGCCAAAACCGATGCCTGGGAACATCATCTCACCCTGCACACCGGCCTGAAATCCCATAGTCTGGTCCACCGACACAAGGTCCTGCTTGAAAGTAAGGTTGGTGATCGTAGGTCCGGCGACAGCCGCATATCTGAACTGTGCACGCGCCGTGAAACCATAAGCACATGCTACGAAAATCATGACAAGAGATACTATCTTTTTCATCTGGGAATCTTTCTTGGAATATATGTAGGTGCAAATGTACGAAAAAAATCCGAATAGCCCTCAATTTTGTTATTAATCTAAAGTGTTGTAACTTTGTGAAAATTTAAGAGGTCATCAGATGCAAGATATTCCAACAATAAATACGGAGAGGGCAGTGCTTATAGGCCTGATCACTCCCGAGCAGCCTGAAAACAAAGCGAAAGAATATATCGACGAGCTTGCGTTTCTGGCCGACACCGCCGGCGCAGAGACTGTAAAGACTTTTTTCCAGAAAGCCGACTACCCCAATCCGCGCACTTTCGTGGGCAAAGGCAAGCTACAGGAGATACGCGAATACATAGAGGCCAACGATATCTCTATGGCCATATTTGACGATGACCTGTCAACGAAGCAGGTTGCCAACATCGAGCGCGAGCTGAAAGTGAAGATCCTTGACCGCACAAGCCTGATCCTCGACATATTCGCACGCAGGGCACAGACGGCCACCGCGCGCACTCAGGTGGAGCTGGCACAGTACCAGTATCTGCTGCCACGCCTGACCCGAATGTGGACGCACCTCGAACGCCAGCGCGGCGGCATAGGCATGCGTGGCCCCGGCGAGACACAGATCGAGACTGACCGCCGTATCATCCTTGACCGCATCTCACGCCTGAAAGAGGAACTCCGCGCCATAGACCGCCAGAAATCCATACAGCGCAAGAATCGCGGCAAGCTCACGCGTGTGGCTCTGGTAGGATACACCAACGTGGGGAAATCCACTCTGATGAATCTTCTGAGCAAGAGCGATGTATTCGCCGAAAACAAGCTCTTTGCCACTCTGGATACCACTGTGAGAAAGGTTGTGATAGAAAACCTGCCCATACTGCTCACAGATACGGTCGGATTCATACGCAAACTCCCGACACATCTGGTGGATTCGTTCAAATCCACACTTGACGAGGTGCGTGACGCCGACATCCTGGTGCATGTGGTGGATATATCCCACCCTAACTTCGAAGAGCAGATCGAGGTGGTAAACCGCACACTGTCTGAACTGAAACTCAGCGACGACAAACCCGTGATCCTCGTATTCAACAAGATAGACGCATTCAGCTACACTCCTAAAGACGAGGATGACCTGACCGAACGCACCCGCGAGAACATTCCACTGGAAGAGCTCAAGCAATCCTGGATGTCAAGACTGGGCGACAGCTGCGTGTTCATCTCCGCGAAAAAAGGCACCAACATCGACGAACTCCGCGACATTATTTACGCCCAAGCCAAGGAGATACACCTGTCGCGCTTCCCATACAATGATTTCTTATACCAGAAGTACGACGAAACAGAGGATACCGAGCTTCAAAACTATTAGAAGTCGAATAATATAATGAGAAAATATAAACAGTGGATGCCGGAATAGATTTTTGTCTGAGGCGTAATCGGCTTGCCACTTTGCTATGCAAAGAATACACCACTTATCTTTTCATTTTGAACAACCTCTAATACGTGTCCTCTTCTTCGACAGAAGACCGTTTATATCGGAATGGCAACAGCCTTTCCAAGACAGGGAAAAGTATACGGACCAGACGGCCCCGCCAATTATCCGGTAATTCGCCGTTCACAAGCGAGTACCTGAGTCTCAGGTTGTATGGGTTATGCTTATGTAGCTTTGTGCGGTATAGACCTTCAAGTTGCAGGTTAAACAGATTGACCAAGGTGCGCAATCTTTCATCATCCTTGATTCTGCCAAAGAACGCTGTATCATCGGCATTATACACCAGGATGTCGTCGACAATCTCCGGAGGCATGATCTGATGGAGATACCGGCGGCGTTCGCCCGAGGTCAGCTCATGATTCGTACTGCTTATACCACTCTTGTCATACACAGATATCACATTATCAATAGAAAGATACGAACAATGCCCGAACACCAGGGACTCCCAGCAGAATATCCAGTCGGAGACTATGCGGAAATCCTCATGATAGGGATAATTCCGCATCACATTCCTCCGGACAAACATAGCCGAATGATTGAGCGGGCACACTACAAGATACGTACTCCTGAACACCTTTGGATTGCCCCTCTTGTAGAGATGGAGCTTCCTGCTGCCCGGCTCGTCGAACATAACCCTGCCGCATATCACATCTGTGCCATCAAGGAGAGGCAGCACATCGGCAATAACAGTTTTGCCATAAAGATAGTCGCCTGAATTTAGAAAGAGCAGATAGTCGCCATGAGCATGGGCTATGCCTTTGTTCATGGCATTGTATATTCCGCTATCCGGTTCGCTCACCCAGAAATCTATCTCATCAGAGTATCTCTCAAGGACAGCGCGGCTGCCGTCTGCCGAGCCGCCGTCAATCACGACATATTCGAAATCCCGGCAGGTCTGAGACAGCACACTCCCGACTGTTTTGCGCAGTCCGGAGACATTGTTGTAATTAATTGTGACAATAGTTAGTCTCATCACACTGTAACCTTGAAAAAAGCAGGCAGACGGCGGAACAGATTGCGCATGCCAGGGGTGAGAAAATATAGCGCGGACAAATATATCACACCGAATACCGTACATACCAACACGGCATTTCCAATAAAATTGAAAACCGTAGGGGCAGAAGTATTATACAATGGATTTATTATCAAATCGGACAGGACGAAAGCTATGGCAAAGGAGAGATACACTTTAAGCGTAATCCGCCAATATGCCCATACTGGCATTTCAAAGCCATCGCGGAACAGGTAAATCGGTTTCCAAATCACAATAATCGGGATATAGCTGGAGAGCTTGCCGATAAGGATACCCGGAAGTCCCCATTTGGTAGCACATATTATTGTGACAATCAAATTAATGATCGCTTCGGCCCATACACTCCAGATGTCGGCGTAATGTCCGTAAGCATGGTTAAAGCTATCCACCGTACCACGCGAAAGTGTCACGAATGTACAAGCCATCAATAAATACAGAATAGTATCGCTGAGAATATACTCCTCGCCCAGCCAAAGCGTGATAAATGGATTCACGAGCCTGATTATGCAATATATCACAAACCCGGCCACAAAATATCTTATAGTGATCAATTCCCAGAATACTTTCAGAATGTTTTTCTTGTCATTCTCTGCCACAAGATTACCCACACTTGCCGTCGTGCCTTGGAAAATAGATGTAAAAAAAGAATTCGTTGTGCTGATTATCGTAATATAATTGCCATAATAGGCCACCATATTAAGAGACACAAAAGCAAATATCAAAATCTGGTCGCTCTGGCTTATCAGAAAATCCTTGATTTTATGGATAAACACCTGCTTTGTGGATTTTATCAGGTCAGGGTAATACTTGCGTTGCGCTTTTCCCTGTGCCACCGATGTCTTGAGCCAGGGATACACTTTGTCAATTTTATAATTCACGAATGCTATGATGCCGACATTAAATGCAAACTCAACTGCAAGCCACAGATAATAATTAGCATAATAGTACACGAGAAACATCTGGGTCAGAATTTTGACCACATTGGCTGTCTGGGTATACGCGGCCACTATGTATGTCTTCTGATCTGCACCGAGGAGAATCTGGCGGTAATTTATGAAATATCCTGCCAGATTTGAAAGCAATAACGAATAAAATGCAAAATAGATTACCCCAAGCGACAATGGCTCACCCTTGAATATTATTGGTATAAACAGCGACAGTATCACTCCTGCCACTGCAATGACCGTACCGATTATCCTGTAGAAATATCCGTATACTGATATAATCGATATGATCTTCTCTTTGTCTCCTGCCTGTATGGGCTTGAACAGAGTGAAACCCACAGCTGCACCTACGCCCATCTCAGCAATATTCAGGAACAACAGAATATTGCTGAGTGTACCGGACAGCCCCACAAATGAAGCACCAAGGCCATCCAGGAATATCTTACGGGAGAAGAACCCGAGGAGAAGCGAGGCAAAGTAAAAAATCAGCCCGACACGGGCGTTCAACAGTGTTTTTTTTACTCTCGATTCATTTTCCATTCAGGATTCAGACGGATTAAATGGTTACGGTAACGATTGGATTTGCGAAGTTAATAAAACTTTTGCAGATTGTGAACAATATTAACAATTTTGACAAAACAAAGACACTGCCATATATACGGAGCACCGGCTTCTGCTATCCGATGGCAAAAACCGGTGCTGCGGTTATTTCAGAGGAAACGTCAGTCGGCGAGGTAATAATTGACATATGTCACCACGCGCACCTTCTTGATGAAAGGTGTATATGGATCACGGTCGTCGATGCTGAACTGGCCTTGCGATGCGCTCTGTATGCCTCCCACCTCACTGCCTGAATCCTCAGCGAATTTCTCGGCGGCTTCGCGCGCATTTTTGGTGGCATCGGCTATCATCTCAGGTTTGATCACGTTAAGGTCAGTATATTCGTAAATGGTGCGGTAATTATAGTCGCCGGCAATAACGGCAATGCCTTTTTTGAGTAATTCGCCCTGCCGGTTGATCAGGTCTCGCACGAGTTTCACCTGAGAGGAAGTGACTGTAATCACCGATGTGACATTGTATCGGAATTGTATGTCCGACTGATTATTGTAGCGGTCGGCTTTCAGATCCACCACATCTGGAGCATCGATATTGTATTCAGATGCGGTGATACCATTGTCGGTGAGAAACTGCACGATGGTCTTGTTTGTGGCCTCAATGCGGTCGTAGATCTCAGGCAGGTCGTTGCCGACGATTTTGTATACTACAGGCCATGTCACTTTGTTGGCCTCGACCTCGCGCTCCGAAAGGCCTCTTACGGCCACCACACGATCACGGTCGCTGAAAGATTTCAGACCGGACTTGATACATAGCCCCATGGCCAGAAGGCCTATGGCTAAAAGCAGGGCGGAAATAATTTTGCTGTTCATATAGTAATTTATATAATTGGTCAGAATTCCGAAAAAGCAAGCGGCAGGGTAGAGCTTACGGATGGAAGGATATATACCTTGTCGCGGCCGGCAAGAAGGACGCGCACATTTTCACCGGCCAACTTCTCATATTCAAGCAGAGCCTGACGGCATGCACCACACGGCGCTGTGGGATCGACAGTGAATTCCCCGTCGGTGCCACGGGCTGCGATTGCTATTGCCACAAACCGGGCATGCGGATATCGGGCATGCGCGTAGTAGCACGCCGAGCGTTCGGCGCACGTGCCCGACGGATATGCAGCATTCTCCTGGTTGGCGCCACAGACGATTTCACCATTGTCCAAAGCTATGGCCGCACCAACACTGAAACGGCTGTATGGTGCATAGCTTCTCTGCGTGGCCTCGCGTGCCAGATCCACCAAACGGCGGTCGGCTTCGTCAAGTTCATCATACGCATACACCCGCACGGGTGTGGATATTTCAAATTCTTTCATAAAACGTGTTTTTAGGCTCGGCTCTTGACTTTAGCTGACACCTGATGCGAATTTAGCCAGCTTTAGCAAATTAACAAAAGAAATAATACGAAAGGATACATAATTAACATATATTAACTGTAACACACGGCAATAAGCCATAAATTTGTGTTTCTAAATAGCAACGCATATAAAATATGAGACTAAACGGACGACGCAAGAGCAACAATGTGGAGGACCGGCGTCACATCTCCGGCAAAGCCGTAGGTGTAGGCGGTGGCATAGTAGGCGTAATCGTAGCCGCAGTAATGATCCTGCTCAGCGGAGGCAACATCGGTGATGTGCTTACCAACCTGATGAGCCAAGGCGGCCTGGGCGGAGTGACCGGCGGCGGACAGACTGAATATGTGGAGGATGCCGAGGACGCACGCCTGGCAGATCTGACTTCCAAGGTTCTCGCCGGCACAGAGGACGTGTGGGCCAAAGTGTTTCGCGAACAGGGATGGGGCGAGTACCAGGCTCCAAAACTGGTACTTTTCCACGGAGCCGTCCAATCGGCCTGCGGCAATGCCACGGCGCAGACCGGGCCATTCTACTGCTCCGGCGACCAGACCGTATACATCGACCTTGATTTCTTCAAGACCATGCAACAGAGCATCGGCGGAGGCGGAGATTTCGCCTATGCCTATGTGATAGCCCACGAGGTAGGCCACCATGTGCAGTACCTCCTCGGCACATTAGGACAGGCGCACAATCAAATGGCGCGACTCTCTGAGAAAGAATCAAATAAAATAAGTGTGCGTCTGGAGCTTCAGGCTGACTTCTATGCCGGGGTCTGGGCACACCAGGATAACAAGATGTTCGGATCCATTGAGCCTGGCGACATTGAGAATGCCGTGAACGTGGCCGCTAAGATCGGCGACGATTATCTGCAGAAGCAGGCTTACGGACGTGAGATGCCGGATAGCTTCAACCACGGGCGCTCGGAACAGCGCGTGCGCTGGCTCAAACGTGGCATCCAGACAGGGGACCCTGGATATGGCGACACATTCAGCCCAGCCTACAGCAGTCTATAACAACATTTCGCATACTACGTTCTTTTAGAGGGTGTTTAAAAAGAAATGTGAAAAGAGAAGTGGTGTGTTATTTAGAT
>X363_Desmarests_Spiny_Pocket_Mouse__coassemble_265_pt1 | contig 37581 bp, 32 predicted proteins | sample X363_Desmarests_Spiny_Pocket_Mouse__metabat2_high_PE_013 | metagenome-assembled genome bin X363_Desmarests_Spiny_Pocket_Mouse
CTTTTTTGATTCTTTGGGAGGCGCAGGAGTCTTGGACGGTGTGGGCGTGGGCGCGAGATTTCGCGTCCCTACAGGCTCCGGCTGCTCCAGTTTAGCATTGGGGTCGATCTGGAGGATGAAGGTATTGAACAGGGCGCGGCGCATGGCCGACATTTTTTCGGGTACCTCTCCGGTGAGCTGCCAGCGTGTGACATCGGCGATGATGCGGTCCTGCATCCGGCGCGATAAGTGAGCGATGGCCTTGAGCCAGTCTTCTCTAAATGTGGCTTTCATAGTAATGAGGAATTTTAAATATCAAATTTTGAATTATTACAGTGCAAAGATAATGCAAATATTTGTATTTTGCAAATATTTCATACAGATTATGTAAGATTGCTAAATTGGAAATTTATGCGTACTTTTGCATAAATGATAGCGACAATATGGCAAAGAAAAATCAATCGGACAGACTCACCCGCCAACAGAAAGCCGCCGAAGGTGTAATTGGAATTTTTGGAGATGTGGCAAAATTGCATGATATGACAGTCGGGCAATTATCACTGATTGCAATGTCTCGTCTTGAACAAAAATACCCAAAACTTACATTTAGACACAGAAACAGCGTCAGTAAAGAAGAAATAAACAGCGCTCTCCAAAAGATTGACCCGGAATTAGGCCAGACAATTTTTGTTTTAAACTCAAGTGTTATCCCGGATGGGGGTATAATTGAGGTTAAGGATGACAACGGCAACTGGAGAGTAATCCTTGTCTCAGAAGCCAAACACCAAGGCAAGGATATTGAAAACATAAGAAAAGGCAAACTGGTAGGCAAGAACGACAACAAGGATTTAATGATTGCCGGCAACGCCATAGAGCGCTCACATAAAAACATCGCAGAGATTGCCAACCTGATGCTTGGCGAGGATCATTTCCCATACGTCTTATTCTTGGATGGATCAAATTTCCTGACGGAAACGGTAAGGGGTAAGGATACAGAGACCTGATGGCAGAATTGTAGTACTCGAATATAATTCAGGGCTTTTAAACAGATTGGACAGATTGACCGCAGCAAATTATGGAATGCCTATAAACACCAATCTGTGCAAAAATAAATTTGTACCTCATCACGATAAGATGATTATGCTTCAGGCAGCCTCTATATATACCAAAGGCGACGGCGAAAGGTGGGACAGACAACGCATGCTCGAAATTATGGAGGAAATAGCGTCAACGTCATTACAGGTAATGGGCAGAGACCTATTCCGACAACTCGTCTTAAACGATTGACAATGGCAAGAAAAACGAACAATACGATTCTCCATAAGGCGAAAGAGTCCAAATGTGATGAGTTCTATACGCAGTATTGCGATATAGAGCGTGAACTTATTCACTATACGCCTCAATTCAAAGGGAAAACAGTATATTGCAATTGCGACGAGCCTTCAAAAAGCAATTTCTTTAAATACTTCTTAAACAACTTCCATACATTAGGGCTAAAAAAGCTAATCGCCTCATGCTACAATAAAAATGCCGACCCAATGTTCGGGAATCATGGGATTGCGACAGGCTCCTTCTTAGTATATCAGGGAGAGCCAATAAAGGACATCGGCGAAATATTGCCGGCACTCCCACTTCACGGAGACGGTGATTTCAGAAGCGAGGAATGTAGAAACCTCCTGGCTGAATGCGACATTGTGGTCACAAATCCACCATTCTCACTATTCCGTGAATTTATATCCCTGCTAATGAGGTATAACAAAAAATTCCTTGCCATTGGCAATATAAATGCCATAACATACAAAGAAATCTTTGAATTGATACAAGGCAACGAGATATGGCTGGGGCATAATATGGGACGCGGAATCTCCGGCTTCATAGTTCCCGAACATTATGAACTTTATGGCACGGAGACGCGAATTGACGAAAATGGCCAGCGCATAGTGTCCTCAAATAATTGCCTATGGCTGACAAACTTAGAATCCCCTTTGAGAAATGAATCAATTCCACTTTCAAGGAAATACAAAGGAAATGAGACCGATTACCCGGTCTTTGACAACTATGACGCCATAAATGTAAACAGGACGCAGGATATTCCTGCGGATTTCGCCGGGGTAATGGGTGTTCCGATAACATTTCTCCACAAATACAACCCTCGTCAATTTCAAATAATACAATTCCGGAAAGGCAACGATGGAAAGGACCTTTGCATAAATGGGAAATGCCCTTATTTTAGAATCCTGATCAGGAACGTGGCGTTCTCCATCCGGGAATGTGAATTGGCAAAGGATTCCCTAAGAACATGCAGCGACAAGAGGACATCACGATCGGGTAATTCCACACCCACGACAATCCAGCTTTCTCTATTTTAGTAAGATTGCTAAATTGGAAATTTATGCGTAACTTTGCAGGGAAATTCATAATATACGCATAATATACACGCATAATGGCTGACGACAAAAAAGTGATATTCTCAATGGTGGGTGTCTCGAAAACGTATCCACCACAGAAGCAAGTGCTTAAAGACATATATCTGTCATTCTTCTACGGAGCCAAGATCGGCATCATCGGTCTGAATGGCTCGGGCAAATCGTCGCTCCTGAAGATCATTGCCGGTCTGGACAAGAGCTACCAGGGCGAAGTGGTGTTCTCGCCCGGCTACTCCGTGGGCTATCTTGAACAGGAGCCGCAGCTCGACCCTGATAAGACAGTGATCGAGGTGGTGCGCGAGGGTGTGCAGCCGATAGTGGATCTTCTGGCCGAATTCGACCAGGTGAACGCCGCTTTCGCCGACCCCGACGTGCTTGAGGATCCCGACAAGATGGATGCCCTGATCGCCCGTCAGGCCGAGCTGCAGGATAAACTCGACGCAGCCGACGCATGGAATCTTGACTCAAAACTCGAGCGCGCCATGGATGCCCTTCAGTGTCCGCCCGATGATCAGAAAATATCCACCCTCTCAGGCGGTGAGCGGCGCCGTGTGGCCCTGATACGCCTGCTGCTCCAGCAGCCCGACATCCTGCTCCTCGACGAGCCTACCAACCACCTTGACGCAGAGTCCATCGACTGGCTCGAACAGCATCTTCAGCAATATCCCGGCACGGTGATTGCCATCACCCACGACCGCTACTTCCTGGATCATGTGGCCGGCTGGATACTTGAGCTTGACCGCGGTGAAGGCATACCCTGGAAAGGTAATTATTCCTCGTGGCTCGACCAGAAGACCAAGCGCATGGCTCTGGAGGAAAAACAGGCCAGCAAACGCCGCAAGACCCTGGAGCGCGAGCTCGAATGGGTGCGCATGGCTCCCAAAGCCCGTCAGGCCAAGGGCAAAGCACGTCTGTCGTCTTACGACCGTCTGCTCAACGAAGACCAGAAACAGAAAGAGGAACGTCTGGAAATCTTCATCCCCAACGGCCCGCGCTTAGGCAATAAGGTGATAGAGGCCACCGGTCTGTCGAAATCATTCGGACAGAAACACCTCTTCAACGACCTGTCGTTCTCGCTGCCGCCCAACGGCATCGTGGGCGTGATCGGCCCCAACGGCGCCGGCAAGACCACACTGTTCCGCCTGATCATGGGGCAGGAGACCCCCGACACCGGCACCTTCGACGTGGGCGAGACCGTGAAGATAGCCTATGTGGACCAGCGCCACCACGACCTGCTGCCCGAGAAATCCGTATATGAGGTGATATCGCAGGGAGTGGAGACATTCCGCATGGGAGGCCGCGACGTGAACGCCCGCGCCTACCTGTCGAAATTCAACTTCACCGGCGCCGACCAGGAAAAGAAGATCGGAGTGCTCTCCGGCGGCGAGCGCAACCGTCTGCATCTGGCCATGGCTCTGAAAGAGGAAGGCAATGTGCTCCTGCTCGACGAACCTACCAATGATATTGACGTGAACACCCTGCGCGCCCTTGAGGAAGGTCTGGACGATTTCGCCGGATGCGCCGTGGTGGTAAGCCACGACCGCTGGTTCCTTGACCGCATATGCACACACATCCTGTCGTTCGAAGGCGACGGCAAGGTAGTGTTCTACGAAGGCTCGTACAGCGACTACGAGGAATACAAGAAGATGCTCAACGGCGGTAAAGAGCCGCCGCGACGCCGCTACCGCAAACTCATGGAATGAAACGCCTGATATAAAAACCAACAACTAACAACTAAAAATAAGTGGATAAATTTGCCTGCTTGCAACCACTGTAAAAATGCTAAAATGAACTATCTTTTCACATCCGAATCAGTTTCGGAAGGCCATCCCGACAAGGTGGCCGACCAGATCTCAGACGAGATCCTCGACGAATTTCTTGCCTATGACCCCACAAGCCGCGTGGCTTGCGAGACACTTGTCACAACCGGACAGGTGGTGGTGGCCGGCGAAGTGGCTTCACAAGCCTACATTGACATCCCCGCCGCCGCACGCCGTGTGATCAACGAAATAGGCTACAACCGCGCCGACCTGCAATTCGACGGCAATTCCTGCGGAGTATTCTCCGCCATACACGAACAGAGCGGCGACATATCGCGCGGCGTGGTGCGTGTATCTCCCGAGGAGCAGGGAGCCGGCGACCAAGGCATGATGTTCGGCTACGCCACCGACGAGACTCCCCTGTACATCCCTCTTTCGCTGGCGCTCAGCCATGCGCTGCTGCGCGAACTGGCCGCAATCCGCCGCGAAGGGCTGGTGATGACCTACCTGCGTCCCGACTCCAAGAGCCAGGTGACGGTGGAATATGGCGAGGACGGCAAGCTGCTGCGCGTGCACACCATCGTGGTATCCACACAGCACGATGAATTCGAGACACCGTCGGCATCCCAGACTCAGGAGCAGGCCGACATGAAGATGCTCGAAAAAATACGCCATGATGTGCAGAACATCCTGATACCCCGCGTGAAAAACAAGCTGCCCGAGCATCTTAAATCCGTATTAGGCGACGATTATATCCTGCACGTGAATCCCACCGGCAAATTCGTGATCGGCGGGCCGCACGGCGACACCGGCCTCACCGGCCGAAAGATAATAGTGGACACCTACGGCGGATACGGAGCGCACGGCGGAGGCGCATTCTCCGGAAAAGACCCGTCGAAGGTAGACCGTTCGGCAGCCTACGCCGCACGCCATATAGCCAAGAATCTCGTGGCCGCGGGCGTGGCATCCCAGGCTCTGGTACAGGTGGCATATGCCATAGGCGTGGCCGCTCCGGTGAGCCTGTTCGTCAACACCTACGGCACCGCCAAAGTAGCCATGACCGACGCTGAGATCTCAGCCAAAGTAAGCGAGATATTCGACATGCGCCCCTACGCGATAGAGAAGCGACTGAAACTGCGCAACCCGATCTACCGCGAGACAGCATCCTACGGCCATGTAGGCCGCATACCGCGCACCGTCACCAAGACTTTCTCGTCGCGCTACGAGCCCAACCGCACTGTCACCGTCGAACTTTTCACGTGGGAAAAACTTGACTACGTAGATCAAATCAAAAAAGCATTCAACCTGCAATGAAAAAATACCTTCTCTCTCTGCTGGCTCTGGCACTTGCCACAGGAGCCTCGGCCAAAGTGAAACCAGGCTCGCTGATCACCGACAACATGGTGCTCCAACAGAATGCCGACGCACGGCTCTGGGGCTCAGCCGCTCCCGGTGCTACCGTAAACGTCACCACCTCATGGGGCGCAACAGCACAGACCAAGGCCGGAAAAGACGGCAAATGGAACGTGGCAGTGGCCACGCCGGCGGCATCGTTCGAGCCCCGGAGCATCACCATATCCGACGGAGAGCCACTGACACTGAACAATGTGCTGATAGGTGAGGTATGGCTCGCCTCCGGCCAGTCGAACATGCAGATGCCGCTGAAAGGCTTCGACGGCTGCTGTGTGTTGGGCGGCTATGAGGAGATTGCGGAATCCCGCTCACAGGCCGACCGCATTCGTTTCTACACAGTGCCGCTCACACAGAGCTACGAGCCGCTGGACACCGTGGCATCATGCTGGGTAGTGCCATCGCCCGAGACCGCGCCCGAATTCAGCGCCGTGGCCTGGCACTACGCCAAACGCCTGAGCGATGTGCTCGACGTGCCCGTGGGCGTAGTGAGCGCGGCCTATGGAGGAGCGCGCGTAGAGAGCTGGATGCCACAAGAAATCCTGGCGACGTATCCCGATGTGTCACTGAAGAAAGATGACATCGAGGCCATGACCCACTACTGGCGGCCTCTGCTGATGTACAACGCAATGTTCAATCCCATAAAGGACTATACATATAAGGGCATAATATGGTATCAGGGATGCTCCAACGTGCGCACCTACGACACCTACGCCGACCGTCTGGCCACGATGGTGAAGCACTGGCGCGCCGAGATCGGGCAGGGCGACATACCGTTCTACGCGGTGGAGATCGCCCCTTACGACTATGACGACCCCGCAGAGACTTACCGCTCGCCCATGCTGCGCGAGGCACAGTGGAAAGCAATATCCATGATTCCGAACAGCGGCATAATCAGCATCAACGACCTGGTGGAGCCGTTTGAGCGCAAGAATATCCATCCGGGCAACAAGACTGCCGTAGGCAACCGCCTGGGCAATCTGGCGCTCAACCGCACCTATGGGAAAAAACAATTCCCGGTAGAGCATCCGCGCTATAAAAGCCACCGGTTTAAAGACGGAGCGGCCTGGGTGGCCATAGAATCGCCATGCGGTGGCATATGCCGCAACTACGACATACGCGGGTTTGAGGTAGCCGGCCCCGATAAAGTGTTCCATCCGGCCGACAAAGTATGGCTGCACTGGCAGACCAATGAGATGGTGGTATCGTCCGAGGCTGTCCCAGAGCCTGTGGCGGTGCGCTACGGATGGCGCGATTTCCTGTCCGGCACACTCCACGCCGCCAACTATCTGCCGCTGATCCCATTCCGCTCAGACGACTGGCCGTCGGAAAATGACGGTTCCAAGGGATATTGATTATCTCAGGGTATTCAGATCCACGTCGCCGTTGATACCGCGCACACGCCCCCTGTGGCTGTGCTGCCAGTAATTCCAAGGCAGACCCTCGTCAGGCACGCCGGAAAGTGAGCATATCCACAGATCCACCGTGGTGAACTTGTCCTCCACAAACCTGCGGTAGCCGTTCTTGTTGGTATAGATCATCACGCGCCATCCATGGTGCTCGAGCATCTCGATCATGGCGGCAAGTTCGTTCACCACAGCGGCATCATCATGACTGGCGGCATTGCCATATATCTCCACATCAATGGCCAGAGGCAGGTCGGGATCACGGTCGCCTATGGTGGCCATGAAATGTTCGGCCTGGCGGGCGCCGTCGGTATTGAATCGGAAATAGTGGTATGCCCCCACTTTGAGCCCTGCGTCACGTGCTGCCCGGAAATTGGCATCAAAGCGGCTGTCGCAGAAATCAATGCCCTCCGTGGCTTTGAGATAGACGAACTCCACGGAATCAGCCGCCACAGAGTCGAAATCCACCACACCGTTGTGAGCCGACAGGTCGATGCCCTTCACCGGATACTCAGTGCGGTCCACATCGAAATGATGGCTGCGCGGACGCACGAAGATATGCCAGTAAAGCGCTCCGGCAGCGCACAGAGTGACAATAATCGCCAATATGTGACGGATCCTGAACATAGGTACAAAGATACAATTTTCTTATTAGACACACTCTTAAACAATCCAAAATAATGCATGTGACACGCAGGCAGGGATGGCTCGCACTGAGCCCCATGATAGTATTCTTCTGCCTATATCTTATAACCTCACTGGTGCTGAACGACTTCTATTCGGTGCCGATCACCGTGGCCTTCATCGTGGCATCGGTATATGCCGTGGCCATCACCCAGGGCATGTCGCTGACCGGGCGCATACAACAGTTCACCGGCGGCGCGGCCAACACCAATATCATATACATGATATGGATATTCATACTGGCCGGAGCATTCGCCGTGAGCGCCAAAGAAATAGGAGCCATAGATGCCACCGTGGCGCTCGTGCTCAACCTCCTGCCCGACCGTCTGCTGCCAGCCGGGATATTCATGGGTGCATGCTTCGTGTCGCTGTCGGTGGGCACATCGGTGGGCACGATCGTGGCTCTCACTCCTGTGGTCACGGGCATAGCCGCAGCCACAGGGCTGCCTGTGGCCATGCTCACTGCCATAGTGGTGGGAGGCGCTTTCTTCGGCGACAACCTGTCGTTCATCTCCGACACCACGATCGCGGCCACACGCACACAGGGCTGTTCCATGCGCGACAAATTCCGCACCAACCTGCGCATAGTGCTCCCGGCAGCGATAGTGGTGCTGATATTCTACTTTTTCTACGGATTCGGCGCGAACAACGCGGCCGCTGTGGTAGACACGGATGTGGATTACATACGCATCATACCGTACATCGTGGTGCTGTGCACGGCTCTGGCCGGACTGAACGTGCTGCTGGTGCTTGTGCTCGGACTGCTCACTGTGGGCATCGTGGGCATAGGCGGCGGAGCCACCGATACCTTAGGATGGTTCGGCTCGATGGGAGCCGGGGTGACGGGCATGGGCGAACTTATCATCATCACCCTCCTGGCCGGCGGAATGCTTGAGCTGATCCGCTACAACGGGGGCATCGACTATATCCTATCGGCGCTTACACGCCGCGTGAGCTCGCGCCGCGGAGCCGAGCTGTCGATAGCCGCGCTGGTGAGCATGGCCAACGTATGCACTGCCAACAACACGATTGCCATCATCACTGTCGGCCCCATCGCTGCCGACATCAGCCGCCGTTTCGGGGTGGATCCGCGCCGCAGCGCCAGCATCCTGGACACCTTCTCCTGTGTGATACAAGGAATAATCCCTTATGGCGCTCAACTGCTCATGGCTGCGAAGCTCGCGGGCATCTCACCCATAAGCATCATCGGATATCTATATTACCCCATGGCTGTGTGCGTATTCGCCCTTGCGGCAATCTTCCTCAGCCGGGGGAAAATGGGCCGAACAGGCCGCTTATGAAGCCCATAATATCAAAAACCGTTAATATTTTGGACGAATAGGGGAAATGACATATATTTGCATATCTTTTAGATATTTGCGTAATAAACAATGTATAGAATTGCTTCTTTCCTGAAGACAGCGGTGGTATGCGCCGCTGCCTATATGCTGCCCGGCATGGGATATGCCGAGGCTCCTGCCGACTATTACTCATCGTGTGAGGGGAAATCCAAACAGGCTCTGCTAAAGCAGCTCGAGAGCGTGATCTACAGTCACCACAACGTGGGCTACGACGGTCTGTGGGAAGTGTACAAGGACTCGGATGTACGCCCCGACGACGGGTCGCTCTGGGACATGTACTCCACCAAACACTGGCCACAGAACTTCACCAAATGCGGCAACTACCAGAAAGTGGGCGACTGTGTCAACCGCGAGCACTCGTTCCCAAAAAGCTGGTGGGGAAAGACAAAAAACGAGATGTATTCCGACGCATTCCATCTGGTGCCCACCGACGGCAAGGTGAACGGTCAGCGCAGCAACTTCCCCTACGGCGAATGCTCCGGAGGCACATACCTCGCGGCCAACGGCAAGGTGAAGCCCCTGGGCCGATTGGGCAAGTGCACATCCCCGGGATACAGCGGCACCGTGTTCGAGCCGGATGATGAATACAAGGGTGATTTCGCCCGCAGCTATTTCTATATGGCCACCTGCTACAATTCCAAGCTGAGCAGCTTCACCAACGAGATGCTCGCCGGCAATTCCTATCCGTTCTTCAAGCAATGGGCGCTGGACCTGCTGCTGAAATGGCACCGCCAGGATCCCGTGTCACAGAAAGAGAAAGACCGCAACGAGGCTGTGTACAAGCATCAGCACAACCGCAACCCGTTCATCGACCATCCCGAGATGGCAGAACATATCTGGGGTAACAAACAGAATGTGGGCTGGAGCTCAACGTCAACCGCCGACCCCGAGATCACGCTGCCGGTGAACGGCTCCACGCTTGATTTCGGCGCCGTGGCTGTGAATTTCGACAAGACCTTGAGCATAAGCGTAAAAGGCACAGGTCTGACGGCTGCTGCCGCTGTGACGGTGAGCGGAACGGGATTCAGCCTCTCGCGCGCAAGCATCCCCGCTGCCGAGATCAACGGCTCCGCCGGCGCGTCGCTCACAGTGACTCTCCGCGCCCCTGCCGCCGGCGACGTATCGGGCACACTCACTATTTCATCGGGCGCACTCTCCGCGCAGGTCGCCCTCAAGGCTTCTGCCGTGAACGGTCTGCCCGCCGAGGCCAGGAACATCTCCGACCGTTCGTTCACTGCCTCCTGGACCTACATCGGCAACGCCAATGCCAAAGGCCAGTACACCCTGAACCTGCGCGAAGCCGCCACGTCGGCATCCGTATCGGGCCACCCCATGCTGGTGGATGCCAAAACCGAGAGCTATTTCTGCGAGGATCTGGAGCCTGAGACAGCATACGTGTTCTGGATCGAATCCGAGGACATGCAATCAGCCCGCATCCCATTCACCACAGGCGCACCCCTGCCGATGGTGCAGCTGCTCTACGAGGACGACCTCTGGATCGAGGCCATACCCGGCGAGCCATCCGATGCGTACGAGATACTCGTCGAGACGGACAATATCACATCGGCCATCACCCTGAGTGTGGACGCGCCGTTCCAGCTCAGCTCCGACAAATCAGCCTGGGGGCGCACACTGGTGATCGACCCCGAGGAGGACCGCTTCTACCTGCGGGTGGATGCCGCCGCTGCCGGCACATACTCCACCGACATCACAGTCACAGCCGGCGCATATGTCAACGACAGCTTCGAAGCCAACGCCAACGTATCGGAAATGGTGACATTCTTGGAGGATTTCGAGCCGGAGGATACAGATGCCAATACATACAGCGGCCATGAATACACCGGATCGGCCTCGGTATGGTACCTCAAGGATGCCGGATACCTCAATCAACAGGCCAAGCCCAACTCCGGTAAGCAGGCCGTACGCATGGGCAAGACTGCCACATCCTATATAGAGATGAGAAAGGACAAGACCCGTGGCGCGGGCACAGTGAGCCTGTATGCACGCAAATGGACCTCGTCTGAGGCCGATGCCACATTCAAGGTGGAATACTCCACCGACGGCGGACAGAGCTGGATGGCAGCACCCGGCCAGGGCAACGTGAGCAGCGACGCATACAGCCAGTACAGCTTCGTGGTCAACCGCCCGGGCAATGTGCGCGTGCGTGTGGCCCAGACCGCAGGCGCCCGCTTCTTTGTCGACGATGTGGCCATCTCCGACTACACCACTGCCGGCATCGACGGCGTGGAGAGCGATTACCGCGCGTGGGACGCATTCTGCCGCGGAGGCCGCCTGGTGATCGAATCCGACCGCGACCTCAACGACGTGACAGTGTGCGGCGTTGACGGCATAATATACTTCAAAGGCGACATCCGCAGCGGCGAGACAACGCTCCCGCTGGCCGACGGCCTGTATATCGTGGTAAGCGGCGACTTCACCCGCCGCGTGATGGTGAAATGAGCATCGCCCCCGACATAGAACGCTCGGCACGGCTCTACGGCACGGAGGCAATCAGCCGCCTGAAAGCCACCCGCGTGATCATATTCGGCGTGGGCGGCGTGGGATCATGGTGCGCCGAGGCACTGATACGCAGCGGCATCGTGCACCTGACCATGGTGGATGCCGATGTGGTGGATGTGACCAATATCAACCGCCAGCTGCCCGCCACCACCCTCACTTTGGGCCAGCCCAAGGCAGAGGTGCTGCGCCGGAGGCTTCTGGATATACGCCCGGAGGCCGACATCCGCGCTATCCAGGCATTCTACACGGCAGAAAACTCCGCTGATTTCCATCTGGAGGACTACGATGTGGTGATCGACGCCATCGACTCCGTGGCCTCCAAAGCCGCACTGCTGCTGCATGCCGCATCGCTGCCCGGCACCAAGGTCTACAGCTCCATGGGAGCCGCCCGGCGCACCGACCCCGGACAGATCTCCACCGCCGAATTCTGGAAGGTGAAAGGATGCCCGCTGGCACGCGCCCTGCGCGAACGCTATAAAAAAGCCTCAGTGAAGCCGCTGCGCAAGGTGACGTGCGTCTACTCACCTGAGCCCCCGAAAGGCGAAGACAAGGGCACTTCCGTGGCCGTGACAGCATCGTTCGGCCTCAGGCTCGCCGCACTGGTGGTGAATGCCGTGGCCTCCGACAACGAATCCGTAACAACCCATATATAATTTTTTAATGAAACCATTACCATTTATCGCAATGGCCGCGCTCACAATTGCCGCCGCCTCTTGCCAGAAAGAGACCCGCGAGAATCCGTTTCTCCAGCCCTACGACACGGTGTACGAGATCCCGCCGTTCGACAAAATCACCGTCGGCGACTATCTGCCGGCGCTCGATGCCGGCATAGCCCAGCAGGTAGCCGCCGTTGACTCCATCGTGAACAATCCCGAGGCTCCGACCTTCGAAAACACAATCATCGCTTTCGAGAACTCGTCGCCAATCCTCGACCGCGTGTGCATGGTGTTCTATGCCCTCACCGAATCAAACGCAAGCCCCGAGCTTGACGCCGTATCCGAGGAATTCATGCCGAAGGTGTCGCAGCATTCCGACAACATGATGATGAACGATGCCCTCTTTGCCCGTGTGAAGACTGTGTACGACAACCGCGCCGGCCTCGATCCCGACCAGCAGAGGCTCGTTGAGAACTACTACAAGAGCTTCGTGCGCAACGGCGCGCTCCTCTCACAGGCCGACAAGGCCGAGCTCTCGAAAATCAACACAGAGCTGGCCGACCTCTATCTGAAATACAACAAAAATCTGCTTTCAGCCACCAACGAATTTGAGATCGTGGTGGACGACACCACCCGTCTGGCCGGGCTGCCCGAATCAAGTATCGGCCAGGCCCGCGATGAAGCCAAGGCCCGCGGCAAGGAAGGCAAATATGTGTTCACACTGCATGCCCCCTCGCGTCTGCCACTGCTGCAGTACGCCGCCGACCGCGACCTGCGCCGCCAGATGTACGAGGGCTACACCAACCTCGCATCCTCAGGCCAGTATGACAACTATCCTGTGATCAACAAAATCCTGCAGGCGCGCGCAAAAAAAGCCAAACTGCTTGGATTCAAAGACTTCGGCTCATACATGACAGACAATGTCATGGCCAAGACCACCAAGAACGCCGAGGACCTGCTGCTGCAGATCTGGACACCGGCCGTGAACAAGGTCAAGGAAGAGGTAGCCGAAATGCAGGCTGTGGCCGATGCCGAAGGCGACTCCATCACCATCGCCCCCTGGGACTATTACTACTACGCCGAGAAAGTGCGCCAAAAGAAATATGACCTCGACGAAAACCAGGTGCGCGAATACTTCGCCCTTGATTCCGTGCGCAACGGTATCTTCACCATGGCCGAACGCCTCTACGGGGTGAAATTCGCTCCCCTGCCCGACGCGCCCAAATACTACGACGAGGTGAATGTATACGACGTGACTGATGCCAAGACAGGTGAACACATCGCTGTATTCATGACCGACTACTTCCCCCGCGCCTCGAAACGACAAGGCGCCTGGATGAGCGAATTCAAAGGCTCATGGCTCATGCCCGACGGCAAATCCTCACGACCCATCATCTACAACGTAGGCAACTTCTCACGCCCCAACGGCGATGTGCCCGCACTGCTCACGCTTGACGAGGTAGAGACCATGTTCCATGAATTCGGCCACGGCCTCCACGGCATGCTCTCGCGCGCACGTTACAAAGGCCAGAGCGGCACCAACGTGGACCGCGACTTCGTGGAGCTTCCATCGCAAATCCACGAACACTGGGCCATGGAGCCTGAGATGCTGGCCATGTACGCCCATCACTACAAGACCGGCGAGCTCATGCCTAAAGAAATGATTGACAAGCTCCAGGCCGCCGCCACACACAACCAGGGCTTCACCACAGCCGAACTCGCCGGCGCCGCCCTGCTCGACCTGCAGTATGGCAAGCTCAACCCCACCGAAGACATCGATATCGCCGCCTTCGAGCAGGAAGTGACCCGCAAACTCGGCATGCCCGAGCAGCTCACCTACCGCTACCGTTCGCCTTACTTCAAGCACATCTTCGGCTCCGACGGCTATGCCTCCGGCTACTACACTTATCTGTGGGCAGAGGTGCTCGACACCGACGGCTTCGAACTGTTCAAAGAAAAAGGCATCTTCGACCCAGAGACAGCAAAAGCATTCAAGGAGAACATCCTGGAGAAAGGCGGCTCTGTGGATCCCATGGAGCTATACGTGACATTCCGCGGCCAGGAGCCCACCGTTGACGCCCTGCTGCGCGGCCGCGGCCTCACTCCCGCCCCCACCACCATATCCCTCTCAGATCCGGAACAAAAGTGATAGACACATAAAGCGAAAATAACCTTTCGGGGCAATCGCACTTAGCGGTTGCCCCGTTTAAATTACGCATCAGCGAGGTGCGTGAAAATCATCGTGTGTAGAACGCTCCGGCCAGCCTCCGCTCCAATACCACCTGGGGTGCCTACCGCCTAAACCGCGGCTATTACCTCAGCACCGCGCTGCGGTGCATCTTGATGGTCATCGCCGGCCTGTTTTTTGAGGTTGTTTAATACAATAGTTCGGTAAAATTTTAGGCGACAGCCCCCACATAGGAAGCTATCAAATGGTCGATTTTATTCAAAATATGCTCATTTATGCCGTTTGGAACGGCATATTCAAGGATGCGGAGAGCAAATTCCGTGTCCGAGATGGCGTTTTTGAGTTGGCCGACCGAATTTCTCGGGAAATATCGGTCAATTTCGGTCTGCAACACATTCCTCGCAAAAAAGGAGACGTTAAATGCGAAGGCCAGCCGCTCCCTGTTTCTCGCCTGGGAATGATGCAGGCCTGTGAATTGCCTGCTGTCGCGTATTCCGAACTCAATCTGAAAACGGCATCGGTAAATCGCCACAATGTCGGAAGCGGCCATTTCGGTGTCCGTGCTGAAATACACCACCCGGTTGCCATTGTCCCATATGACTATGACCACGCGCACCTTGCGCTTGAGGGCATTCGACCAGACTATTCCGGTCCAAGCCTCGCTTGCTCCGGGAATGTCCACCTTGTCAAGGAACATCTTGTCGGGTGCAGACAAGTCCACCTTTCCCGCATATTTCGGTTTCTTGCCCCTCTTGACTCCACGCTCGGCGAGCCACTGCTCGTTCGGGAGGTATTTGAGCACGCAATTGGAAGCGAATCTGCTCACGAAGGTGAATCCCATTTCAACCATAGCGTCTGCGAAAGGCTTTCGTGCGAAGAATGCGTCCGCCGCGAGCGTCTTGGAGATCTCTTGGAGCTTGTCCTTGTTGTCCTTTATTGTCTGAATGTAAAACTCATTCATGGTCAGTTCTTTGCCGTTCTTGTCGGGAAGCGTCTGTTCGGCTCCGAGCATGACTGTATGCCTGGTTGTGAAGTCAATGGCGGCTATCGCGGTAATCTCCAGCCCTCTTTTTGCCTGTCCGGCCACTCCCGACCAATATCGGGCAACCCCCGGAGTGCATTTGCCGGCTTTGGATATATGGGCCGGGTCAATGACAACAACACGATGACCGGCATCGGGCAACTCGCGGAGTGCGACCTCGTCGTTGATGCCTACCCAATCCACGGTCTTGGCGAAGTTGTTGCGGAATGTCTTCTCGTTCAAAGACGAGTGGCGCATCAGCTGGAGGAAGTTGACGCGTCCCCGTATCGAAACGAGGGTGACAACGCAGTTATATATGAATTTGCTCAACACTTTTCCGAGTTTGATTGTTGTATTGGCAAGAATGTCTCGGAGGAGACTCTTAAACTTATTTGTGGCGACCGATGCGTTCATAACTGTTTGATTTTGGTTATTCAAACTATAACGCTTGGCCGCTACTTTTGTCTCGATACCTCTTTAAATTCTTACCGAACTATTGTAATAATAAATGTGAAAAGATAAGCTGTGGATGCCGGAGCAGATTTTGGGCTGAGGTGACGGAGCATAGCGAGCTATGTGACTGAGCCGAAGACCGGAAGATGCCCGGCAGACGCAGGACCTATCATATTTCATATTCATTTCAATTTTTTTTATTTGAGGTTGCTTGACAGAATTGCTTGATATGGTGGTTCTTTGCATGGCAAAGCGGCAAGCCGGTTAATTTGCTAATTTCTTCTAATCCGTCGGTCACGTAGCTCGCTACGCTCCCTCCTCTGTTATAAGAAATTATCTAAATAATACACCACTTCTCTTTTCACATTTCTTTTTAAACAACCTCTTAGTTTGCGCTATTCGCGGTCAATACTTATTTCTGAAGCGGATTGAGGGCGGCGAGGAGGAGGCGGGCTTTGGAGGGGCCGATGATGGCAGCGATTTCCTCCTCAGATGCCTGACGGATGCGCTTGACACTTTTGAATGCATGAAGGAGAGTTTCGGCAGTCTTGGAGCCAATGCCTTTTATACCATCCAACTCGCTCACCAATTGCGATTTACTGCGCTTGTCACGGTGAAACGTGATGCCAAAGCGATGTGCTTCGTCGCGCAGATGCTGTATAACTTTCAGTGACTCAGACGTTTTCTCAATATACAGAGGTATGCTGTCACCGGGAAAATAAATTTCTTCAAGACGCTTGGCAATGCCCACAATGGCAATCTTACCGCGCAGTCCCATCTCATCAAGAGCCTCCACTGCCGAACTCAGCTGACCTTTGCCACCGTCAACCACGATGAGCTGCGGCAAGCCCTGTCCCTCCTGCATCAGGCGCGTATAGCGGCGCGTAAGCACCTCTTTCATTGAGGCGAAATCATCAGGGCCGACCACAGTCTTGATATTGAAATGCCGGTAATCGCGCTTGGCCGGCTTGCCGTTGCGAAACACCACACAGGATGCCACCGGATTAGTGCCCTGGATGTTCGAATTGTCAAAGCACTCGATATGGCGGGGCAGTTCGTTGAGCCGGAAATCCTGCTTCATGCGCTCCAGCAGACGCTCGGTGTGCCTCTCCGGATCCACACGCTCAAGATTTTTCAGATCGTCGATCTTGCGCTGGCGTGCATTGCGAGCCGACACCTCAAGCAGCTTCGCCTTGTCGCCACGCTGCGGCACGATGAACGACACGCCGTCCCATCCCTCCTCCGGGATGGCCGGCACAATCACTTCATCATAGGATATACCCAAAGTCTGGCGTATCTCCTCCATAGCATAGCTGACAAGCTCGGCCTGCGTCTCCTCCAGGCGCCGCTTGTAGCGCAGGGTGACACTGCGCACCACTGCGCCGCGGCGTACGTGCATATAATTCACGTATACGTCCCTATCATCGTCATCGATGCCAAATACGTCAATCTCATCGATTGTCTGGCTGACGATAACGCTCTTCGCCTGGTAATTTTCGAGCAATTTGTAACGGATCTTCTGCTCCTGAGCCTCTTCGAAGCGCAGATCAGCGGCGAGACGTGACATTTCGTCGCGTAGATATTGCATGAGTTCGTGTGTCTCTCCGCGCAGAATCTGTTTGACACGCTCGATATAGCCCGCGTATACGTCGGGAGAGACCGCCCCGGTGCAGCAGCCCAAGCATCTCTTGATATGATATTGCAGACAAAGCCTCCCCTTCTTCTTCGCCAGGTAATCGGGCGTGATAGGCAGACGGCAGGTGCGTATGGGATATAGCTCACTTATGAGGTCGAGCACCAGACGCGCCACCGAAGTATTAGTATACGGGCCATAATACCTCGAGCCGTCTTTGACGTGATGCCGAGTGAGGAATACACGTGGGTACAATTCATTGGTGACAGCGATCCATGGATACGACTTGTCATCCTTGAGCAGGACATTGTAGCGCGGCTGATACTCCTTGATCATAGAGTTCTCAAGATTCAGCGCATCCTGCTCTGTAGGCACCACAATATACGACACATCCTGAATGGCGCGCACCAGCAGATTGGTGCGGAGGGAATCATGCGTACGGTTGAAGTACGAGGATACGCGGCGCTTGAGATTCACGGCCTTTCCTACGTATATCACCTTGCCATCCTTGTCATAGTAGGTATACACGCCAGGTGTCTGCGGCAGAATGGCAATTTTGTCGCGAAGCGCCTGGGGCTTATGTTCAAGGATGCTCAATGCCGGAGTGATGTATTAGTACGTGATCAGCGAGGAGACTGTGCCGTCGTCGGGCAGCTTTGAGCGGCCACCGAGAGCCGACAGCTCAATGATGAAATTGATGTAGATCTTCTTAGGATTCATGCTTTTCACCAGATTGTAGACAGCAGCCATGGTGCCACCGGTAGCGAGCACATCGTCATGTATCACAACGATATCATCCTCAGTGATGGCGTCGCGGTGAATCTCGATAACGTCAGTACCATATTCCTTAGCGTACTCAGCACGGATAGTGTCGGCGGGCAACTTGCCGGGTTTGCGTGCCGGCACGAAACCGGCGCCGAGTTCGAAAGCGAGGATAGATCCTCCGATGAAGCCGCGCGATTCGATGCCGACGACCTTAGTCACACCTTTGTCGCGATAAATCTGTGACAGATCCCAACCGATTATATGCAGGGCTCGGGGATCTTTGAACACTGTGGTGAGATCCTTGAACACGACACCCTTTGTGGGGAAATCAATCACGTCACGGATTTTAGATTTAATGTACTCCATAATGTAAAGTATTGAAATTTGATTTGTTGCATTAATTTTGTTTCACGTGGAACACTTTATCATCTTCCACATAAGAGAAGCAGAATACTGATATCACTGGGGGAGACACCCGGAATGCGCGATGCCTGCCCTATAGTCTCCGGATTGATGCGCGAGAGCTTCTGGCGGGCCTCAGTGGACAGAGCCTGAATCTGCGAATAGTCGAACTTATCCTTGATCCTGATTGAATCCAGACGCGACAGCTTCTCGGCATTCTGCTGCTCACGCTCAATATAACCGCGATATTTAATCAATATCTCTGCGCACTCCACTATCTCATCACGGCGATCATCGGGCAATGAGAGAATCAATTCTCGGAGCTCCGGGAGAGATTCAGACAAGCCTACCATCGTGACCCCCGGACGGGACAGAAGATCAACCAGCTTGATGCCCTGACGCAGCGGAGCACTGCCGACAGAATCCAGATAAGCCGACACACTCTCCGCCTTGACCGAATACGACGAGGCAAAATCAATTATTCTGTCGCGCAAATCGCGCTTCTCAATCATAAGCCTATAACGCTCCTCAGAAGCAAGCCCCACGGAATAAGCAAGCGGCGTGAGGCGCATATCGGCATCATCCTGCCGCAGGAGAATCCGGTATTCAGCACGCGATGTGAACATTCGGTAAGGCTCGTCCACACCTTTGGTGACAAGATCGTCGATAAGCACACCGATATACGCACGGTCACGGGAAAGAACAATCTGCTCCCTACCCTGCGACGCAAGCGCAGCATTCGCTCCGGCTATCAGTCCTTGCCCGGCAGCCTCCTCGTATCCTGTAGTACCGTTGATCTGGCCGGCGAAATAAAGACCCGGCACCAGCTTTGTCTCCAATGTATGCAGCAACTGGGTAGGATCGAAGAAATCGTACTCTATGGCATATCCCGGACGGTATATCTGCACATCGGTAAGCGCCGGGATCGTGTGCAGAGCGGCGATCTGGACATCCATTGGCAGCGATGAGGAGAAGCCATTCAGATAGAACTCCACCGTGTCCTCGCCCTCCGGCTCCAGAAACAAAAGATGCTCTGTCTTATCGGCAAAAGTCACAATCTTAGTTTCGATACTGGGGCAATATCGCGGGCCTATACTCTGAATCTGCCCATTGTAAAGCGGCGAATCCGCCAAGCCCGAACGCAGAACTTCATGAGTGCTGGAATTAGTCTGAGTAGTGAAGCACTGGCGCTGACGCAGAGTGCGCCCCACGTCGGGCAGATACGAGAACTTGTGGAAGTCGTTCTCCCCATCCTGCGGGGTGGTCAGTTCCCAATGCACCGAACGGCCATCTATGCGCACAGGCGTACCTGTCTTCATGCGGTCAGTGGCAAAGCCCAACTCCACCAGGCGCTCAGTAAGCCCCTTGGACGACGGCTCGGATATTCGGCCACCTTCCAACTTCACTCTGCCTATATGCATAAGCCCATTCAGGAAAGTACCATTGGTAAGCACAACCTGACGGGCATTGAAAACGGCACCTTGCGCAGTGACCACACCGGCCACACGACCATCATTCACATTGATATCCACCACAGAGTCCTGCCACATGTCAAGATTAGGCATATGCTCGAGCAGTTCACGCCATAGAGCTGAAAACTTGTTACGGTCGCTCTGTGCGCGCGGACTCCACATGGCCGGCCCTTTTGAGCGGTTGAGCATGCGGAACTGTATGGCAGTGCGGTCGGTTACGATACCCATCAGACCGCCCATGGCATCAATCTCACGGACAATCTGCCCCTTGGCAATTCCGCCAACAGCTGGATTGCAACTCATCTGGGCAATCTTGTCCATATCCATGGTGATCAGCAGAGTACGCGCACCCAGACGTGAGGCCGCAGCCGCGGCCTCGCACCCGGCATGACCGGCGCCGACCACTATGACATCATAGTCAAAATTCATTGATCATATCTTTTGAAGCAGGCTAATAGCCTGGTTTTCATTTAGTTCCATAACCTCGCGCTCACCGGGGCCCTTATCATTGATACCACAGAGGTGCAGCACACCGTGAACGATAACGCGCAGGAGTTCAGAATCATACGACTGGGAGAACAGCTCCGCGTTGGTGCGGACAGTGTCAAGAGATATGAACATATCTCCGGATATCAGCTTGCCGCGTGAATAATCAAACGTGATTATATCCGTGAAATAGTCGTGCTGCAGGAATTGACGGTTGACCTCAAGGATACGGGCATCGTCACAAAAGATATATGCAAGGTCGCCTACAATGCGGCCATGCTCACGAGCCACACGATCAATCCAAATCTGCAACTTCGCAAAATCGAGTTGCGGCATTTCCACATTTTCAGAATTCCAACTAATAAGAGAAGCCATATGATTGAGAATAACCCACAAAATTAAAAAAATTTCCCGAAATATGCGAAAATTCAGAAAACGATTCTATTTCAAAGAAAATTACGACACCTCAAAAAGCAGCCATATCATTAACAAACAGCCATTTACACCCTATTTTACCCCGTTGAGATTTCAAAATTTCCGGCAACCCGGGGAAATATCGGGAAAAATCGCAAAGAAAAAAACTATCCAAAGCAAAATTTGAAAACCATCTCATATTCTACCCTCCCCTATCGACAGGGTGAAGACAAATTTGACCGCGTGGGGAAAAATTGCGATATTTGTAAAAAATTTCGCCACGATGAAAATTCTGAGAGTAACCAAAAATGAAATCCCTCAAATATGGGCCGACAAGGGAATACTTGTCGAAAGAATTTCATCAAGCTGGCTAAGCGCATTCACTGCTGCCAAAATCGCACGGGCAGTGGACAAATCCGGATGCGAGATTGTGGAGATATACAATCTAACCGATGCCATGGCGGCCGTGTCGTCACGCAAGATCGCCAGAAGCAGATTCGCCATAGTATGCTCCATACCCGCCAATACAGAAGCGCCGAAAGGTATCCCAACAGAAATCCGCCGCGGAGTGGACGCATGGGCATTCACCAGCCAAGAGAGCGCGGCCGACTTTCCGTCAGATCTGAAGAACAAAACCGTGATCCCCGCCACGCACTTCGGAATAAAAGAATTGGCCGAACTAAAATCAATAGCGCCGCGGAAATATCTGTTTGTGGGTCCGCTCACCGATTTCGACCGACTGAAGCAAGCCATAGCAGACACCGACTGCGCCCCCGACGGCACCGCCCTGCGCATCTGCGGCACAGGCAAAGCCCGCTACGTCATGGCCGAAGTGCGACACGCCCGCGGGATAGAACACCCGGAAAGAATCGAATGGGCGGGAGCCGACTACGACCTCGGCAACGAAATCACCAGAGCCGACGCAGTCATAAAGTCGCACAGGGACATCACCGACACAGAAGCCTACATCATGAGCCGCGGACTGCCACTGTACGACAGGATAGGCGGCGAGACAATCAGCGAAAGAGAACAGCATACGCCATGTTTCCACGTGGAACAATTCAAAAGACTATATAACCTGATCAGACAATGATACCAAAAATAATACACCTGTGCTGGGTAGGCGGCGGCAAATACCCGGTGGAAATACGCGAATGCATCGAGAGCTGGAAGCACCACCTGCCCGACTATGAGATAAAGCTATGGGACCGGGAAGCCGTGCTCGCCATCGGATGCGACTTCGCCAACGAAGCCTTGGAGGCAGGCAAATGGGCGTTCGTGGCCGACGTGGTGCGTTTCTACGCCGTATGGAAATTCGGAGGCATCTATATGGATTCTGACATATTGGTGCTAAAACGCTTCGACCAATATATCCCCCAAAAAGGATTTACCACAGTGCATGAGCACCTCGGACAGCAGATACTCCTGCAAGCCGCATTCTTCATGGGCGAGCCCGGCAATGAATTCTGCCGCCGATGCTTCGAGTATTACCGAACAAACCACTTCCTGCTGCCCGACGGGAAATTGAACATGACTATATCTCCGGTAGTGATGAAAGACGTGGCCGAGGGCATGGGATGGCAACCCGAGGACAAGACCCAGCACCTTGAGGCCGACACGGTGATACTGCCCGGCCACCTTGTCACGCCCGCCAACCATGTGAAAAGACACCCAGAGGCCTTTGCGCAACACCGCATAATGGGCTCATGGCGAAAACGCAAATTAGGCCGACGCATCGAAATCGCCATCAAGCACGCACTGCACAACCTGAGATACCACCTGACGCACATCGGGCGCCGTGTGACCCTGCCCGGAGAAGATTAGCCCAACACATCCAACGCACGGTCACAGGCCGTGCGGAAGAAATAACCCGACGACACCTGCGCGGCGAGAGCATGCACATTGGCAAGCATGCTGCGGTATTCATCCGAATCGCGTGCCGGCAGGGCGGTATTCAGATCGGCAAGGCAGTCGATAGCCACGCCAACACCGCGCTCGCGCACAAACCCGGCCATAGCCGCACCGCTCCATATCACCACCGGCAATCCGGCGCGGACATACAGCGAGATCTTATGCGGCGTGTTCAGCGCCAGGTATTCACCGAAATTGCCGCTGCAGGTGTCAAGCGAATCGCCGTCCCACACCAGCCCGTAATCGCCCCGCATACCGCCTATCAGATCCTGAGCGGCCACAAAGCCATTATCAGTGAACTTCTCCGGAGCCTCAACCGCCGACGCATCGAAGCCCCGGCCATAAACCTCCACGCGATAGTTCTTCACTACCCTACCCCACTGCGCCAGGAATGCACTCTTGCGCGGACTCAGGGTGCCTGCATAGGCCACCACCGTCGGCCCGGAAAGGGAGGGCTTAGCTGTCCTTGAAGCGTGCGCCAGATTATCCCACATATCCAGACTCCCGATCATGGCCGTGACACCCATCCGCCGCAGGCGCGCGGCCATGACGGCATTGGTGGCTATCACATAATCGGCACAATTGAGCCTGCGCACCTCCTCGGCCTCAGATATGGCCTTCCGGCGGCAGCTGCCCAGGTCGTGCACAAGTACCACCGTGCGTGCGCCCCTGCGCCGGGCCGCACGGCACACAGAAGTGAAATACTTCTTGAGCGGATACTGAAGAAACAGCACATCGCCCCTGCGCAATGCAGCCTTGGCCTTGGTGATGCCGATAAAATTGCGGAGAAAGTGAATCACCTTGTTGCGGCTCACCGACTGGCGCAGCCCGATGTTGCGGTAGCCCATCCGCTGCATCAGCGCCTCCATGTCGCTCTTGGCCTGATTGCCCGCAGATGCAAAATCGCGGTAATTATGGGAGATATATACGTTCATGCCTGAGATTTTTATGCAAAAATAAGACTATTTACCCGAAAAAATTGAGTAATTTTGGGCTTATGAAGAAAAAAAGACAGAAAAAGGAGAAAAACCCCAAGGCAAGGCGTCTGGTAATCATCTGCTCGGCGATTCTGGCCATGGCACTCTGCGCCGTAGCCTGGGTATGGATGCAGATCGGATCCACATACCACCACGGCGAGGCCACGCGGATATACATTCCCCACAACAGCACGGCCGAGGCCGTGGAGGACACTCTGTGCAGCCGCCTGGGCGACGGATACGGACGAAAAGTGGCGCGCCTGTGGCGAAGCCAGGGAGGCACGCCCGAAGGCGCGCACGGATCATATGTGGTGGAGCCCGGCACCACCACCCTGCAGCTGAGCCGCCGTCTGCTCCACCGCCGCCAGACACCAGTCAAGGTCACATTCAACAACATCCGCACCATGGACCAGCTGGCCTCGCGCATATGCAGCCGCATCGAGGCCACCCCGGGTGAGTTCATGGCCGCATGCGACAGTGTGCTTCAGCCCATGGGATTCAAAAAGGCCGGATACCCGGCGGCCTTCCTGCCCGACACCTACGAATTCTACTGGACCACGCCCGCCACAGAAGTGGTGGCCACCATAGCCGCCGAGCGCAACCGTTTCTGGAATGACGAACGCCGCGCCCAGGCCGCTGCCTTAGGCCTCACCCCGGTGGAGGTAGCCACAGTGGCATCGATAGTGGAGGAAGAGACGGCCAAGAGCGACGAGCGCCCGAAAGTGGCACGGCTATATCTCAACCGTCTGAAAAAGCATATGAAACTGCAGGCCGACCCTACGGTGAAATACGCCGTGGGCGACTTTTCGCTGCGACGCATCACAGGAGAACACCTGCGCAAGGAATCGCCCTACAACACCTACCGCCACGAAGGCCTGCCGCCCGGCCCGATACGTGTGGCCGACCGCCGCACCCTCGAGGCCGTGCTCTCAGCCCCCCGGCACGACTATATATATATGTGCGCAAAGGAAGACTTCTCCGGCTACCACAACTTCGCCACCGACTACGCCGCGCACATGGCCAACGCGCGCCGCTACCAGGCCGAGCTCAACAAAAGGAACATACATTGATGCGGCATATCAACTTTTATTCGTATCTTTGCAGAAAATCTGTGAGTGATGAAAGAAAAATTTGAAATGGTGGCTAAGACCTTTAAAGGTCTCGAGGAGGTTTTGGCTGAAGAGCTCAGGCAAATGGGCGCCGAGCAAGTGGAGCCCGGACGCAGGATGGTATCATTCTACGGCGACCTGGAGATGCTATATCGAGCCAACCTGTCGTGCCGCACCGCCCTGCGCATACTCAAGCCATTCTACAAATTCACGGCCGAGAACACCGACGAGCTATACGAACGCGCCAAGGAATACGACTGGTCACAGATAATCACACTGAACAAGACATTCTGCATCGACACCGTGGCCTACAGCGAGGACTTCACACACTCGCAATTCGCCACATACAGGGTGAAAGATGCCATATGCGACTGGTTCCGCGACCGCTACGGCGACGATCGCCGCCCCAAAGTGCGCCTCAAGGATGCCGACATCATGATCAACGTGCATATATCGGGAGGGAATGTCACCATCTCGCTCGACTCCTCGGGCGAATCGCTGCACAAGCGCGGCTACCGCGTGGCACAGACCGAAGCCCCCATCAACGAGGTGCTGGCCGCAGGCATAATCCTGCGCAGCGGATGGCGCGGGGAGACACCGCTGGTGGATCCCATGTGCGGATCGGGCACATTCCTGATAGAGGCCGCCCTCATTGCCGCCAACATCAACCCCGGCATATACCGCAAAGGCTTCGCTTTCGAACACTGGAAAGACTTCGACGGTGAGCTGCTGGACCGGCTCTACAACGATGACAGCGCCGAGCGCCCCGTGGAGCATAAGATATACGGAGCCGACATATCCCCACTGGCAGTAAGCATAGCGCGCCGCAACATCAAGAGCGCCGGCGTGGGCAAATACATCGACCTGCAAGTAAAGCCATTAGCCAAATGGGAGGAGGCTCCGCAGCCCGCGGGTGTCCTCATCACCAACCCTCCCTACGGCGAGCGCATCTCCGCCCCTGACATGGAAGGGCTATACTCCATGATAGGCAACCGCCTGAAGCATGTGTTCCTGGGATATCACGCCTGGATCATAGGCTACCGGTGGGAATATTTCCACAAGATAGGGCTGGCTCCATCGGAAAGCATCCCCATACTCAACGGATCGCTCGAATGCGAGCTCAAGGAATACGTGATATTCGACGGCGACAAGAAATCATTCCTTGCCTCAGGCGGCAAGATCAAGGATCCCTCCGAGACCGACCAGGAGAAGCCTCGCAAGAGCCGCAGCGGTGACCGCCGCGAAAGATTCGCCGACGAGCGCCGCGACCGCAGGGAACGCTTCAACAAACGCCCCGACCGTCCGTTCGCGAAGAAAGACCGCCCCGAAGGCCGCGACGAAGCCCCTGCTGCCGAATCTGAGAATCCACTGGCACGCCGTCGCAATCCGGAGGCACTGAAAATGTTACAGAACAAACGTCCAACCATAGCTCCCGCCGACGGCCCGATCATGCGTCCGCGCGGCTGGAAAAAGAAAAACTGACCCATGAAGATATTACTCCTCGGCTCGGGTGGCCGCGAATGCGCCATCGCCCGTAAAATCAGCGAAAGCCCACGCACGACAGCCCTTTACATCGCCCCGGGCAATGGTGGCACCGATGCCTACGGCACCAACGTAGCCATCAAGCCCACTGATTTCCAAGCGATAGCTGATTTTGTGATGGCCAACGGCATTGACATGCTCGTGGCCGGAAATGAAGACCCGCTCGTGGAGGGCGTGCGCGACTATATGCGCGACCACTGCCCCACCCTGCTGGTAGTAGGCCCCGAAAAAGCCGGAGCCATGCTTGAGGGCAGCAAGGATTTCGCCAAGCAATTCATGATGCGCCATGGAGTGCCCACTGCCCGCTACCGCAGCTTCACCGCCGACACAATCGAGGATGCCTACCGCTTCATGGAGGAGCTGAAGCCGCCGTATGTGCTCAAGGCCGACGGCCTGGCCGCAGGCAAAGGTGTACTTATAATCGACGACCTTGAAGAAGCCAAACAGTCGCTCCGCGAGATGCTCGGCGGAATGTTCGGCGGCGCATCGGCCACAGTGGTGATCGAAGAATTCCTCAGCGGAATAGAATGCTCGGTATTCGTGCTCACCGACGGCCATGGACGCTACCGCATACTGCCTGTGGCGAAGGATTACAAACGCATAGGCGAGGGCGACACCGGACTGAACACCGGCGGCATGGGAGCCGTAAGCCCTGTGCCTTTCGCCGACGATGTCTTCATGCAGAAAGTCGAGACCCGCATAATAAAGCCCACAGTGGATGGCCTGATTGCCGACGGCATAGACTACCGGGGATTCATATTCTTAGGCCTTATCAACGTGGGCGGCGAGCCTATGGTGATAGAATACAACGTGCGCATGGGCGACCCCGAGACCGAGGTGGTGATGCCGCGTCTGCGCTCCGACCTTGTGGACCTGATGGAAGCCGCCGCCAAAGGCGACCTCTCCGATGTACCCGCCGAGATTGACCCACGCACGGCAGTAACCGTGATGCTCGTATCAGGCGGCTATCCCGGCTCATACCCCAAAGGCAAGGAGATCACCGGCAACCTGCACCCGGCCGATTCGATAGTGTATCATGCCGGCACAAGCAAGGATGCCGCAGGCCGACTGGTGACCTCCGGCGGACGCGTGATCGCAGTGACATCCCTGGCCGAGGACATCCCCTCTGCGCTCGAAAAGAGCTACCGCTCGGCCGCAGACATCCTGTTCGACGGCAAATACTTCCGCCGCGACATAGGCAAAGACCTCATGTGATCAAATACGATATACAAGGTACAAAGTACGACCCGAATAGATTCGTACTTTGTGCTTTGCAATTCGTACCCCGCACCTAAAGAAGTGACCCGATTCGCACATTCACGTTTTATGTTCGTGGTGATGGCACTGATGGCCGTTGCCGCTGCGTGGACTGCCACCTCATACGGCGCCACGGACACACCGGGGAGCATATCAGGTGCCGTGAGCGGATGGAGCCTGCGCCCCACACCCCACGTAGGGTGGACATTCGCCGTAGCGGCCACCCTTGACATCGGAATCGCCGTACTGATATTCTATCTGAACAAGACATACAACCTGCTGCGCACGCTCACGGCCTTGCAGTCGACCACCCTTATGGCCATGCTGGCATCCACCCCGGCGGCGTTGTCATGTGTGTATCCGGGCAATCTGCTGGCTCTGGCGGTAGTGCTGTGCATGTTCATAATGTACGGCTCATACGGCGAGCGGCAATCCACACGGAATGTGTATCTGTGCATGCTCATCCTGTCGTGGTGCACCGCCTTTGCCTACAGTTTCGCACTGTACATCCCGGTATTCATCTTCGGATGCGTGCAGATGCGCATATTCTCATTGCGGAGCCTGCTGGCCACGCTGATGGGACTGGCCACACCGTGGGTGATCATGCTCGGCTTCGGCCTGGTGTCCCCTGCGCAGCTGCAATTGCCAGATTTCCGGTATGAACAGATAGAGATGTCGCCACAGACACCCGCGCTGATAGCATCCGTCGCCTTTACATGTTTTCTGGCCGTGGGATGCTGGATACAGAACATTATGCGTTTCCTTACATACAACGCCCACTCCCGGGCGCTCCTTAGCCTGCTCACTGTGGTGACATTCGCCACCGTCACCGCCGCCATAGCCGATTTCAGCAATGCTTACGCCTACATCCCGCTGCTGGACGTATGCGCAGCCTTGCAGCTGGCACACACATTCGGTGTGATGCACCGCCAGAAGCGGTCATACATAGCCATATTCTCTATCTTAATGATTTACATACTCATATACACATGGAAAATCCTGCTCTCAATATAATAATTGAAGAAAACATACCCTACATAGCCGGGCTGCTCGAGCCGTACGGCAATGTGAGGTATCTGGCCAATGAAGACATAACCCCGGAGGCAGTAAAGGATGCCGACGCACTGATAGTGCGCACTCGCACCCGCTGCGACGAGGCCCTTCTGGGAGGCTCGCGATGCCGCTTCGTGGCCACAGCCACAATCGGCACCGACCATATAGACCTCCCTTGGTGTGCCGCCCAGGGAATTGAGGTGGCCAACGCCCCGGGCTGCAACGCCCCCGCAGTGGCGCAGTACGTCATGGCATCGATACTGGCTCTGGCCAACCGCCCTGTGTGCCAGTACACCATAGGCATAGTGGGCGTGGGTCACGTGGGCAAGATAGTGGAGCGCTGGGCCAGGCTTCTGGATATGGAGGTGCTGATATGCGACCCGCCACGCCAGGCAGTCGAAGGCGGCGACGGATGGTCGTCGCTGCAGGATATCGCCGAAAAGGCCGACATCATCACATTCCACACCCCGCTCGACTCCACCACACGCCATATGGCCGACCATGGCTTCTTCTCTTCCCTGCGGAGACATCCGATAGTGATCAATGCCGCCCGGGGGCCGGTGGTGGACACAGAGGCCCTCACCGAGGCTCTGGAGGCAGGGCTGGTGCATCATGCAGTGATCGACTGCTGGGAAGGCGAGCCACACATCTCCCCGGCTCTGCTCGCACGCGCATCCATAGCCACACCCCACATAGCCGGATACAGCTCCGAAGGCAAGGTGAGAGCCACACGTATGGCGCTTGACGCTTTCAGCCGTCACTTCTCCCTGCCCCGCATAGAGATGTCCATGCCCGAGCCTCAGGGAGCGGCCCCAGAAGTCACCGCAAACGCCATCCGCGCCTCCTACGACCCTATGGCCGACACGGCGATACTCCGCTCCCGCCCGGACGAATTCGAACTCCTGCGCAACACCTACCACCTCCGCCCCGAGGTACGCGCCGGCAAGATTGACTGATTTAACATTTATTTTCGCATACGGGATTGGGGTGACTGACGGATTTTTCGTAACTTTGGAATCGCAAACACAGTCTGTCCGACTGCGATATTCACCAACCTATAATCCCCTCATCCCAAGTGGCTTCATTCGTTCATCTACACGTACACACCCAATATTCCCTGCTCGACGGACAGGCCTCGATACCCGCCTTGGTAGACAAAGCAATTGCCGACGGTATGCCCGGACTGGCCATCACCGACCATGGCAACATGTTCGGCATCAAGGAGTATTTCAATTATGTGAACAAAAAGAATGGCAAGATAGGCGACCAGATAAAGGATCTGAAAAAACAGATCGCCGATGCAGACGAGGCCACTGCCGCCGACCTTAACCGGCAGATCGCCGAACTGGAGGCAAAAAAATTCAAACCCATATTCGGCTGCGAGATGTACGTGGCCCGCAAGGACCTGCACGAGCACCTGGACAAGCGCGACACAGGACGCCACCTGATTGTGCTGGCCAAGAACAAGACTGGATACAAAAACCTGATAAAGCTGGTATCGAAAGCCTGGACAGAGGGTTTCTACTCACACGCCCGCACTGACAAAAATGAGCTGGCCGCACACCGCGAGGGACTGATAATATGCTCAGCCTGTCTGGGCGGCGAGATACCACAGCTCCTGCTCCGGGGCGACATCGCCGAGGCCGAGAAGCAAGTGAAATGGTGGAAAGACACCTTCGGCGAAGACTATTACATAGAGATACAGCGCCACAAAGCCACCAAGTCACGCGCCAACCATGACACCTACGAGGAGCAGAAGCGCATCGAGCCGGAGCTGCTGCGTCTGGCACGTGAGAACGGCATCAAGGTGGTGGCAACCAACGATGTGCATTTCGTGAACGAAGCCGACTCTGAGGCTCACGACCGCCTGATATGCCTGTCGACCAACAAACTGCTCGACGACCCGTCACGCATGCTCTATACCAAGCAGGAATGGATGAAGACCACCGAGGAGATGCAGAGCGTGTTCGCTGACATCCCCGAGGCTCTCGAAAACACCCTGGAGATCCTGTCGAAAGTGGAGACATACACCATAGACCATGCGCCGATCATGCCCAACTTCGAGATTCCCGCCGATTTCGGCACTGAAGAGGAATACCGGAGCCGCATCACCGAGAAAGAGCTGTTCGATGAATTCACCCAGGACGAAAATGGCAATGTGGTGCTCTCGGAGAAAGACGCCAAGGCCAAAATAGACAAACTTGGCGGATACGAGAAACTCTACCGCATAAAGTTCGAGGCCGACTATCTGAAAAAGCTCGCTTACGAAGGTGCCGTACGCCGCTACGGCAATCCTCTCCCCGACGAGATAGCCGACCGCATAAAATTCGAGCTGCACATCATGAAGACCATGGGCTTCCCGGGATACTTCCTGATAGTGCAGGATTTCATCAACGTCGCCCGCCGGGACCTTGGAGTGAGCGTTGGGCCCGGCCGCGGATCGGCCGCGGGATCCTGTGTTGCCTACTGCCTGGGCATCACGCAGATCGACCCAGTGAAGTATGACCTGCTTTTCGAACGCTTCCTCAACCCCGACCGTATCTCACTGCCGGATATCGACATTGACTTCGACGACGACGGACGCGCCGACGTGCTGCGCTATGTCACACAGAAATACGGCGAGGAAAAGGTGGCTCACATCATCACATACGGCACCATGGCCGCCAAATCGGCAATCAAGGATGTGGCCCGCGTGGTGGACCTGCCTCTGCCCGAGAGCAACCGCCTGGCCAAGATGATTCCCGCCCACATGCCCGAGGTGAACGGCAAGGAGCTGAAGCCGACGCTGAAAAACTGCTACGAATACGTTGACGATTTCAAAAACGAGCTCTCCACCAACCGGAATCCGCTGATCGGCGACACACTGAAATACGCCAAGGAGCTGGAGGGCAACGTGCGCAACACCGGCGTGCATGCATGCGGCGTGATAATCTGCCGCGACGACATCACCGACTGGGTGCCGGTGAGCACCGCCACCGACAAACAGGAGGGCAAACTGCTGGTGACACAGTATGAAGGCCGCGTGATCGAGGAGACAGGCCTGATAAAGATGGACTTCCTGGGGCTGAAGACCCTTTCAATCATAAAAGAGGCGCTCACAAACATAAAACTTACCCGGGGCATCGACCTGGACATCGACAACATCCCTATCGACGATCCGGCCACTTACAAGCTCTACAGCGAGGGGCGCACCATCGGCACATTCCAGTTCGAGTCGCCCGGCATGCAGAAATATCTGCGCGAGCTCCAGCCCAGCACTTTCGAGGACCTCATAGCCATGAACGCCCTGTACCGCCCCGGCCCCATGGATTATATACCCGACTTCATCGCCCGCAAGCACGGCCAGGCACCGATCACCTACGATATCCCGCAGATGGAACTCTACCTGAAGGACACCTATGGCGTGACCGTATACCAGGAACAGGTCATGCTGCTGTCGCGTCTGCTGGCCAATTTCACCCGAGGCGAGAGCGACACCCTGCGAAAGGCCATGGGCAAGAAGCTCATCGACAAGATGAATCACCTCAAAGGCAAATTCCTGGAAGGCGGACAGGCCAACGGACACGATCCAAAAGTGCTTGAGAAAATCTGGGCCGACTGGGAAAAATTCGCATCCTACGCGTTCAACAAGAGCCACGCCACATGCTACAGCTGGGTAGCATTCCAGACAGCATACCTCAAGGCCAACTACCCGTCGGAATACATGGCGGCGGTGCTCTCGCGCAACCTCACCGACATCACAAAGCTCACCAACTTCATGGACGAGTGCAAGAACATGAAGATTGCCGTCAAAGGCCCCGACGTGAACGAATCTTTCAGCAAATTCGGCGTGGACACCGCCGGCAACATCCGCTTCGGCCTGTCGGCCATCAAGGGCGTGGGTCCCGGCGTGGTGGAGGAAATCCTGAAGGTGAGAAACGAAGGCGGAAAATTCACAGACATATTCGACTTCGTGGAGCGCGTGCCCGCAGGCACCGTCAACCGCCGCCTCATGGACAACCTGGCCCTGGCCGGAGCCTTCGACTGCTTCGAGGAGATAGAGCGCGAGGACTTCATGGAGACCAATGCGCGCGGCGAGACCATGTCGGAGCAACTGCTCAAATACGGCTCCCAATTCCAGAATGCACGACGGAGCAACGAAGCCACCCTCTTCGCTTTCGACGACTTCGACATGAACACCACCTCTCGCCCCACCATCAAACACGCCGTGCCCTGGAACAACGCCGTCAAGCTCGAAAAAGAGAAAGAACTCGTGGGCATGTACCTGTCGGCACACCCGCTCGACCCCTTCTACATGGAGCTCAATTACGGCACATCATGCACAATCAGCAATCTTGACAACATACCCAAGGTGGGAGGCGTCGAATTCACCTTCGGTGGCATGGTCACATCCAACGAGAAGCGTATCTCCAAAAAAGGCAACGAATTCGGTCTTATCAAAATCGAGGATTACACCGGAAGCACCGAGCTGCGCGTGTTCGGCGCCCAGCAGCTGCTTCAATACAGCGTATATGTCCCCGGCACACCGGTGCTCGTCACCGCCAAGTATGAGACCCCGCGCTATGGCGGGGATCCGATGCTGAATGTGGTGAGCATACGCCTGTTGGCCGATGCAAAAGGCTCGCTCATCAAATCCATAACCCTGCGGTGCACACTGCCCCAGGCCAACGCCAACCTGCTGTCGATGCTCAAAGAGCACATCAACTCCACCACAAAGGACATGGGATCGCTCGACCTGCGGGTATACGACCCCGAGATCAACCGCTCGGTAAGCCTCCAGGCCGGAGTGCGCATACCCATCAACCGCCGCCTGGTGAATCTGCTCGAAAGCCTCGACATCGAATTTGAGATCAAATAGCCATGTCTCTGCCGACCGACAATAAAAAACTGTACAATCTCTGGATGATCGTGGCCATAGCCGCTGTGGTGGTGACAATAGCCACATGCGTACTGTGCCAGGTGCATTCGCAGGATTATGACAACTGTCTGGTACACTGGGTGTCATATCTGCGGACGCACGGACGTTTTTCGTCGCTCGGACATCAATTCCATAATTACAACCCACCCTATATATACCTTCTGTCAGCAATTTCCTACATACCCTGCGAGCCACTGAAATCCATACGGCTATTGTCTGTGATCTTCAACATAGCCGGAGCTTGGTACATAGCCAGAATCACAGCCCTGGTGTTTGGAGCCGGGTCATGGCGCACTGCCATGGCCGGAGCACTGGCGCTGATCATTCCAACAGTGTTTCTCAACAGTGCAGTGTGGGGCCAATGCGATGCCATATATTCAGCGTTTCTCTTCGCTGCTCTCTACTATGCCTTGTGCCGACGCTCCCGCATGTGCATGCTCATGTGCGGATTATCCTTGAGCTTCAAGCTGCAGGCGCTTTTCCTGGCTCCTGTATTCCTGATATTCCTTCTCAAGGATTATATCCGTTGGCGAGACATCTGGGTGATCCCGTCGGTATACCTGCTGCTCCTGATCCCTGCTGCCGCGGCAGGATACCCGATAGCTGACCTGCTCACCATCTACATCAGACAATCGCAATTACACCCCGGAATACATTCACTGAATTACCCCAACCCATACATATGGGTCACGCCTGGAGAAGTGCCCTCCGCAGTGCACACGGCGGCGCTCCTTCTTGGCGCCTCCATCATCTTTGGATCCTCCTGGTGGATGTGGCGGCAGACAAGGCTGCTTCACACTTTACCAGTGCCGATGATGGTTTTCGCAACATTTGTATGCGGCTTCCTTGTGCCATTCGCCCTGCCATCCATGCACGAGCGCTATATGTATCCGGCAGAAGCGCTTACAGCAGCCATGATCGCTCTCTACCCCAGGCGCACATGGCTGTGGGCACTTATTCCTATGGCGTCCACTCTCACATACACAAGAGTGCTCCTTAGATTGGATGACACTCTGATGGTGGAGATCGCCACAATAATCATGTGTATCGCCCTCCCTGCCATACTCTTTGTCTTCTATAAGAGCGTTAAATCCGCATACGCACATTCTTTTAAAACAATACAATCATGAACTTTACCGACGAAAACATCAAAGACATCATCGCCACTGGCAAGCCCGTGGTAGTTGACTTCTGGGCCACCTGGTGCGGTCCCTGCATGGCCATGGCTCCTATCGTGGAGGCACTGGCCGAGGAGTATGCCGACAAAGGCGTAGTTATCGGAAAATACAACACCGAGGACGAAAGCGATTTCGCCACCGAATGCCGCATAATGGCCCTCCCCACCATACTCTTCTTCAAGAACGGCAAAAAAACATCCATCCGTCTGGCCGGATCACAGACCCGCGAGACACTCGTGGCCAAGATCGAAGAACTCATAGCCCTCTGATGCCCGACACACGACAACCCGCAGCCCGCCACACCGGCGTAGGCCGCTGGGGCGAGCAAATAGCCGTCGACACGCTGGTGGCCGGCGGCTATGCTATTGTAGAGCGCAACTGGCGCTGCGGCCACCTGGAGCTGGACATAATAGCCCGCAAGGACAACGTGATGGTATTCGTGGAAGTAAAGACGCGCTCTGCCGATTATGCCGACGGCGTCAGCGCAGTGGATATGCGCAAGCGCAGCCGCATGGTGCGTTCGGCCGACACATATCTGCGCATGCTGCCGCACGACTATGACTTCCGTTTCGACATCATAGCCATCAACGGCACACCCGAATCCTATACAGTGGAGCACATCCCCGATGCCTTCCTCCCCTCGCTCCGCCGCTATTAGCGTATCACAGCCGTCGCCACGACGGGGTAATGGTCGGAGACATACGGCACACCGTAGTCGCCCCTGAGCACCTCAAACCTCAGTGCCTCGGCATTACGGCTGAATATATGGTCGATCACCTCAGCACTCTCACCCCAACCATTGTAGGTGGCACTGGTATCAGTGACAGCCGCCACCGAACGCACCTCGGCAAACCGCTCTTTTACCGGCAGGAAAATAGAATCCTCAGCCGTGGTATTGAAATCGGCGGTGATAAACACCGCCACAGAGTCGGGCACCATACCGGCAATCCTGTCAGCCACCAGCCGCACACCATTGCGGCGCGCCTCCGGACCTTCATTGTCCAGGTGAGTGTTGAACACGTAGAAATCCCGCCCGCTGCCCTTGATACGGAAATGCCCGTATGTGCATGTGCGCTTGTAGGCGGCATCCCAGCCCTTCGACACCGTATCAGGAGTCTCCGAAAGCCAGAATGTGGCTCCGTCGCCAACAATCTCCACCCTGGCAGTGTCATAATATACGGCCATCATCTCGCCCAGGGCAGCTCCATCGTCGCGCCCCACCCCGATGCGGCCGTAGCCTCCGAGCGCACTGTCGAGATATTGCACCTGATCGGGACACGCCTCTTGCATGCCCACCACGGCCGGCCGCTCCGCAAGCAGCATCCCCGCCACGGCCTCGCGGCGGTTGTCCCAACGGTTGTTACCGTCGGCCTCCTCGGCCCCGCTCATGCGGATATTAAATGTCATCACTTCCAGCGTGTCAGGCACCGCCGCCTCTTCCTGTTCTCCCGCTCCGCCGCCGCAGGCACACACCGCCCCGGCGACAGCCATTGCAAATATCAGTTTCTTCATGGCACTATGAATATATTATGCCACAAAGATAATCAAATTTATTAAGAGTGTGCCTAAATCATTGCGCGGATATCGGGGGTGGTGAGGACAGCCCAGACCATCAGGGAAATGGCAAGCACGAGCAGTGCCATGTACACGCACAGCCGCGCGGTGCACTCAGCCGACACATACCTGCGCATGCAGCCTCACGACTACGACTTCCGTTTCGACACCATAGCCATCAACGGCACACCCGAATCCTATACAGTGGAGCACATCCCCGATGCCTTCCTCCCCTCGCTCCGACGCTACTGACACTCCGCGCACCGGCAGGTGCGCCCGAACATATAGCCACGGGTGCAACCCGTGGAAAATGGTATATCCCATAAAAAAGTATTGGAGCGACGCGCAGCAGAGCGTTCTCCAACATCCAAATTAGCCCACATGTAAAAAAGTTGACCTCAGTATAAAACCGAGGCCAACCAAATATGTGGAAAAAGCAACCACTTGCCTTAGAAGGCTCGCAGATTTGCTGTTTCGTACTCCGATGTGACAACCGTCACACCGGCCTTTCTTGCCTTGTCTCTGATTCTTTTCATTTGTTTCTGAGCATCTCTCAACAGTCTTTTTCTGGCATTCAGGGTTGAAGCTGACATTGAATGGCCGCTGGTTCCTTCAATTATACTTTTGGCACGATTGGCCCATGTGTCATAATCTTGTTGGAAATTACCGCTCCCAGAACTGCCAGATACGCCTGAGCCATAGTCGCCGCCTGCTGAACGTTGTCCTTCATGCATCTCCATATAGGTCGCGCTTACTCCTTCGAGAGTGTTTCCGATGGCACCTGCTGCAGAAGCAATGGCATCCCAGTCCCAATTCCTCATTGCTCCCAGACCGAAGTTCAGCCCTATAGTCACTTGAAATGTGTTTTTATAGTGATCTCTTGGACCATTATAAAATACCGGATTTTCCCACGAAAGACCATACGACATCTTTTTGTACCGATATGCCACTGAAACATTCATTCCCACAGCCCACGTATCTCCATACTCATATTTAACGTGAGTTCGATATAAGGAATCAGAACAAAGTCAATTGATTGTCGAAAA
>X363_Desmarests_Spiny_Pocket_Mouse__coassemble_286_pt1 | contig 36462 bp, 27 predicted proteins | sample X363_Desmarests_Spiny_Pocket_Mouse__metabat2_high_PE_013 | metagenome-assembled genome bin X363_Desmarests_Spiny_Pocket_Mouse
ACCCGGGACCCACAGCTTAGAAGGCTGTTGCTCTATCCAGCTGAGCTACCGAACCAATATTTCATCTTTCACATCTCTCTTGATGCGGTGTTTTCTGTGATTCGGCCGGGATTCTTTGCTGTGCAAAGCGCTACGCGATTACGAACCCGGGACCCACAGCTTAGAAGGCTGTTGCTCTATCCAGCTGAGCTACCGAACCTGATTTACGGCTGCAAAGTTAGGTGTTTTCGGCGGCGATTGCAAGTGATACGATGTTTTTTTTTCGACTGAACGCATTTTTGACGATTTTACGCTTGTAGTCTGGATTTATTTGCCTAACTTTAAACTTTGATTTGGATAGGCTGTTATATTAGTAGATTGAAAGCTAAATAAAACCAGATATTATGAGTGACTTTAATAAAATCATTGCTGAAGACCGTCCGACACTTGTCGACTTCTTCGCCACATGGTGCGGCCCATGCAAGGCTCAGGCTCCCATTCTGGAGGATGTGAAAAACCGTGTGGGTGACAAAGCGAATATTGTAAAAATTGACATTGACAAGAACCAGGCATTGGCACAGGTATATAATGTGCGTTCGGTGCCGACACTTATCCTGTTCAAGAACGGCAAGGATGTATGGCGCACCGTGGGTGTGCAGATGGCCGACGAGCTGGAGCGCAAGATATACGAGCACATTCCTACGAAATCAGACGAGAAGTAAGGACAACTCCTCTCTCTCAATATATCTGTCTGGGGAGTACCGCAGTTGCGGTACTCCCCTTTTATTCACCATCCGCCGGATGCGCCGCCGCCTCCGGTGAATCCTCCGCCAAAGCCGCCTCCGAAACTGCCGCCGCTGAATCCGCCTCCGCCCCGGCGACCGCCTCCGCCCGGCACTATAACCACGGGCATAGGTTTGGCCGGGATTTTTTCTTGGTCATTATGTGTGTAGTTGCAATTGAGGCACCGGTATTCTTTCTGGAGGATGCCGGTGGAGGTGGTGGTGGGAGCGACGAGCTGACGTGTCTTCATCAGCCGGTATGCCCTGGTATGACAATTGGGACATGGCTTGTATGAGGAGCCTTTCACGACGAACGGATACGTATCCACTTCGCCGCACTCGGGGCACTGCCACACGTCGTAATCCACAGAGTTGAGTTGTTCCTCCAGATCCTGAGCCGGAGTGAGGAAGTCATTGTCGTGGATCTCGTCGATCTTGCGCATGCGGGCGCCACAATTCGCGCATTTTTTTGGTCGGTTGCGCCATCGGCTTAATAGTAGCACCAACGGAAGGGATGCAATCACTGGAATGAACAGACCTACGAATGTAAGGCAAAGGTATGCAGGCTTCAAAGTTTCAAGAGCAGTGTATTTCTCATAATCGCCCTTGTCACGCACATTATAAAGACGGTACAGCAATATGCACAGCATCACGGCGGCAAGTATGGATACACATATTATATATATATGGAAACCATCGCCCTCGGATTCAGCGCTGAAATTGTCGGAGCGGCGGGAATGGAGCTCGGCCGCCGCGTCGGGGTTGACCACAATATCGTGTACTCTCTGCACAGCTGCGAGCATGCCTCCCTCATAGTCACCCTCCCGGAATCTCGGGAACATTTCATCGCGCAATATTCGGCCGGCTGTGATATCGGGAAGTATGCCTTCAGCACCGGGTCCGGTACGGATCACTGCCTTGCGCCGGTCCTTGGCCACAAGGATGAGTATACCGTTATTATTGTCGCTTTTGCCGATTCCCCATGTGTTGAATAACTCTGTAGCGTATGTGTCTATGTCGGGCGCGTCAATGTCGTCGACTATAACCGCCACCACCTCGGAGGTGGATATACGTCTGGCATCCATCAGCAGCGTATCTATCTGAGCCTGCACCGCCGGGGATATGATACCGTCAGGATTTACCAGATGCTTGGTGTGGTCGGCTTTCTGCACGTTAGGCAGAGAAGTCACACTGTATGTGGCTCCCGCGGCGGCATTCGCCATGGAGAGCAGGAATATCAGTATGCAAATCGTATGTTTCATAGACACAAAATTATGATATTTGGCCGAGTTAAACAAATCGTGATGCGAATATCACTATTTTTAGGTATTTCACGAATGTCTTGCGCATACTAATTTTGCATTTAGAAAATTATACGAAATTGTTTATGTAATCTAATGTAAGGTGTCTCCTTACAATCATCCTTTATCTAATCGTGAAAAGCGATGGCCGCACCTGCTCTTTTGCTGAGAAGAGTCCGGCCATCGCTTTTAAAAATATGTAACCGATTATTAAAAATACTTAACCGGAGGCTTATTTGTTGATTAAAAGTTGTGGAGGGGTAAAAATTATGGTTATCTTTGCGTACAATTGTTTTTAACAAATGAAAAAAAACGTTCTTACATCACTGGCTGTGTCTGTGCTTGCGATATCCACTCCGACAGATATACATGCCGGCAGAAACGAGGATGCAATCCTCCGGGTAGTAAACACTTATGTACCAGAAAACAGCAACCTTGGCAAGATCAAGATCGACAAGGTGACAGTCAATCAGAAGAAAAAGACCATCACTGTGAAATGCAGTGATGCTGTGGCATCAATACCTCTGACACAGAGCCAGACGGAACAGCTGAAGGCCGACTGCCTGAAAGCACTCGGCTCCTCGTACAGCAAATACAAGATAAACCTCATATCAGGAAAATACAATCTGACAGACCTGGCTGCTGGCGCAACAAAAACTAACAGACGACCTACGGAACATAAGCGGTTTGTCACAGGTCTTGATGCCCAGGCAGCTCCTGCGGGTCTTGACGGAAGCAACATAGCGCTTTGGCAGAGCCACGGGTGGTACTTCGAGCCTAAGCTCAACCGATGGGAATGGCAGCGTGCCCGTGTGCAGCAGACAGTGGAAGACCTGTACACACAAAGCTATGTCATGCCATTTCTGATGCCGATGCTACAAAACGCGGGAGCATATGTGATGAGCCCGCGGGAGCGTGACATACAGGCAGTGGAGTACATCGTGGACAACGACAACGGCAACGGTTACAAAGAGCACTCAGGCGACCATAAATGGCAGAAGACCGACGTGCCTGGATTCGGCTACAAAGGCGAGGTGCTGGTGAACGGCTCGCATCCATTCGCCCAAGGCACCGCCCGCAAGGTGCAGACAGTGACCGGCGACCACGCCAAGGAATCAAAAGCCACATGGAGCGCCGACATAAGGAAAGATGGCGACTACGCAGTGTATGTGTCGTATCAAACCCTGCCCAACAGCGCCACCGATGCCATATACACCGTGAACGCAGCAAACGGGGCACACAGATTCAAAGTAAACCAGAAGATGGGGGGCGGCACATGGATATATCTCGGACACTTCCCGCTTGAAACAGGCAGCGACAAGCCCATCGTGGAGCTTAGCAACCATAGCGGTGACTCACAGGCTGTAGTCACAGCCGATGCCGTGAAGATCGGCGGCGGTGTGGGAAATGTGGCCCGCATAGTGAAAGAGCCGCTCGACAGCATAGACTATAAATATGTGTTGAGCGGATATCCGCGTTTCACCGAGGCCGCGCGCTATTGGCTGCAATGGGCCGGCGCACCCGACAGTGTATTCACCCCCACGGATTACGTGAATGATTACAATGACGACTACCGTTCGCGTCCGTTGTGGGTCAACTGGATCTCCGGCGGATCATCCATGATGCCTCATAACCAAGGTCTGGGCATACCCGTGGATCTCTCATTCGCATTCCACAGCGATGCCGGCACTACACTCAACGATTCAATCATAGGCACACTTGGCATATATTGCACAGAGAGCGAGAACGGCAAATACGCCAACGGATCATCCCGACTCGCCGCCCGTGACCTTACAAATTATGTGATGACAGACATTGTGTCGGACGTGCGTTCATCCTTCGAGCCGAACTGGACACGCCGGGGGATGTGGGACAAAAGCTATGCCGAGGCCAGGATTCCCGAGGTCCCGGCCATGCTTCTGGAGCTTCTCTCTCACCAGAACTTTGCCGACATGAAATATGGTCTTGATCCTACTTTCCGGTTCACAGTGTCGCGAGCCATCTACAAAGGCATGCTCAAATACCTGGCTGAGCGTGACGGACGCGTGTATGTGGTGCAGCCGCTGCCGGTGCGATCGTTCGCAATCACAGGCAATGACGGATCATACACCCTGCGCTGGCAACACACAGAGGACTCTGCCGAGGTCACAGCCATACCTTCATATTACATAGTGGAAGAACGCATCGGTGCCTCGGGCAACGCGTTCCGTCAGATTGCAAAAGTAGCGGAGCCGGAATATACAGTCAGTGTAAATGACTCAGACATCCATTCCTACCGCATAATCGCGGGCAACGCCGGCGGTGTAAGTTTCCCGTCAGAGGTACTCGCCCTGTGTGATATGCCCGGCAAGCCACAGGTGATGATAGTGAACGGATTCACGCGTGTGAGCGCACCCGACTGGTTTGATTCAGGAGAGATCGCCGGATTTTATGACACGCGCGACCATGGTGTGCCATACGTATACGACATATCCTACATCGGCAGCCAGTTCGAATTCCGCCGTGACATACCATGGATGGACGATGATGCAGCCGGATTCGGCGCATCCAGATCCAACTATGAGAAAGAGGTTGTGGCCGGAAACACATTCGATTACGTAGCCATGCACGGAGAAGCCATCGCCGCTGCCGGCTACGGATTCATCTCCTCAAGCGTACAGGCGTTTGCCTCTTCCGAGGTGCCTGCCCAGGCACGGGTAGTGGATCTGATCTTAGGCAAACAGAAGGAAGTGCAGATCGGACGCGGTGCATATCCCAACCGATTCAAGACTTTCACTCCCGAACTCCAACAAAAGCTGCGTGAATACACCTCGGCCGGCGGCAATGTATTCGTGAGCGGATCGTTCATAGCCACCGACCTCTGGGACAACCTCTACTCCACCGAAGCCGTAAGAAAAGCCGACACCAATTTCGCCAAGGATGTGCTCGGATACTGCTGGCGCGTGGGTCAGGCATCGGTCACAGGAGAAGCCTATGAGGTGGACAGCCGCTTCAAGGAATTCACCGGCGGCACATTCGATTTCCACAACACTCTCAATCCTGACTTTTACGCAGTAGAGTCGCCTGATTCATTCTATGCGCCTGACAAAAAACGCGGCGCCACCATAATGCGTTACAGCGAGAACAATCTGGTGGCAGGCACCGCATTCTGCGGCGACAACTACCGTACTGTAGCCATCGGATTTCCATTCGAGACCATCAAGAGCACGGAAGCGCGCTCCTCGCTCATGTCACAGATACTCACATTTCTCAATAAGTAAACTCTTCTAAAACCAAATATCATGATCACCGCATTTGTTCCGTTCATAACCGAGACACAGGCTGAGGCAACAATCGCCAATCTGAAACAATCGTCGCTCGTAACCAAAATCGTAAAACTTGATATCAACAAAACCCCGTTGATGTCAACCGCCGCAATGAAGGAAATAGCCTCCGAAGCCGGAGACAACAAATACATCCTGCTATATACAAAAACAAACACATTGGTGCCTGGCTATTTTGCCATCGAACGTCTGGTGCGCCTCGCAGAGGATTCCGATGCAGGAATGCTCTATGCCGATTCGTATGCGGTAACTGACGGGGTGCAGAAGAATCATCCCGTGATCGACTATCAGGAAGGCTCGCTACGCGACGACTTCGACTTCGGCAGCGTGCTCTTTTTCCGCACAGATGCCTTCAAAAAAGCAACTGCCGGGATGAACAAACCTTACGAGGCCGCCGGTCTTTACGACTTGCGCCTGCGCCTGAGCCGCATCGCCCCTATTGTGCATGTCAACGAATATCTCTATCAGGATGTCGAGACTGATAACCGTAAATCCGGAGAAAAGATCTTCGACTATGTCGATCCCAAAAACCGCGCCAAGCAACTTGAGATGGAAGATGTTTGCACCGAACATCTAAAAGCTGTGGGCGCATATCTGCCGCCCGTGTTCGAGCCAATTGAATTTGGGAAAGACGACACCTTCGAATTTGAAGCATCCGTCATAATCCCCGTACGCAACCGTGTGCGCACTATCCGCGATGCCATCAACAGCGCGCTCAACCAGAAGACCGACTTCAAATACAACGTTATCGTAATTGACAACCATTCCACCGACGGCACCACTGAAGCGATAGCCGAATTTACCGATCCGCGCGTGATACACATCCGCCCCGAACGCACCGACCTGGGCATAGGCGGATGCTGGAACATGGGCGTCGAAGATCAGCGTTGCGGACGGTTTGCAATACAGCTTGACTCCGACGATGTATACAGCGATGAAAATACCCTTGCCAAAATCGTGCGTGCGTTCTACGACCAGAACTGCGGTATGGTTGTGGGCACATATATGCTCACCGACCTCGCATGCAACCCCATACCCCCGGGCGTGATCGACCACAAGGAATGGACTCCCGACAACGGCCGCAACAATGCCATGCGCATCAACGGCCTCGGCGCTCCAAGGGCATTCTATACCCCCTTGCTTCGTAAAATACACGTGCCCAATACATCCTATGGCGAGGATTACGCCCTCGGGCTCGCCTTCTCGCGCCACCATCAGATAGGCCGCATCTACGATGTACTGTACTTCTGCCGCCGTTGGGAGGATAATTCGGACGCAGCTCTGGATATCGTGAAGATGAACAACAACAATCTTTACAAAGACCGTATACGCACCTGGGAATTACAAGCCCGTAAAGCGATGAAGAAATGATTGACGCAGGACAAGTCAACCGGCTGATTGAATCTCAACTCTCCGCATGGGAACAAGCCCGCGACAATTACGCGGCGCTCAGCGGTGTAAAAGTGAAGACTGTGACGATGCCAGACGGAGCGGAATTCAAGGTGCAATTCAATCCGGCGCGAATAGTCTCATCCGGAGCAAAGGTAGATGCCGCCTCCCTGAAGGCACGCCCCTGCTTCCTGTGCCAGGCCAACCGTCCAGCGGTGCAGGAAGGCATTGCGTGGAGAGGGTACACAATATTAATAAATCCATTCCCGATTTTCCCACGGCATCTCACCATCCCTGATGCAAGCCACACACCGCAGCGCATTGCCGGCCGTATCTCCGACATGCTCGATCTGGCAGGAGAACTTAAAGGATACACCATATTCTACAACGGTCCGAAATGCGGTGCCTCGGCTCCCGACCATATGCATTTCCAGGCCGGCAATTCCGACTTTCTCCCGATAACCTCAGTGACACTGAAACAAGGAATTGAGATTGTCGGCAATCCTAACATGATTATTCTCAGCGACAGCGATGCCGGGAAAATAGCACGTGCATTCTCACGTCTATACGACATGCTCCCCGTACCCGATGGTGAGGACGAGCCAATGATGAACATCCTCTGCTGGCACGATTCTGAGGCATATCATCTGGCCGTGATTCCACGCCACCGCCACCGTCCGAGCTTCTACGGCACAGAGGGCGACGGATGCATGCTGCTCTCTCCGGCATCGGTAGACATGGGACGCGCTTTCATCACACCGCGTGAGCAGGATTTCCTACGCCTTGATGCCGGAAGGATATCATCCGTGCTTGACGAGCTTTGCTACAGTGATGCCGAAATCAAACAACTCGCAGAAAAACTCAAATGGAAGTAAAGGTAGGCATACTCTCTGAGAGACGGATCGACATGCGTCTGTGCGGCACGTACGCACTGGAGGGCGCGGATGTGACAGGTGCGGTGAACCTGCACCGCCGTAACCTCACCCACCCCCTCGAATTCATCCCTACCTCGCCGGATTGCTACGCCGAGGTGAGCGATGTCACCATCGGGGTGAATTTCCATTGGGAACGCCGCGAGGCACAGAGATTCATCGGTAAAATCCTGATTCTGCCGACTGATGACACACTTACGCTGATAAATATACTGTCTGTCGAAGATTACCTCACGAGTGTGATTTCATCGGAAATGAGCGCCACTTCATCGATTGAGCTACTGAAAGCCCATGCAGTCATATCCCGCAGTTGGCTCCTGGCTCAGATTATAAAGGACAATACGGATGATACTGTATATGAAATGACCGAGACAGACACAGAGCGCATCCGATGGTACGACCGCGACGACCACACTCTGTTCGATGTCTGCGCTGACGACCATTGTCAGCGCTACCAAGGCATAACACGGCAATCCACACCCGAAGTGAGCAAAGCGATAGAGGCGACTGCCGGAGAAGTGCTCGTGTACGACGGAAAACTTTGCGATGCACGTTTCAGCAAATGCTGTGGCGGTGTGTTCGAACAATTCGAGAATTGCTGGCAACCCTCACCCAAAGAATATCTGGTGGCAAGAGCCGACAGTCCCGCGACTATGTCGTTCCCGGACCTCACCATAGAAGAGAATGCCCGCAAGTGGATTCTTTCCCGACCGGAAGCATTCTGCAACACTGCCGATCCTGCCATCCTCACCCAGGTGCTCAATGGCTACGATCAGGAGACAGCAAATTTCTACCGATGGCATGTGGAATACAGCCAGCAAGAGCTGTCAGAACTCATAAAGCGCCGCAGCGGCATTGATTTCGGCACAGTCACCGATCTCATACCCATACAGCGCGGCACATCAGGCCGTATTGTCATACTACGTATCACAGGTACAAAGCGCACTATGGACATTGGCAAGGAACTTGAGATTCGCCGCTGTCTGTCAGAAAGCCACCTGTACAGTTCTGCATTCGTCGTAAGCCGCACTCCCGATTCTGGATTCCGGCTCGATGGAGCAGGATGGGGCCACGGCGTGGGGTTGTGCCAGATAGGCGCAGCTGTAATGGCGGCAAAGGGCTATTCCTATCAGGAGATTCTTTCACACTACTTCCCGGGGGCCTCAATCGCCCCGGATTACAACCGGAAATCCACCATATAATCATAATTTCATGGGAAACAAATCAAAAACTACGACAAAACGCAATCCTTGGGCCTGGATTCCCACACTGTACTTCGCTCAAGGGCTTCCATATGTCGCCGTCATGACCATTTCTGTGATCATGTACAAACGCCTCGGCATATCCAACACCGATATCGCCCTCTACACCGGATGGCTGTATCTGCCATGGGTGATAAAGCCATTCTGGAGCCCATTCGTCGACATTATAAAGACAAAGCGTTGGTGGACACTCACCATGCAATGGATACTCGCATTCGCTCTCGCCGGCATAGCATTCGCCATTCCTGCACCATTCTTTTTCCAGCTCACGCTTGCCGTATTCTGGATAGTAGGATTCACATCTGCCACACACGACATAGCGGCCGACGGATTCTATATGCTTGCACTCACCGAGCATGAGCAATCACTGTATGTAGGCATCCGAAGCACATTCTACCGTGTGGCCACAGTGGCCGGTCAAGGACTGCTTGTGATCATTGCCGGACTCATTGAGACCAATTCCGGGCTTGAGCCTCTGCGAATCACAGTAAATGCCGACCCATCTGTACAATGGTCCGAGGCACCCACAGACTGGACGTACTCGGCTCCGGCCGATCTGGGAGGCGAAATGCAGTTCATCACCAATGCCGCACCGATGACCATGGCCACCGTATCTCCCTCGGGGCGTATCGACCTGGCCAACGGAGCCTCGATTGACGCAAAAGAATATGCCGCGATGATGCGCGACTCCGTGCGCCGGCTCAACGAAGCCGCCGGTTTTGTAGCGCCTGCTGTCAAAGCCTCCGACGATGGCAAAACGGCTGTCGCTGATAACTCCGGTGAAAGCGCGTTTACCCGTTGGGTACGCGACACATTCGGAGAGAAACGTGAGATCACAGCATCGTCCAGAGCGAACAATATAGGCATAGCCGCCGTAAGGCTTTCGCAGAAACCCGCACCGGGTGAAACCGTAGTGCTTAATGTGACATTCAAGGACGGCGACCCGAGCATCAAACTTGAGCAGAACGCCCTGAGCACACGTTTCGAATTCAACGAGAACAACTGGGACAAGAACGCATACTTGCTCTTTGAGGTCGATAACAAACTCCAACAGCCAGCCACAGCGACATTTGAAGGCGCATCGGGCAACATACCGTTTGCCTGGATGGTAGTGTTCCTCGTCCTCTCCGGATTTTTCTTCGCTGTGAGCATATATCACGGATGGGCTCTTCCAAAGCCAGCGTCAGACCGTGCCGCCGGTGCTGAAGCCAACACCGCCGCTGACATCTTCCGTGAGTTCATCGACACCTTTAAATCGTTCTTCAAAAAACAGCAGATCTGGGTCGCCATCGCCTTCATGCTCCTTTACCGTCTGCCTGAAGCCCAGTTGGTGAAACTTATCAACCCCTTCCTGCTTGACCCGATCGACCACGGCGGTCTCGGGCTCACCACCGGCCAGGTAGGCTTCGTATACGGCACCATCGGCATCATCGGCCTCACTCTCGGCGGTATCATCGGTGGCATAGTGGCAGCCAAGGGTGGCCTGAAAAAATGGCTCTGGCCCATGGCCTGGAGCATGTCGCTCACATGCCTCACATTCGTCTACCTGAGTTACTTCCAGGACCACTCGCTCATCACCGTAAATATCTGCGTGTTCATTGAGCAATTCGGCTACGGTTTCGGATTCACAGCTTACATGTTATACCTTATATACTTCAGCGAAGGCTCCCACAAGACCGCCCACTACGCCATCTGCACCGGCTTCATGGCTCTGGGCATGATGCTCCCCGGCATGGCCGCTGGATGGCTACAGGAGACAATCGGCTACCGCCATTTCTTCGTCTGGACCATGATCTGCTGCGCCGCCACCATCGGAGTGTGCGCATTCCTGAAAATTGACCCGAATTTCGGACGTAAAACTGACAAACAAATCGAAAAATGAAAAAATTCCTCCTTACCATATTTAGCGCAGCCCTCGCTCTCACTGCCACTGCACAGGTAAAACCAGGCATCGAAGTTCTCCGTGACAACGGCTTCAAACAGCTTCAAGGCAAACGTGTAGGTCTGATAACCAATCCTTCCGGCGTTGACAACAATCTGAAATCCACCATCGACATCCTCAACGAGGCCCCCGGGGTTACACTCGTTGGCCTGTATGCACCCGAGCACGGCGTACGCGGTGACGTGCATGCCGGCGACAAGGTAGACAATTTCACAGATCCGGCCACAGGAGTGACAGTCTACTCCATGTATGGCAAAAACCTCAAGCCCACGGCTGAGATGCTCAAAGATGTGGATGTTCTTCTGTATGACATACAGGACAACGGATGCCGCTCGTTCACGTTCATCTCATCCATGGGCGTGGCCATGGACGCATGCGCCGAGCTTGGCAAGGAATTTATGGTGCTTGACCGCCCCAATCCTGTAGGCGGTAATATCGTAGAGGGCAATCTCGTGGAGGATTCCTGCTACTCATTCGTAAGCAAATTCCCCATTCCATATCTATACGGCCTCACCCCAGGCGAACTCGCCATGTATCTCAATGAAGAAGGTCTGCTCGAGAGCGGTAAAAAAGTAAAGCTCACAGTTGTGCCCATGGAGGGCTGGAAGCGCGACATGGAATTTTCTGAAACCGGCATGCCATGGGTACTCCCCTCCCCGCATATTCCTAATCCGGAAGCAGCGTTGATGTATCCCGCGTCAGGAATCTTAGGAGAGATCAACTATATGAATATCGGTGTGGGCTACACTCTGCCTTTCAAACTATTCTGCGCCTCATGGGTACAGGCCAACTCACTGGCCAACCGCCTCAACGGCCTGGACATACCCGGAGTGAAGTTCCGCCCCATACATATCAAACCTTTCTATGGCTTCGGCAAAGGCGAGAATCTGCAGGGGGTGGAGACATATATCACCGACAAGAACATAGCACCGATCTCGCTCATACAGTTCTACGTGATGCAGGAACTTGCCGACCTTTATCCGGACCACAAGGCATTCGAGACTGCTGATCCCAAGCGTTTCAACATGTTCGACAAAGTAGTAGGCAGCAAGAATATCCGTCGCATGTTCAGCAAACGCCACAAAGTAGCCGACATCATTGAATATTGGAATAAAGACGCGGACGCATTCCGCGCCAGATCATCCAAATACCATCTCTATAAATAATGATTTCGAAATTTCTCACCGAGGCTCGCTCTTTCGTAGCGCCTGACCGCTTATTCACCGACGACCTTCGCCGTCTGGCCTGGGGTACCGATGCCGGTTTCTACCGTCTCATACCCAAAGTCGTAATCCAGGCTCAGAATGAGCCAGAAGTAGCGCGACTGATTTCCACAGCCGCCAGGTACGGTGTGCCTGTGACATTCAGAGCCGCCGGCACGAGCCTTTCCGGTCAGTCAATCACAGATTCAGTGCTCATTGTGGCCGGCAAAGGTTGGGAAAAATACAAAATAGGGCCGAATGCAGAGACCATCACATTGCAGCCCGGCATAGTAGGCTCTCGGGTAAACCAGATCCTGGCTCCATACGGACGTCAATTTTCGCCGGATCCGGCATCAAAATCGTCGGCAATGGTCGGAGGCATTGTCATCAACAACGCATCCGGCATGAATTGCGGTACCCATGCCAATTCCGACAAGATCCTACAATCCATGCGCATCGTCCTCGCCGACGGCACAATAATTGATACTGCCACCGACCGTTCGCGAAGCACCCATCCGGCCACCGTACAACACTTGCTGGATGAAATCGAAGACATCCGTAAGGAAATCATGGCCGACAGCGCCCTTGTGGAGCGTATCCGATATAAATATTCAATCAAGAATGTCACCGGCCTGAATCTACTGCCTTTCGTCGTATATGATGATCCATGGGATATAATCGCCCATGTGATGGTGGGATCGGAGGGAACCCTCGGCTTCATGAGCGAGGTAACGGTGAAAACCGGCATCCTTCTCCCATACTCAGCCACAGCCATGGTATACTTCCGCGACATGGCCGAAGCGTGCCGCGCTGTGGTAAGGCTCAAGAAAGAATCGCCGGTGTACAGTTGCGAGATGTTCGACAAAAAATCGCTCGCAACTGTACATGACCCCAACGGATCCGGACTTACCGCGCTCCTGATTGAAACCAAATCAGATACACTTACGGGGCTTCAAGCCGATATAGACAAGACCCTCGGTATCCTCAACGGGTTCGACACGTTCAAACCCGCCCGGTTCACCACTGACCCGCAGGAAATAGCTGCAATCTGGAAACTGCGTTCCGGCATCTTCCCCGCTGTGGGCGGCACACGTCCGGCAGGCACCACTGCTTTGATTGAAGATATCGCATTCCACATCGACGATCTCCCGGCAGCGACCGTCGACCTGGCTCAACTCCTGATTGACTGCGGCTACGACGATGCTTGCATATACGGGCATGCTCTCGAAGGCAACTATCATTTCATAATTGCCCAATCATTCGAAACCCAGGCAGATATTGATAAATACGCCCACCTGATGCAGGAGATTGAGCGCCTTGTGGTTGATCGCTACGATGGCTCTCTCAAAGCTGAGCACGGCACCGGACGCAATATGGCACCGTTTGTGGAAAAAGAATGGGGATCGAAAGCATTCTCGCTCATGAAGCGCATCAAAGCCGCTTTCGACCCTCGCAACATTCTCAACACAGGAGTGATATTCAATGACGACCCTGAATGCTATATCCACAACCTCAAACCCCTGCCCCTCACCAACCCCAAGGTGGATAAATGCATAGAATGTGGATTCTGTGAGGTGAACTGTGTGAGCTGCGGATTCACACTCTCGGCGCGCCAGCGCATAGTGATACAGCGCGAGATCTCCCGTCTGCGCGCTACAGGAGAAGACTCCGGGAGGCTTCAGGCTCTCGAAGCCGGATTCCGCTATCTTGGCAACGAGACCTGTGCCGGCGACGGACTGTGCTCCACATCCTGCCCGATGAGCATCAATACAGGCGAGATGATTCATGACGTACGCCAGGCCGCTCTGCCTCCCTCATCATTCGGCTACAAAGCTGGCTCCTGGGCTGCATCACACCTCGGCGGAGTGGAGTCCTCGCTCAAGTCAATGCTATATGTGGCAGACATCGCCCATAAAATCATCGGAGATAATAATGTTGACTCCATAGGCAAGGCTCTCCACAAAATAGGGATGCCACTCTGGACAGCATCACTACCCGGCCCTAATCTGAAACACAACATCCCACAACGCGCTAAATCAGAGCGCAAGGTGGTGTATTTCCCCTCGTGCATCAATCAGACAATGGGCGCATCATCGGCAGGAGCGACGAAACTCGCTCCACTCACCGACATCATGGTGGCACTCTGCCAGAAAGCTGGCTTTGAGGTCATATTCCCCAAAGACATGTCACGCCTATGCTGCGGCATGATCTGGGAAAGCAAAGGCATGCCTGACATCGCCGACAAAAAGACCGCCGAACTCGAGGAAGCACTCCTGGCTGCATCCGAAAATGGGAAATATCCGGTGTTGTGCGACCAAAGCCCCTGTCTCCACCGCATGCGTATGCATATCAAATCCATGCACCTGTACGAGCCGGTGGAATTCATCTCCGATGTTCTGTCACCATATCTCGAATTTCACCCAATTGAGCGTCCAGTGGCCGTGCATATCACATGCTCATCGCGTCTCATGGGACTTGGCGACAAACTCGTGAGCCTGGCGCGACGTTGCTCAAGCAATGTGCTCGTGCCCGAGGAAGTGGGATGCTGCGGCTTCGCCGGTGACAAAGGATTCACTCATCCCGAACTCAACAAATGGGGATTACGCAAACTAAAACCCCAGATTATGGATTTCGGCGCGAAAGAAGGATACTCCAACTCCCGCACTTGCGAAATAGGACTTACCACCAATTCCGGCATCCCCTACCAGTCCATAGCATATCTCGTGAACGAAACCACCACCCCAAAACCCACAGCATTATGACACACCCCAAAAGCACCCCAAACCGCTTGCAATCGCTCGACATCCTGCGAGGCATCACCATCGCGGGAATGATTCTGGTGAATAATCCCGGATCCTGGGGACATATATACGCACCCTTGGAACACGCGTCATGGAATGGCCTGACACCCACCGACCTCGTCTTTCCATTCTTCATGTTCATAATGGGTATCTCCACGTACTTCTCACTCCGGAAATATGATTTCTCATTCTCCTGGCCTACAATCGCCAAAATTCTGCGGCGTACCATCGTGATATTCGCCATAGGCCTGGGGATCGTATGGTTTGCCCGCATACTGCGCGGAGCCCTGAATCCCGATGTATCGGTATGGGATGTCATGTTTGATTTCAGCACCATACGCATCCTTGGTGTCATGCCGCGCCTGGCATTATGCTACGGCATCTCGGCTCTAATCGCCATCACCCTCAGCCGCAGACACATCGCGTGGCTCGTGACATTCATCCTGTGTGCCTACGCCGTGATTCTCTTGACCTCATATGGCTACGAATTTTCAGAAAGAAATGTGATCGCGGTAGTTGACCGTGCAGTGCTTGGCGAAAATCATATGTATGCCGACACCATCGATGGTGTGCGCCTGAAATTTGACCCCGAAGGCCTTCTCAGCACCATCCCGTCCATAGCCCACTGCCTCATCGGCTTCCTTTGCGGATGGCTTATTGTCAAGACCAAGGATAACTATCTGCGTACCAACAAACTATTCATCGTAGGCGCCATACTCACCTTCTCCGGATTCCTGCTGAGCTATCTGCTGCCGATCAACAAGAAAATCTGGTCGCCGACATTTGTCCTCACCACATGCGGCATGGCCTCCACCCTGCTGGCGCTCCTGATATGGATCATTGACATACGCGGACACAAGAAATGGTGCCGCTTTTTCGAGGCATTCGGGGTGAATCCTCTGTTCATGTACGTTCTGGGATCAGTTTTCTCTATCGTACTGGGCGCGGTGAAGGTTAATGTTGGCGACGAAAATGTATCCATCCATTCACTGATCTACAATAAATGGCTTGTGCCGATGTGCGGTGACGAGACATTCGCATCACTTTGCTTCGCCCTCCTCCTTGTTGGGTTGGTATGGTGCTGCGGCTACGTTTTATACAAAAAGAAAATTTACATTAAGATATGATACTTATAGCTGACTGTGGAAGCTCCAAAATCGACTGGTGTCTGGTCGATGGAGGCAAAGTGGTGAAACAAGTCTTCACCATAGGCATGAATGCCGTGATGCTCACCCGGGAAGAAATGTCGGCCCGCATCTCACAAGAGCTGATCCCGGAACTGCACACATTCATGCCTGGAATAAATGCAGTGTACTTTTATGGCGCCGGATGCATCTCCGACGATGTATGCGGCAACGTGGCCGATGCCATCCGCGACAACATAGCAGCCGCCACCATCGAAGTCCACACCGACCTGCTGGCTGCCGCTCGAGCTTTATGCGGCCGGCAGCCCGGCATCGCATGCATCCTTGGCACAGGATCCAACTCCTGCTATTACGATGGCAATAAGATAGTCGACAATGTCTCTCCTCTTGGGTATATCCTCGGCGACGAAGGCTCAGGCGCTGTCCTCGGCAAGATACTCGTAGGCAATGTGCTGAAAAATCAATTACCGGCTGATTTATGCAGTAAATTCCTTGCCGAATACGATCTCGACCGCCTCACGATCATCAAGCGTGTATACCGTGAGCCACAGGCCAACCGATTCCTTGCGTCGCTCACTCCCTTTCTTGCTCACAACATCGACCGTCCGGAGATCAGCATGATGGTGCGTGGTGCATTCCGCGACTTCTTTGTCAGAAATGTATGCCAGTACCCGGGCCACACCGCCTTGCCTGTCAATTTCATAGGATCAATTGCATATTACTACCGCGACACTCTCCGTGAGGCCGCTGCCGAGACCGGATGTCGGATAGGCACCATCATAAAGAGCCCGATGTCAGGACTTATTGATTACCATAGTTAACTTTGTAATTCTTTACACCATGTCATTCGAAAAAATCAGCGAACAGCCATCGCTCTACGACAATCTCGAGAAGAAGTCCGTAGGCGAAATCCTTCATGACATCAACAACGAGGACAAAAAAGTGGCCCTCGCTGTAGAGAAAGCAATTCCGCAGATTGAAAAGATTGTAACCCGGATTGTCAGCCGCATGCGCCGCGGCGGACGCATCTTTTATATGGGAGCGGGCACATCAGGCCGCCTCGGAGTGCTTGACGCGTCTGAGATTCCACCTACATTCGGCATGGATCCATCATGGGTCATTGGCATCATCGCAGGCGGCGACAATGCCCTGCGTAACCCAGTGGAGAATGCCGAGGACGATACACGCCAAGGCTGGCTCGACCTGCAAAAATTCAACATCAACGACAAAGATACCGTAATCGGCATCGCAGCCTCAGGCACCACCCCTTATGTAATCGGAGCCTTGGAGGAATGCCGCCGCCACGGCATTCTCACCGGATGCATCACCTCCAATCCTGACTCGCCGCTTGCTGCAGCATGCGACATACCCATCGAAATGATCGTCGGCCCGGAATATGTCACCGGCAGCTCACGCATGAAATCCGGCACCGGCCAGAAGATGATATGCAACATGATCACCACCACCGTAATGATACAGATGGGACGTGTAAAAGGCAACAAGATGGTGAACATGCAGCTCTCCAACGCCAAGCTCGTGGACCGTGGCACCCGTATGGTGGTGGATGAACTCGGACTGCCTTACGAAGAAGCACGTCGCCTGCTGCTACTACACGGATCTGTCAAACTGGCCGTAGATGCCTACAGAACACATCACGAATAATGCGCAATCTGCTTATCATCATCCTGATGGGATGCATCCTGTCCGGATGCAAGGCCAAGAAAAGCCCTGCCACACCGCAGCCATATAAATACAACGTATTTTATTTCCAGCGCGCCAGCCTATTTGACCAATTGCCCGTCGCCGCCGATGATATAATCATGCTCGGCAATTCCCTGACCAACGGCGGCGAATGGCACGAACTCCTGAACAATCCCAATGTAAAGAACCGAGGCATATCTGCCGATGTCATACAAGGCGTGTACGACAGGCTTGACCCGATCATCAAAGGCAAACCCAAAAAGATATTCCTGATGATCGGTGTCAACGACATAAGCCACGATCTTGGCGCCGACTCCATCGCAGAGGCATACGGCAAACTCATCAGACACATTCGCACACAGCTGCCCGACACAAAGCTGTACGTACAGTCATGTCTGCCGGTCAACATCTCATTCGGGATGTATCGCGGAATGCTTGACAAGAGCGACGACATCGTAGCTCTCAACCGGCTTGTCCGTGAAATGGCCCCCGACCTTGGATTCACATGGATAGACCTGTACAGCCGCTTCGACGACGGCACCGGTCACATGCGCCGCGATCTCACCAACGACGGCCTCCATCTGCTCGGTCCCGGCTACATCCTCTGGCGCGACGCCATCCTGCCGTACATCAACTGACCTCACGGCGGAGACCGCAAAGCTCCGCCGTTTCTTTTTGCCATTACAATCTATTTTCGTAAATTTGTGCCATGGTAAGTTACATGCAGATCGAAGGCCTCACTAAAAGTGTCGGCGACAGGTTGTTGTTCGGAGACTTCACTTTTGGCATATATCAGGGCGACAAAATCGGACTCATAGCCAAAAACGGTTCTGGCAAAAGCACCCTCATGCGCATTCTCTCGGGCAAAGAAAGCCCCGACAGCGGCAAAATCACCACCCGTAACGGACTGCGTGTCGCCATGCTCGACCAAGACAGCGTATTTCCTGCCGGCATGCCTGTAATCGACGCATGTCTGCAGTCTGCGCCATGCCACGACCCACATCTTGACATCGAAGGCCGCCGCGATAAAATGTGCCGTCTGCTCTCACAGCTCGGAGTACCCGACCCTATGTCAGACACCGCCACCCTCTCGGGAGGACAAGCCAAACGCGCCGCTTTGGCTTGCGCCCTGTATCAGGACGCCGACCTGCTGCTACTCGACGAGCCTACCAACCATCTTGACATCCGCGTGATCGAATGGCTTGAGAACTTCCTGCGAAAATCACGCACTACGATCCTGATGGTGACCCACGACCGGTATTTCCTTGACCGCGTCTGCAATAAAATCATTGAAATAGACCGCGCCGCCATCTTTGAATACAATGGCAACTATGACAATTACCTGCGCCGGCGTGCCGAACGGCTGGATGCCCTCAGTGCCGAACTCGCCAAGGTGAAGAACACACTCCGCCGCGAACAAGAATGGATGAGCCGGCAGCCTCAGGCACGCGCCGGCAAAGCCAAATACCGCATAGACCAGTTTTACGAACTGAAAGAGCGCTCGCGCATAAATCTCTCCGAACGCAATGTGCAGATAGCACAAGACAAATCCACCTACATCGGCTCAAAGGTTTTCGAGGCCGAGGGCATATGCAAGCGCTTCGGCGACAAAGTGATCCTCGACGGATTCTCATACACATTCGCCCGCGGCGAAAAAATCGGCATCATTGGCCGCAACGGAGTGGGAAAATCCACGTTCATAAAGATGCTCATGGGCATCGTGCCCCAGGACAGCGGTTGCTGGAATGTGGGCGAGACTGTGCGGTTCGGTTATTACAGCCAGGACGGGATACCGCTCGACAGTAACAAAAAAGTGATTGATGCCGTCTCGGAGATAGCCGACGATATTGACCTCGGCGACGGCAACAGGATATCGCCCATGCAGCTCCTGCAGCGGTTCCTCTTCAGTGTCCCCGACCAGCAGAAATACATCGCCACCCTGTCCGGAGGCGAGAAGCGCCGCCTGCATCTGGCCACTGTGCTGATGCGCCGCCCCAACTTCCTGATACTCGACGAGCCCACCAACGACCTTGACATAGTCACCCTCGGACTGCTCGAAGAATACCTCGCCGACTTCAAAGGCTGCGCCATCATCATCAGCCACGACCGATACTTCCTCGACAATATCGTGGACCATATCTTCGTGATGGAAGGCGACGGCGTCGTAAAGGATTTTCCGGGCACTTACTCAGAGTATGCCACGTGGCGCGAAAGTCAGCAGCAGGATAAACCGGCTTCTGTGTCAGCAACGCCGCGGCAAAAACCTGTATCCGAACGCCCCAGGAAAATGTCATTCAAGGAACGCCGCGAATTCGAGACCCTGGAAGCCGACCTGGAAAAACTAAATGCCGAAAAGGCAGAGCTTGACAGCATTTTCAATTCCGGCGCAGTCATAGACAACATAGCCGTCCTGTCGGCACGATACAACGAAATCAAAGACATCATCGACGAAAAAGAAATGCGTTGGCTTGAGCTCTCCGAACTGCTCTGACAGCATACCTCATACCTCCTTACACCACAATATTTGCGGCACCGGAATCCGCTGCCGCAAAGCCTATTTTTAGCACTCTAAATTTGGCGGATACGCCAGAATTTCGTACCTTTGTATGCTTGTTTCAAACAGTAATTTCACATTCCTTACTAAACAACCGCAAGATTCACATATATGACTGAAAACGAAAAAGAGAAAGAATATAGCGCCAGTAATATACAGGTCCTCGAAGGCCTGGAAGCAGTCAGGAAACGTCCAGCCATGTACATCGGCGACATCTCCGAAAAAGGTCTCCACCACCTCGTCTATGAAGTCGTGGACAACTCTATCGACGAAGCCCTCGCCGGATACGCATCCCACATCAAAGTCACAATCAACACCGACAATTCCATCACCGTCATAGACGATGGCCGAGGCATCCCTGTGGACATGCACGAGAAGGAGCACAAAAGCGCCCTTGAGGTCGTGCTCACAGTGCTCCACGCCGGCGGCAAATTCGACAAAGGCTCCTACAAGGTGTCAGGCGGTCTCCATGGCGTAGGTGTATCTTGCGTCAACGCCCTCTCCACATACCTCCGCGCGGAAATACATCGCAACGGCAAAGCCTATGTGCAGGAATACAGCTGCGGCAAGCCCACATCCTCACTCGAAATCGTAGGCGACAGCTCCCATACAGGCACATCCATCACCTTCAAGCCCGACAGCTCCATCTTCACTGTCACCGAATACAATTACGGCACGCTGGCCAACCGTCTGCGCGACCTCGCCTACCTCAACGCCGGCATCACCCTCTCGCTCACCGACATGCGCGACCTCGATGCCGACGGTAAGCCCCGCTCCGAAACATTCTTCTCAAAAGACGGACTTAGCGAATTCGTAAGATACATCGACTCAAGCAAGGAATCACTCATCGACGATGTGATCCACCTCAACACCGAACGCCAGGGCGTGCCTGTGGAAGTGGCTCTGACCTACAACACCACATTCAACGAAAACGTATACTCGTTCGTCAACAACATCAACACCATCGAAGGCGGCACACACCTCACCGGATTCCGCCGCGGCCTCACCACAACCCTCAAGAAATACGCCGAAGACAACAATCTCCTCCGCAACGCCAAAGTGGAAATAGCCTCCGACGACTTCCGCGAAGGTCTTACAGCTGTGATCTCGGTCAAGGTAATGGAGCCACAGTTCGAAGGCCAGACCAAGACAAAGCTGGGCAACAGCGAGGTGGCCGGTGCCGTAAGCTCCGCCGTATCCGAAGCCCTCAGCACTTACCTTGAGGAACATCCCCGCCAGGCAAAGACCATTGTCGAAAAGGTGATCCTTGCCGCCCAGGCCCGCCATGCGGCATACAACGCCCGCAAACAGGTACAGCGCAAATCCCCGCTCAGCGGCGGTGGCCTCCCCGGCAAGCTCGCCGACTGCTCATCGCGCACAGCCGAGGACTGCGAGCTATTCATAGTCGAGGGTGACTCCGCAGGCGGCACAGCCAAACAGGGCCGCGACCGCGTGTTCCAGGCCATCCTCCCTCTCCGTGGCAAGATACTCAATGTAGAAAAAGCCATGGAGCACAAGATCCTTGACAACGAAGAAATCTCAAACCTTTTCCGCGCCCTGCGTGTTACAATAGGCACAGACGAGGATCCCAAAGAGGCAAACCTATCCAAGCTCGCATACCACAAGATCATAATAATGACCGATGCCGATGTCGACGGAGCACACATCGCCACCCTGCTCATGACATTCTTCTTCCGCCGCATGCGCCCTGTGATCGAGAATGGCTACCTCTATCTCGCCACTCCACCTCTGTACAAATGCAAACGAGGCAAAAACGAAGAATATTGCTGGACTGACCAACAAGTGCAGCAATTCATCATGAAATACGGCGAGAACACCCAGGTACAGCGATACAAAGGTCTCGGCGAGATGTCCGCTCAGGAACTGAAGGATACCACAATGGATCCCGAACACCGTCTGCTCAAACAGGTCAACATCAGCGATGCCGCAGAAGCCGACCGCATCTTCTCAATGCTCATGGGCGAAGATGTAGGCCCGCGCCGCGACTTCATCGAAGCCAATGCCAACTACGCCAACATCGACGCCTGATGCCCTAACAACTAACAACAACCAACTCCCCACATGGCCCGTCAATCCAACAAAAGCATATCCGGCAAAAAACTCCGTGCGATGATCACGGATTATGCCGAAAGACAACAGAATACCACATTCAACTACCATCAGGTCTCTGATGCCCTTGGCCTCAAAAACCACGCGCAACAGCGCTCCGTGGCCATCGCTCTTGCCGAATTGGCATTCGACGGAGTCATAGTGGAGGTATCCCCGGGTATTTACAAGGCCGTCAACCGCAACGTCACAGCCACAGGTGTGTTCGTGCGCCGCTCCAATGGCAAAAACAGTGTCACCACCGACGAAGACGGCGAATCCATCTTCGTGGCCGAACGCAACTCCATGCACGCCCTCAACGGCGACCGCGTGCGCGTATCCATCGCCGCACGCCGCCGCGGGGCCGAGCCCGAGGCCGAGGTAATCGAAATTCTGGAGAAGAAAGACCAAGTATTCATCGGCACCCTTCAGGTAGACAAGCATTACGCCTACCTCCTCACCGACTCAAAATTCCTCGCCACCGACATATTCATCCCCAAGGCAAAACTGCATGGAGGCAAGACCGGCGACAAGGCCGTGGTAGCCATCACCGACTGGTCCGACGACCAGAAGAACCCACGGGGAGAGGTAATCGATATACTGGGCGAGACAGGCTCCAACGATGCCGAGATCAACGGCATCATGGCTGAGTTCGGACTCCCTTACCGATATCCAGAGGCCGTGGAAAAAGCCGCCGACAAAATAAGCGACGTAATACCGCAGGAAGAAATAGAACGCCGCATCGACATGCGAGGCATACCCACATTCACCATCGACCCCCGCGATGCCAAGGACTTCGACGATGCGCTGTCGTTCCGCATTCTCCCATCAGGCACCTACGAGGTTGGCGTACACATCGCTGATGTCACACACTACGTCCGTCCAGGATCCATCATTGACAGGGAGGCCGAGGACCGTGCCACATCAGTATACCTTGTGGATCGCGTCGTGCCCATGCTGCCTGAGCGTCTGTGCAATCAGATCTGCTCACTCCGCCCCGACGAGGACAAGCTCACATTCTCAGTCATATTCGAGATGGACGACAACGCCAGGATCATTTCATCCAACATCGCCCGCACCGTCATACGCAGCACACGCCGCTTCGCCTACGAAGAAGCTCAGGAAGTGATCGAGACCGGTACAGGAGACTTGGTCACTGAAATCACCACTCTCGACCGTCTGGCCAAAACCCTGAGGAAAGAGCGCTTTGAAAACGGATCCGTCGAATTCGACCGCACCGAAGTCGGCTTCAACATTGATGCCGATGGTCACCCCACAAGCGTCTTCTTCAAACAATCAAAGGATGCCAACAAACTCATCGAGGAATTCATGCTCCTGGCCAACCGCACAGTAGCCGCAGCAATCGGAAGCGTCAAAGACAAACGCAAAAAGCCCAAGACATTCGTCTATCGCGTACACGACATGCCGGATCCGGGCAAACTCTCCGACCTGTCTGAACTCGCACGCACATTCGGATACAAGATCAAGGCATCCGGATCTTCGAAAGAAGTGAACAGCTCCATCAACCGTATGCTCGCCGATGTCAAAGGGCGCGGCGAGGAAAACTTCCTGTCTACCCTCGCCATACGCTCAATGGCCAAAGCCGTATACTCCACCGACAATATCGGGCACTACGGCCTTGGCTTCGAATATTACACCCATTTCACATCACCCATCCGCCGTTTCCCGGACATGATGGTACATCGTCTGCTCGAACGCTACCTCAGCGGAGGCCGTTCTGTCAACCTCGAGAAGCTGTCAGAGCAATGCAAGCACTCATCAGACATGGAACAGCTCGCCTCACAGGCCGAGCGCGCGTCGATCAAATACAAGCAGGTGGAATATATGAACGACCATCTCGGCGAAGTATTCACAGGCATGATCTCAGGAGTCACGGAATGGGGCCTATATGTGGAGCTTGAAGACAATATGTGCGAAGGCCTTGTGCCAATGCGAGACCTTGCCGACGACTATTATGAGTTTGACGAAAAAAACTACTGTCTCGTAGGCCGCAGACACGGTTATAAATATCGCCTCGGTGATATGGTGAAAGTGCAGGTAGCCCGCGCGAATCTTGACAAAAAGCAGCTCGACTTCGTGATGGTGGAAGACGAAGGACGCCATCCTGGCCAGGACAATAAAGGCGAGACTGTCACTGTGGCCGAAGCCCTCAACCGCACATCCGCAAAAAAAACGCAATCAAGGAAAAACAGCGGCCGCAGATACAAAAACAACAAGCGCAGGTAAAACCGGTACTTCATGGGTGTCATAACAATCGACGGCCTGCGCCTACAGGCTCATCATGGCGTTCTTGACCAGGAACGCCGCGTAGGCAATACATTCGAGATCAGCCTTTGGATTGATGTACCGTCGTCCGACAGTGCTGCCGCCACCGACGATCTCAGCCTCACTGTGAACTACGCCGAGATCATATCCATCATAAAAAATGAGATGCGCATTCCGTCACGGCTCATCGAAAATGTCGCCTTCCGGATCGCCCGCGCCGTCCGCGACCGCTTCGGCGCGATGATCGGAGCCGGAGAAATCACCGTCGCAAAACTCGCTCCCCCCATTCCGGCCCAGCTGGAAAAAGTATCATACACCTGCAAAATCTGAAGGCCAATTACCGATGAAGAAACTACTGATACCACTGCTCTTCGTATCAATAGCATTCTCCGCCATAGCACAGCGCGACACCGTAGTCACCACACTGCTCCAAGAGGTGGCCGTCGTGTCCGAGAAACAGCAAGCAGAGACCGAACTCGCCGCAGTATCCATTATCGGTGCTGACGAGATACAACGGCAGAACATCGCAGCCGTAAAAAACATCAGTGCGATGGCCCCGAACATATTCTTCCCCGACTATGGATCCCGCATGACATCGTCGGTATATGTCCGCGGACTTGGCGCGCGTATCGACCAGCCTGTCGTGGGGCTGAGCATCGATAATGTCCCCCTCATGAACAAGGACAGCTACGACTTCGACCTGTTCGACACCGAACGCATCGAGGTACTCAGAGGCGCACAATCACTGCTGAACGGCCGCAACACCATGGGCGGACAGATCAATATATTCACCCTCTCACCGTGGCGATACCAGGGATGGCGACTGATGGCTGAATATGCCCGCGCCAACTCTCTCAAAGCCGGAATCGGATATTATGGCCGTCTGTCATCCAACCTTGCCTCATCTGTCACTGCCTATTTCACCCGCACCGACGGCTATTTCAAAAATGAATACAACAATGGCCGTCTTGACACTGAAAAGCAAGGCTCAGCCAGATGGAAACTCTCATGGCACCCCTCATCGCGCCTGTCGGTGATGAATGTCGCATCATTTAACATCACGCGACAAGGCGGATATCCATATATGAGCCTCGAATCAGGAGAGATCGCATACAACGACACCTGTTTCTACCGCCGCTCTGCCTTCGCCGACGGAATCACCATCGGATGGACAGGCAAACGCGTCATAGTCAACTCCGTCACTTCCATCCAGTATCTTGACGACAACATGACCCTGGACCAGGATTTCACCCCAGAGCCATACTTCACTCTCACGCAAAAACGCAAAGAATGGAATATCACCCAGGATCTGTATGTCCAATCCCGCCGGGGCAATTACCACTGGATAGGCGGCGTGTTCGCATTCCTGAAAAATTCCGACATGCAGGCTCCGGTCACATTCAAGGATACCGGAATCACAGAACTAATAGAGAAACATGCCAATAAATACGCCGGCACATATCCGATCCAGTGGGACGAACGTCAGTTTGTGCTCGGTAGCGACTTCGACATCCGTACACGGGGATTTGCCCTGTACCATCAGAGCCGCTACGACCTCGGCGACTGGACATTCGAGGCCGGTCTGCGCTGGGACTTCGAACACCCCACCCTTGACTACCACAGCCACTGCAACACATCCTTCACCGTCTACCACATCCTTAACGACGGCACACGCGAGCCATACCTCCACTCCCCGGTCAGACTCAACGAAAACGGACACATCTCCCGGTCGTACAACGAGCTGCTGCCCAAGATCTCAGCAGGATATTCATTCAACTCCCATGGCAGAATCTACGCAACAGTCTCAAAAGGCTACAAATCAGGAGGATACAACACGCAGATGTTCTCCGATGTCCTGCAGCAGCGTCTCATGGAAATGCTCGGCCTTACTAAACTATACGACATCGAAGATATAGTCTCGTACAAGCCCGAGCAGTCCTGGAATTTCGAATTAGGCACAAATATTTCCTCAGCAGACCACCGCCTCACTCTCGATGCCGATGTATTCCTGATACGTTGCACAGACCAACAGCTCACCATCTTCCCCCCAGGCACCACCACCGGGCGCATCATGACCAATGCCGGACGCACGCGCTCGTTCGGCGCCGAAGCCACTGTCACATACTCACCCTCGGACCCGCTCACATTCCAGGCATCCTACGGATACACCAACGCCACTTTCCGCGTCTACAATGACGGCATAGCCGACTATCGCGGCAAATATGTACCCTACGCTCCACGCAATACCCTATTCCTGTCAGCCGACTATCAGCTGCCCTGCTCCGTATTTGGAGCCACACCATCCATCAACAGCGCACTGCGTGGCGCAGGCAAAATCTTCTGGAACGAAGCCAACACCGCAGACCAGCCGTTCTACATGCTGTGGAGCGCATCAGCAGCCCTTTCCCACTCCAAATGGAATCTCCGTCTGTGGGCCGAGAACATCACATCCACCCGATATTCCACATTCTACTTCGTATCCATCAAACATCCGTTCCTACAGCAGGGACGCCCATGGAACATCGGTGCCACACTCCGGCTATACCTCTGACATACACAAAAAATCTTAAATTAACATAAGAATTCACCGCCATATTGGATATTCCAATTATTTATAATACTTTTGCCAAAAATAAATCACATCGGAATCACACCAGACCCAAAACACAAAACCAGTAAAAAATATGAAAAAATCAAGACTTTTTGCCTTTATCCTTGCAGTTGCTGCTTGTCTGGGCTTCACATCTTGCCTCAGCGACAAGAACAACGAAGAAACAATCACCACCAACTGCCCCGGATACATCAATGCCATCTATGACCCCGCCACCGGGAAGACTGTCTACTCCGACGGTGTAGCCTACGAACTCAAGGTGAACTACACAAAAAGCACAGCCGACATCCAGATCACCGGCCTGAAGACCCCCGACGGATATTCGTATCCACCACTCTTGTTATCAAACCTGAAATTCGTCACCAACTCACGCGGCTGGATGGAATTCAACGAAGTTGACCTCATGCCCTCGTCAGGTACCGGATCGCCGGTGTTCACCCGTTTCCACATCGAGATGCTCAACCGCACTGTCGGCAACTACTATGTACCGTGCCTCGACATCTCCTACACGATCAATAACACTTACACTGTGCACTCCGTAGCATCCGGCTATATCGAAGTGGGCACTACCAACGTAACTGCCACACTCGCCGACGGCAAGACGTTCACATACACCCCCGATGACAACAACGCGCCTTCATACACCATCAACCTTGATGGCAAGACCCAGAAGGCCACAGTATTTATCACAGGAGCCAAATTCGCCGAACAGATGCCGGCCATGAATATGAAATTCAAGGATATCCCCTTCTCAATCGACGCCTCCGGATACATCCGCTTCAGCAGCCCGGGCTTCACACCTTACCGCATAATGGCCGATAATCAGGAAGTGCCCGATGAGAATCACCCCATCACCAACTTCGCAGCCCTGATCATGCCCGCATCCGGCACCACCATCACATTTGTATGCACCATCACCACCCCGGCGAGCGAGGATGGCACGAAACCCGAATCATCCGTGGCCTACGATGTTAACTTCGCCAGCAAATACCCTCAGTACACCAACGCCCCTAAATAAAAACACTCACATCCCACTTCCATACAAAGGCGTCAGGCATAATCCGGGCGCTTTTTTCATTCTTTTGTGCCGCAATTTTACTATTAATTTGGGTATTGTAATCTTTTTTCATATCTTTGTATGCTTTATAACATTATTACGCAACACAAATGATTAAAGACGCGATCGAGAAAGTGATTGCAGACGACCTGGCCGGTATTTGGTCGATCCTCGACCATGATGAAAAGCGCCTCATCGCCGATAATTTCACGATACACGAATTCAAAAAAAACCAGATAATATACGCCGAAAACGAGAATCCGGAATTCCTCTGGTGCCTGCTCAAGGGCAAAGTGAAGAAGTACAAGGACGGCGTAGGCGGTCGCCAACAGATACTCAGGCTGATACGCCCCGTACAGTATTTCGGATACCGCGCATATTTCGCCGGAGAGACATACGTGTCCACCTCAGCCGCATTTGAGCCTTCTGTGCTGGGCACACTCCCGATGGAACTTGTATCAGAAATGATCTCAAAAAACAACAAAATCGCATGGTTTTTTATCCATGAGCTCTCCCGCAACCTCGGCAACTCCGATTCCCGTATCGTTAACCTTACCCAGAAGCATATTCGCGGACGCCTGGCCGAAGCTCTTATTGTGATGCGTGACAATTATGGCTATGAGGACGACAACATGACCCTTAAAATCTACATGTCGCGCGAGGATCTGGCCAATCTCTCCAACATGACCACATCCAACGCCATCCGCACTCTCTCGGGATTCGTCAACGAGCACCTGATAGTGGTCGACGGCCGCAGCATCAAGATTATCAACGAAAATCAACTTCGCAAAATCAGCAAATTCGGATAACTCTCTCATCATTATGGAAGCCTCTGATTATATCTACGGCATGCGTGCCGTCATCGAAGCAATTGAAGCCGGCAAGGACATCGACAAGATACTCATCAAAAAGGATATGCAGGGAGAGCTCGCTTCCGAGCTCCTCTCTGCCGCCCGACAGCGCAAGTTGCTCATAATGCGTGTGCCGGTGGAAAAAATCAACCGCATCACCCGCAGCAATCATCAAGGCGTGGTGGCAATACTGTCGGCTGTGCCATATAGCCGCGTAGGATTGATGGTGCCACAACTTTACGAGGAAGGAATCCTACCGCTTGTAGTGGTGCTCGACGGCATCACCGATGTGCGCAATTTCGGTGCCATAGCCCGTACCGCCGAATGCTGCGGCGCAAACGCGATTGTCATACCAGAGCGCGGCAGCGTGTCGGTCTGCGCAGATGCCATGAAGACTTCAGCAGGAGCGCTCAACTATCTCACCGTGTGCCGTGAGCGCAGCCTCCCGGCAGCCGTGCGCTATCTCAAGGATAACGGCTACGCCATAGTCGGAGCCACAGAAAAAGCCGACTTCAACTATACGCAGGCCGATTACACCAGTCCGGTCGCTATTGTGATGGGTGCTGAGGACAAAGGTATATCCCCCGAAATTCTGGACATGTGCGACTATCGTGTGTCCATACCTATGTTCGGTAAAATCGGTTCGCTCAATGTATCGGTGGCCGCCGGTGTGATGATGTACGAGGCTGTGCGTCAGCGCCTGAACGCCGACCTTGAAGTGATCTGATGCCTACACGCCGCTTTCTGTCATATCTCTTCTCCATTCTGTTCCTGTGCGCCTCCATCGCCGCGGGATTCATCATTGTGCCATATATAGGAGACTACCGCGACGAACTCTATGAGATTATGAACGGATGGGACTATCATCTGGCCCCCATGGCTCCGCTGTCGTCTGCCATCACCCAGGCGCTCGGCTCTTTGGCAGGTTTCGATTACATCTACCTCAAGCGATACACGTGGATTCTCAATATTCTGGCTGTGAGCATATCCGGTTATTATATACACCGCCTCGGATGCCCTGCGGTGCGATGCATATGCTATGTAGCATTCACGCTGGCAGCATTGGTAATAGCACGTTTCTGCGACCTCACTTATGGATGGGACACATACACCATACTCTTTACTGTGATAGCTATGGTGAATATGCTCAGATATCTGCGCACTCCGACAGTGATAAACATCATCTATTCAGCATTCTGGTGCGCCCTGCTGGCTCTGATGCGGATACCGAACTTCTGCGTGGTGGGCGCTGCTCTGATCTGCATACTGGTATCTGACCGCAGCTGGCGTCTGCGCGGCATTGACAGTGCGGTTTTCATCGCAGTGTTTACTGGTGTATGCGTGGCAATATTGACCACTCTGTATGGCAGCGTGGCCACCTATGTCGCCACACTGCAATCCACCATGATCAGCGACCACGACCCGCACCGCATCGAAATGGCATTCAAGTGCTGCATTGCCCCCGGGCTGCTATACATGGCGTGCATATGCTCAGTGGATTATATGGTGAATAAGATAAAACTTTATGTGGCAGCCCGGCGTGTCCGCATCGCATTCCTGCTGCTCACTGCTTACGCCCTGTTTTTTGCCTTGCGTCAGATGGGAGCCATGGCCTCGTATGGGCTGCATATGCTCACCCCGACGGCAGTGATGGTGCTCACCTCCATGATATTCCTGCGCCGTCCCATGCGGCTTGACCGCTGCGTGGCCATGCTTGCCATATTCCTTTTCAGCTGCGTGCCTTTCATAGGCAGCAATCTGGGGATTACCAAATACCTTGTATTCGGTGCGTTGCCAATCCTGATATATTATGCGATGCCCATGCTAAAAGGCACCCGCGCCGTCACCGCGGCAATCGTAGTGCCGGTGGTATTGTGGATGTTCGGCATGCGCAGCCTGAATGAATTCCGCGACACATATATCCATACGGATTTCAGCCGAGACCGGACAGAGGCTCCCATAAGCAAATTTCGCGGCATGCAAATGCCTGCGGAACTCGTACGGAAGATGGAGGTCATAGACAAAGCCGTGGCCGGAAGCACGGCAATATATCCAGTGGGTGAAGATGTGCATACACGCTATCTGTACGAATATGCCTACGACTGGACCAACCCAATGCTGAGGCATGAATGGGGACGCGACTCCTTGTTCGACGACCGGAAATACGCGATGCAACTCGCCGCCATGGCCGACACCCTCCGGCCAGGCTCGGCAATAATCCTGCTGCCTCAGCGATCCCGCGACAATGCAGGACATACTGTGGTCTATGATGCTCTTGCAGCCCGCATGAGCATTGCAGCTGAGAATGAGAATTTCGTGGTATTCAAAAAATAAGCCACCATACAGATCCATAGCCAAACCCGTTATCGATGAACGATATCATTCTTGAAACAACAAGATTGGCACTCAGGCTTTTGAGCCGTGACGATATCCCGGCTCTGCGGGCAATGCTTCAGGATCCAAGGGTAATGTACGCATACGAAGGGCCATTTTCTGAGGAAATGGTGCAGCAATGGTATCTCCGTCAGCAGGAACGGTATACGAAAGACGGCTTCGGACTATGGTCAGTAATAGAAAAAGAGTCGGATAACTGGATAGGACTATGCGGCCTTACAATACAGAATCTCAATGGCAACGATGTCGTGGAGGTCGGCTATCAGCTTACATATGCCAACTGGCACAAAGGTTATGCCACCGAAGCAGCCAAAGGCTGCATGGAATACGCAATGGAGCACTTAGGCATTGACGTTGTCTACTCAATTATCCGCGATACCAACAAGGCGTCCATGAGGGTTGCCGAACGCAATGGCATGCGACCGGCAGGAGCTGTCGTGAAATACTACCGCGGCATTGAAATGCCACACATCGTATACATGAAGACAAATTCAATTATCCAAAGAAAAGCGGACACCTGAAATAAGTGCCCGCCCGCTAAAAGAGGGAAAGAGGAGAATTATTTCACGGCGCGAACCGGCAAATTAACGCACTGTCAATCGTCGATACGCACAAAATTGTAATCATTGTCGTAAATCAGCTCCACCCCATTGCTGAGCTTCACTTCGTAGCCGGGATATTCACGTGTGATTTTTTCAATAGCTGTACCGGGATATGTACCCTTTACATGCTGGACTATGGCAGCGTTGACTATCGTCTCCGGCACCGAGATCACGACCCCGTCGCAATCCACCTCAAGCCATTCGCCGCTGACACCATAATCAATCTCGGCTCCGTTGCTAAGTGTCACTTCGTATTCGAATCCGTCAAATTTACGGTCACGCTCAGCCTTGACGATTTTCACGTCATTGCCAAAATGTTGGGCGACAAATGTCCTCAATCCTTGGGGCACCTGCTCAGGCGCCACTTTCTCGTCGGCCGCCTGAGCGCTGAATGCCGCCCCGGCCAGCATTGCCGACAATAAAATCGTAGTAATTTTTTTCATGCCTGTTATTTTTATACCTTTTTATATTCATAACAACCATCGCAGCTTTATGTTTTGTCCGCCAGATCGAACTATAGGCTGCTCCCGGTTGTTTTCTACATAGAAAACCCATTTTCAACTATATTTAAAAGCAGCTATGAAAATCAGACTTCTATACGCCGCAATTGCGGCGATAGCCCTGTGCCAGGCTCCGGACGCGGATGCGTGCTCACGTGTGCTGTATGTGGGCGACACTGTAAACACTCCTAACGAACAAGTGCTACGCATAGTGGGCCGATCGCTCGACTGGAGCACCCCTATCCCCACAAACCTATATATTTATCCTGCCGGAATGAAAAAACAGAGCAACAATACTGCCAATGCCCTGAAATGGACATCCAGATACGGCTCTGTATATGCCGTGAGCTACGACGGCGGCGTAACCGAAGGTATGAACGAGAAAGGGCTGGTGATCAACGGCCTGTTCTGCAAAGGCACTGTATATAACAACGCGTCGTTGGACGGACGGCCCGACATGTCTCTGTCGGTATTTGTGGCCTGGATGCTCGACCAGTGCGCCACTACTCCGGAAGTGACGGCCATGCTGCGCGAGCACGATTTCAAGATCTCCGGTACGACATTTGACGGCGGCACAGCAGCAGCCCTGCATTGGGGCATAACTGATGCTGATGGACGTTGTGCAGTAGTGGAATTCGACCACGGCACAATCAATATATACGAAGGCCAGGACATACCCATGCTCACCAATGACCCCGCATTTCCTCAAATGAATGCCATAAATGACTACTGGGTCAAGGTGGGCGGCACACACATGCTGCCTGGCACGGTGAAAAGCCCCGACCGATTCGTGCGCGGATATTTCTTCCAGGGAAATGTGGAGAAGACCAACGATGCCGCACTCGGATTCTCAATAATCCGCAGCATTCTTTACAATGTCTCTGTGCCATACAAATACACGGTACAGTCCGAGCCCAATGTCAGCTCCACACAATGGCGCACATTCGCCAACTTACGTGACCGGATCTATTATTTCGACCTTGTCACCAACATGGGCGCATATTATGTCGACTTGAAAAAATGCGACCTGCGTCCGGGCGCACCTGTGCTGAGACTTGACACCTCGAAGACCACTGATATGGTGGGTGATGTCACGAGCCACTTCAAGCCGCACGCTCCGTTCACTCCGATGTACTAATTGTTAGTTGTTAGTTTTTTGCTATGGCATTGGAGAGCAAAATATGTGCTCCAACAACTAACAACTAAAAATCAATGGTGAGGCGGACGTTAAACTGGCGCCGGGTGAGATAATTGGGTACGGCATACTGGATATTGTTGACATCCGTCACCCAATAATAGCTGCTGACATTAGAGATATCCAGCAGATTGAACACATCCACTCCCAGCCATATGCTCTTGATATGGCGCAGGAATCCCTCCCGCTCCGGATCGCTTGAGGTGCGTTCGGTGAGCAGACCGTATGACAAACCTATATCCACACGCTTGTAAGCCGGAGCGCGGAAATATCCCTTTTCGCGCGACGAATGCGGTGCTGTCATTGGCAATCCGTCGGACAGCAGCCCGCGGAGGCTGAATTTCAATTTCGGGAATTTAGGAAAATAGTCGGTGAAAAACATCGCGAAACTGTAGCGGCGGTCCGTTGGCCTTGGCACTTTCACCCCGTTGATGTCTTCCTGCGTCTTCATCAGCGAGAAGCTGATCCAGGAATCACTTCCCGGCACAAACTGTCCGAAGAGCTTCATATCCAGCCCCATGGCATACCCTTTGGAAGAGTTCACTCCTGAATATACCACACGCAGATTGTCCACCTCGTAGGGTATCAGGTCGCTCAACGCTTTGTAGTATATTTCGCCGGAGAGCTTGAACGGACGCCCGAATGCACGGAATGTATAATCTGCGCCCCCGATGAACTGGAGCGAACGTTGCGATTTGATGTCATGATTGAGATTCACCACCGTATTCCCGTCAGCATCAGTCACCGGCATGCGGTATTCTTTGTAGAACGGAGCCTGGTAATACAGACCGGTGGCAAAACGGAATGCCCAACGGGGCGCGGCATCAGGCACAAAGCCCAGATTCACACGCGGGCTCACAAGCAGCTCCTTATTGAAATCCCAATATGAGAGCCTGACACCACCGGTGATATTCAGATATCCGGCTCCGGTCTGCAGACGGTATGTGTCCTGTACATATCCGGCAATACGGTTGGTGGTGATATCATGGCGGCTGTCAAGGTTGTATATCATCTTCAACGCATCGGGCGACACTGGCAGCGAATATCCCGCGGAATCACGCAATTCCCACTCGCGTGAGCGGTCCATGATCTTCTCATGGTTGAAATTCACACCATAGGCTACGCTGTGATGATTGAGACCGACTGTGCCGCGCGCACCTACCGAAAACACCGACGCGCGCAGGCGGTTGCGGGCATGTTCGAGATATTTGCCCACACCCAGCTCTCCGCCCACACCCAGACCGGGTGTGGAGCCCGAGCCACTTGTACCGGCCTGGTCGAGCCAGTATTCGCCGGATATGTCGTATGCCACAAGCTCGTTTGTGAGGTATCCGGATGCAAGGAGCGAGAGGTCGGCGGAGCGGTTGAAGCGGTAGTTCAGATTCAGAGCGCCGAAGAATGTCTCGAAACGGTCTTTCTCCTGTCCGTCGAAGTAGACTTTAAACTGCTTGGCATCTGTGGAAGTGCCGAAGCTCGTGGAGCGGCTCGCGGGTATAAATTTATAATTATTGATGGCTATATTTCCCAAAAACGATACTTTCAGCCTGTCTGAGAATCGATAATTCATACTGGTCTGATAGTCGAAATATTTTGGATCATATTCACCCTTGTCCTCCATAGACGACAGTAACGACGCATTGCTCTTATACCGCACGCCATGGAGCTGGCTGAATCGCCGTGATGCAGTGCCGAGAGCCACGCTCCCTCCCATCAGCGATGCCGAAAGGGAGCCTTCGAATGCCTGCGGCTCACGGTATGTGATATCAAGAGCCGACGACATACGGTCGCCATACTGGGCAGGGAAGCCGCCGGTGGAGAAGCTCACGGATCCCACCAGGTCAGGATTGATTATACTCAATCCCTCCTGCTGTCCTGACGAGACAAGCTGCGGACGGTACACTTCCACACCATTGATATACACACTGTTCTCATCATACGAGCCGCCCCTGACGGAATATTGCGACGACAGCTCGCCGGCGGTATTCACCCCGGCCATTGTGGTGATCATGGCCTCCACACTTCCGCCCGACGGATCTGGAGCCAGACGGAACTTATCCACGTCAAGCTCCTGCATAGTGCCGGTCTGTTTCTTGAACTCTGTCACCTCAACATCCCCCAGGCTCACTGTCTTGGGGCGCATCTTCACATTCAGCGCCACATCTCCGCGCGCATCTATGAGCTTGCGCGTGATATCATGATAACCGATACAAGAGAACACCACCTTTATCGTATCCTGCTCGGGTGCCGTGAGCGAATACATGCCGTCGAGGCCGCTTGTTGCACCGATAGCCGTGCCACCGATCCTCACTGTCACAAATTCCAGCGGATCATCGTTCTCCTCGGTGATCTTGCCATGTATTCTCACACCGGCCATCGCCTGAATGAATGCAGAGAATACAATCGCTATAAATATGGATATGCTGATTTTCAGATTCATGTCTTAGAGTGTGTCTAATAATAAAAGTTAACGCATAGACGGTTTATCTCTGAGTGATTTTCGCATGATGATGAGGGAGTGTGGCTGTCGCCACATGACCGAAGAGACAT
>X363_Desmarests_Spiny_Pocket_Mouse__coassemble_289_pt1 | contig 35912 bp, 25 predicted proteins | sample X363_Desmarests_Spiny_Pocket_Mouse__metabat2_high_PE_013 | metagenome-assembled genome bin X363_Desmarests_Spiny_Pocket_Mouse
GAATCGGGTAAGGGAATTATACGGTTATTTATAATTTAAATGAAAGAGCCGTGTCGACATATCCTCCACAGAGCTGTCATAGGTCTGGTCGGGAGTGACAGGCACCAGTGATATATATTTCTGATTCAGCCAGTATTCATCCGTGTCGGTCGCATCAGGCTCAGCGTTGACAAACCGCCCGGTGAGCCAATAGAATGGATTGCCCGACGGGTCAATATAACGGTCGTACTCCTCGCTCCAGTGTCCGCGGGCGGCACGGCAGGCTTTAACACCCCGGGGCACTACCAGCGCAGGGATATTCACATTCAGGCACACCCAGTCGGGCAGCCCGCGCTCCAGCACCTTGCGTGAGATTTCCCTCACATACTCCGTGGATAGCGTAAAATCTGCCTTTAGCGAATGATGCAGCAACGAGAAGCCCACCGACGGTATCCCGGCCATACAGCCCTCGAGCACTGCGCCCATCGTACCGGAATATGTAATGGCGGTGCCGGAGTTGGAGCCATGGTTGATGCCGGAGAGCAACAGATCCGGCTTGCGGGGCATTATGTTGTGAAAGGCGAGCTTAACACAATCCACAGGAGTGCCCGACACTGAGAACACCCTGGCAGATCCGCTGTCGCGGTGCGCCGTTATCTTCAGGGGAGCCCCGACAGTGATAGCCGATGATTGCCCCGACCGGGGACTGTCGGGCGCCACTATCACCACATCACCCAAATCCTTGACTGTCTCGGCAAGATGGTGGATACCATTGGCATATATACCATCGTCATTAGTAATCAATATAAGCGGTCGTCGTGTCATATCCTTAATTTGTTTTTCATGCAAAAATACGCAAAAATCCTCGGATTCTTTCTCCTGTGGAATAAAGAAACATTTTTCATTTAAAGAGATGATTGCCGCAACAGCACAATCACAGGCCATTACAGGTCTTCTCTTTTCACATTTCCTTTATAAACCACCTCCAGGCGTCATCATAATATCTCCGCTTTTTGCTCCCGCAATGATCTCCTGTATTCAGTAGGCGGCATACCGGAATAAGCCTTTACGTATTTGCCGAAGAATGAAATTGTGGGGAATTTGAGGTAATCGGCGATTTCTTTGATTGTTTTATTGGAATTTCTAAGCAGATTGTCTATGTCGGCCCTTACATACTCACTGATCCATTCATGCGCCGTCCTGCCGCTTGTCTGTTTACATACCGCGGCAAGATGCTTGGCCGATACACAAAGCTGTCCGGCATACCAAGCCACGCCCCGGGGCTTCACACACATCCCGGACAACAGGTTTATGAATTTCAGAAACAGCACCTCACGTTGCTTCACCAATCCTTTTCCGTATTCATTGCCGCATGGCTCCACATTCGAAAGCAGTTCGTATATAGCAGCCCTCACCAGAGAATGGATAATCTCTTTCATGAACAATGGTTTGGTTTGCTCTATTTTTGCCTGCAAAAGACCACCGTAAAGACTGAACACACGGAAATCTCTTTCGTCCATAGGCACACAGCGACTGTTCAGGAAATTGATGCCCCGGTCCCAGAAGTCACTGTCAGAAAAGCTATCCATCATGACCCTATGCGACAAACAAAGGACTCCACATCTGAAATCCGGGCTTATGATAAAGTTGTCCAATAGCTCATGCGGCTTGATGACAAACAGGGTCTCGGCCGTGAATGCATAAGGTATATTATTGATTTCCAATTGCAGCTTTCCTTCCTCACAAAATATCATCATGATCATATCCAGAGATACATGACGCCAGTTCTGCGGGAGCTCCCGCACATCAGAAAGAAAGGCAATGTCGCCATCAGTGTATCTGAGACACTTCAACCTCTTGATATGGTCAAAATCTATTTGCAGGATATCGGTTGTTTCCATTTGCGGATTGATTTCTGCAAAATTAGTGTTTAATTACACGCCAAAGTGTCCCGAAAAGAGTCAAAAATGTCCAATCGGGAATATTTCGTCAATCCAAGGACCGTTAAGACATAATACCATCCGTTTAGGACACCATTAATCATGAGAATTTGGCGAAATTTGCATCATCAACTCACCAATCAATTCCAATAGTCTAATAATCATCTATGAGGGAGTTTAAAAAGAAATGTGAAAAGAGAAGTGGTGTATTCTTTAGCAAAAGAGACACCATCACAAGCAATTTGTCAAACGACCTCCAACAAAACAGGAAATCAAAAAGAATATGAAAAATGATACGTTCTGCATCTGCCGGGCATCTGCCGGCCTTCGGCTCCGGTATCCACAGCTTATCTTTTCACATTTATCATTAAACACCATCTAAAATTCAATGAGCAAAAAAAGACAAATGAGATGCCTCGGACTCATAAGATTCAGGATGTATTTATCACGTATGGTGCTTCCAATCCTTGTTCTCTCCACACCGGCAATGATGGCAGAAGACAACTGCAAACATGTGACCGACAATATATCCACAGACACCATCCAGATTGAATCCCCGGGACATTCACGATACGCAGCGGAAACATCGCCGCATGGCTTGAGGTCAGATAATAATTCTTTTTCATCTGACACAAAAGAAAGTATCTACAAGTTGCCGTATTCTGTCACCGGACGGAGTCCAGATTGGCATCGTCTGTGGATAAACACCGCCACATTGAGTGGAGCATTTGTCGGGACACTCTTGGTGTTGGAGTGTCTGCCGGAAGATGCCACATCATGGAACCGGGCAGAATTGCAGGATGTACCCCTGTTCAAACGCTGGCACAACCATGTGATAAGGAAGGGCCCCGAATGGGATCACGACAAATTCTATTTCAACTATATTCTACATCCTTATGCCGGGGCAGTTTATTACATGGCCGCCAGGAGTTGCGGCTTTAACGCATGGCAGTCACTGCTGTACAGCACTTGCATCTCCAATATAGGCTGGGAATTCGGTATCGAGGCATTCATGGAACGGCCATCAATTCAAGACTTGTTTATAACACCATTAGTAGGCAGCGCAATCGGTGAATGCTTCTATAAATTGAAAAGAAATATCGTATCCAATGGATATACACTTTGTGGATCATCTGTCTTGGGCAACATCATAGCATTTCTGATCGACCCCGTCAATGAAGTAGTAGGATTATTTGCCGGGAATCCATGCCGACAAAAAGCAAAGGCGCATGACAACCGGTTGCAGGCAACTACCATTCTCAGACCGACAAGCCATAATATAAATTATGGGATCTCCCTGCATTATTCATTCTGAACACATCATCCCCCCCGGCATAGCAAAGCGGTTGGGCAAATCGTCATAACTTTTGAGGGTGTTTCTATTGCCACCAAATCTTGGCCATATAAAAAAAATGGTGTAATTTTGCATCACATTCCATGTATAATTCGATTACACCACTGATACAATACACAGCATCTTTAGCAAACATTATAACCAAAACAAACTAATCCAATGAAACATCGCATTTTACAGATGATTCTCCTCATGGCTTTCTGCGCATGCTCATCACAGGCATTCGCACAGTTCAATTTCAAAAAAGCCGTGGACGGAGCGTCCAAAGCCGCAAAGGCATTCACTCTCACCGACGAGCAGATGGCCGCCTATGTCAAGGAATCAGTCGACTGGATGGACACACACAACCCCGTCCTCCCCGACGACGACCCCTACACACAGCGTCTCAACCGCCTTGTGGCAGGTATCACCGAAGCCGACGGCATACCCTTGAACTTCAAGGTCTACAATGTGATTGACGTGAACGCATTCGCCTGCCCCGACGGCAGTGTCCGCGTATTCGCCGCACTCATGGACATCATGAACGACGACGAGCTCCTCGGCGTTATAGGCCACGAAATCGGCCACGTGCTCAAACGCCACTCAAAGAACGCCTTCAAGACACAGCTGCTCACCGGAGCGATGAAAGACGCCATCGCATCCACCAGCGGAAAAGCCGCAGCCCTCACCGAATCTCAGCTCGGCACACTCGGCGAATCGCTCGTCAACGCCAAATACTCACAGAAACAGGAATTGGAGGCCGACAACTGCGCCTACGATTTCCTGGTGGCCCACGGTAAGAATCCCTGGGGCATGGTCATGTCATTCGAGAAACTCCAGTCGCTCGAAGGCGACAACGCCCAGAAAGCCAGCTATGTCTCCAAAATGTTCTCATCCCATCCCGAGACCCAGGCACGCATCGAGAAGCTGACCAAACGCTGCCAGAAAGACGGCATCGAGCGCCCCGCCGCCACCCCCGCCAACTAAATCATCTACACCTCTCCCCCTCTCTCATTTGATCCAAACAAGCCCGGCGCCGCCTCCCGCACGCCGGGCTAATTCATTATTATATTCGTGATAAAGGCAGAGCCATGGAAGTCGGAATGGGACTTTCATGGCTCTGTTATACTTATTTGTGGTAGTGATCAGAGGGTGTATTCGTACATCACGAAGGAATAGGGTGCCAGGGTGATGTCGGACTTTTTCTTGGTCTTGACGGTCTCCTCTACAGGGGCGATGGGCTGCACTTCGAAATTGTTCTCAGCATTGGGATCACCTGCCAATGTAACCTTCTTAGCAGTGGATTTCAGGCCTTTGAAGCGCGAAAGATTGATATGCGCGGTCTTGGACTTGTCAGTGGCGTTGCAAATCTTCACATAGAGCTTGCGGCCTTTGGTGTCAAGCACCACAGAATGCTCCTGCAGGTAGCCCTCGCCGGTGCTCTTGTCACGGTCGTCGATTGTCACGCAGTCGCCGTAATAATAGTTGCCGGCTGAGTTACCGAACATCTTCTGCACATAGTAGCTGCATGTGGGATAAACACGTTCGTTGTCGTAATAGATCAGGTCAGGGTTCCAATTTGTGGCGTTTTTGCGGGCGAAGAGCGGAGCATACGATGTCATTTCCACTACGTCGCCGTTGCGCTCCACATGCAGGAGGTACAGGGCCTCGGCCAGGGCGTCAATCATCTTCTTATCCTTGGCGGCATACTCGCCCAGGTATACCTTGGTCTTGCGGTCGCGGGGGTATTTGTCGTACTGACGGCTGGTCATGAAATATTCGCGGGGCTCGTAATAGTGTTCGTCCAGGATAGGCACACCAAGCTCGATAGCCGTAGCCCAACCGTTCTCAAAGTCAGGGTTGCCAGGATGCGAGCCGGGGCCGGCGGTGCCTACGATGATGATTTCGGGATGCTTGGCCATAACCTTGTCGTAGATATATTTGAAGCGTTCCTTGAATTCGGGTGAGATACGCTCCTCATTGCCGATGCCGACATATTTCAGGTTGAATGGCTCGGGGTGGCCGGCGGCTGCTCGCACGCTGCCCCACTCAGTGGAGGCGTCACCGTTGGCCCACTCGATCAGGTCGAGCACCTCGTCGACCCACACGTCCATGCTATCCATAGGCACTGCATCCTGAGCCTGGTCCTTCATGCCCCAGCCTCCGTTGGCACCCTGGCAGCTCACGCCCACAGGCAGGATAGGCAGCGGCTCCATGCCCATGTCCTCACATAGCTGGAAGTATTCATGATAGCCCACTTCCATTGACTGATGGTAGCCCCATGTGTTCTTCTGCTGACGGCGCTGCTCCTTTGGACCCACGGTCTCTTTCCAGCGATAGGTGTTCCACATGCCGTCGCCGCCGCCATGCACCACGCATCCGCCGGGAAAACGCATGAAGGCGGGCTTCATGGCCTCGAGTGTCTCAGCCAGATCGCGGCGTATGCCGTGGCCGTGATATGTGTCCTGCGGCACCAGCGACACCATGTCCATATCCATATCGCCCGGGGTGAGCATCAGTATCTGGAGCACAGCATCTGTGCAGTCGGCATCAGGGGTGAGGGTGCAGGTATATTTAGTCCATTTTTTTGCTTCTACTTTCAAGATGGCATCAGCCAGCAGTGTCGGATTCTTTCCAAATGCGCCGGGCTTCACCAGCGCCACGCGCACTTCCTTGGGAGTGGTGCCAACATTGCGCAGGAATACCGAGAAATCATATTTTTCGCCGGCCTTGACATTCATACTATCGAATCCGTCGTTCTGCAGACCGTAGCCGGTCCAACCATCGTAATCATAGTAGTGCCCTACTCTCTCAGTGTGCAGACGCAGATAGTTGGGGTTATTCGGATGAATCGGATCCTGCTGACGGGTGTCGAATTTCCCGAGCGAGTGTCCGGGACGGATCACGCGCCAGAAGGTGGTTGCCCCCCAGCCATCTCGCTCCACACCGCTGTATTCAAATGAGCCGTTCTGCACCAGATTGGCATTCAGGCCACCATCAGCCGAAGAGCTGATATCCTCGAAGAATATACCTATCAGATGATCGCTGATCGGAGTGCCTCCTGCGGGAGCCTTGATTTGATTCCCGGCCGACAAGGCGAGAGCCGGCAAAAGCATTGCCGCTGTAATAAATTTTTTCATTTTTAGATTTTAAGTTTATAAAATTAAGAATATTTCTGTGATTTACGGACGTTTGAAGCCATCGCGGGCACACATGGCCTTGATATTCTTGATACGTTCGGATGTCTGCGGATGCGATGAGAACATGTTTGCCATGGCTCCGGTGACGCGTCCGCCGGATGCTCGCTGCTCGAGCGCCTGCATTTTTTCAAAAGCAAGCACCATGTTGTATGGATTCTTGCCGTGCTGTTTCAGGAAGTTGTATCCATATTCATCCGCCTCATTCTCCTGCTTGCGGGAGTATTTCGACGAAGCCATCGCATTGGCCAGCTGTCCGAGCTGCCCCTGAGTAAGAGCCGCCGCGGTAGAGCTTGTGCTGCCTATGGCATCGGAAATCGCACTGTTGAGGAGCGCCTGCTTGAAAGCATCCTTCGAGTCCTCATTGGCCACATGGCCGATCTCATGGCCAATGATTCCGAGGAGTTCGTCGTCGGTCATCATATCCATGATGCCGGTATAGACACGCACACTGCCGTCGGCACATGCGAACGCGTTGATATCGTCTGTGACATACACCTTGAAATTAAGCGGTGTGCCGTTGACGGATTTGAAGTTGGATGTAAGGCGATCCAGACGCTTTGTGTAAGGGCTGCTTGCGGGAGCCACTTTATTCTGCGCGTCCATCTGCTGCACCGAGGCATGCACATACTCAGCCACCTGCGCATTGGTAAGCGACATCGCCTGCGTGCTTTTGGCCAGAGCCTGCCCAAGCCGCGAGCTATCGAGCTGCACCGAGCCACAAGAGGAGAATCCAAACGTGACTATCGCGCAAAGCATTATTTTGTGAGAAGTTTTCATTTACCCTGCAGTTTTCTTAAAATTATTGCAAATTTAATAAAAACGGGGGGTGTTAGCAAATTATTTCTTAACTTTGTAATAAGATTTCGATACCAAGGAATGAACGCACATAAAGACAGCATACAGATAAAGGGCGCCAGGGTGAACAATCTGAAGAATATCGACCTGGATCTGCCCCGCAACAAGTTCATAGTAGTGACCGGCGTATCCGGGTCGGGAAAATCGTCGCTTGCTTTCGATACACTCTATGCCGAAGGCCAGAGGCGCTATGTAGAAAGTCTGTCGGCCTACGCGCGTCAGTTTCTCGGACGTCTTACAAAACCCGAGTGCGACTGGATAAAGGGATTGCCTCCCGCGATAGCCATAGAGCAGAAAGTGAACACGCGCAACCCCCGCTCCACCGTAGGCACATCCACGGAGATCTACGACTATCTGCGGCTGCTTTTCGCCCGCATCGGACATACCTACTCACCTATATCCGGCGCAGAGGTGAAGAAACACACCGTAGACGACATATTGCGGTGCGTAGCCACATACCCCGCAGGCACACGCATGGCCATCACCTCGCCGATCGTGCTCCCCGGCGGCCGCAAGCTCCGCGACCAGCTTGACATCCTACACAAGGGCGGATACTCCCGCGTAGTGGCCGACGGCCAGCTCATAGACATCGAATCCGCGCTGCAGAATCCTGCCGGCTTGAAAAATCTCACAGGATGCGAACTGCTGATCGACCGCTTCGCCGCCTCAGCCGAAAAAGACGAGATATCGCGCATCTCGGAATCAGCCGAAACGGCATTCTTCGAAGGTCACGACCAGTGTTCGCTGTTAGTGTGGGTAGCGGACGAGGATGGTGGCACCACTGTACGCCGCCATGATTTCTCGAAGCGCTTCGAGGCCGACGGCATAACATTCATGGAGCCAAACGAGCAGCTTTTCAACTTCAACAATCCTTATGGGGCGTGTCCCACCTGCGAAGGCTTCGGGCGCGTGATCGGCATAGACGAGCGCCTGGTGGTGCCCGATCCGTCGCTCTCAATCTATGACGATGCGGTGGTATGCTGGCGCGGCGAGAAGATGAGCGAATGGAAGCGCGACCTTATACACCTGGCGCCACACATCAGCTTCCCGATACACAGACCATACTGCGACCTCACCGAAGCCGAAAAACGCTTGCTCTGGGATGGCAATTCCCGTTTCCCCGGCATCAACGGCTTCTTCCGGTGGGTGGAGCGCAACCAGGCCAAGATCCAGTACCGCGTGATGCTGGCCCGATTCAGAGGCAAGACAATATGTCCCGAATGCCACGGAGCGCGCCTGCGCCACGAAGCCGAATATGTCAAAATCGCTGGTAAAAGCATCAGCGAGCTTACCCGCATGCCTGTCGACGACCTGTCGCGCTGGTTTGCCTCCCTCTCGCTCCCTGCCACCGATGCCACCATAGCCGAACGTCTGCTGAAGGAAATAACATCACGATTGAGCTTTCTGCAAGAGGTCGGATTGGGATACCTCACGCTCGACCGCCTGTCCAACACACTGTCGGGCGGTGAGAGCCAACGCATCAATCTGGCCACGTCGCTGGGCAGCAGCCTTGTAGGCTCGATCTACATTCTTGACGAGCCATCCATCGGGTTGCATCCGCGCGACACCGCCCGCCTGATAGGGGTGCTGCGCCGTCTGCAACAGCTCGGCAACACTGTGGTGGTGGTGGAACACGACGAAGAGATAATGCGCGCTGCCGATATGATTGTGGACGTAGGCCCTCTGGCCGGTCGTCACGGCGGTGAGATAATATTCCGCGGCGCCATCGCCGACGGAGAAAAAGGCCTGACGAAACCCGGCACCGAATCTCTTACGCTGCAATATCTGAGCGGAGAGAAATCCATACCACTGCCACGCCACCGACGTAAATCCTCATCATACATAGAAGTGGCGGGAGCGCGCGAGCATAATCTGAAAGGCATTGACGTAAGATTCCCATTAGGAGTCATGACCGTGGTGACAGGCGTGTCAGGATCAGGCAAATCAACCCTGGTGCGTGACATACTCTACCGCGCCATGCTGCGTCATTTAGGCGAGGCATCCGACGCTCCCGGTGCGTTCCGGGAGCTGCGTGGCGATCTCAACCGCATCACATCCGTAGAATTTGTTGACCAGAATCCAATCGGAAAGTCATCCCGCTCCAACCCCGCCACATACCTCAAGGCATACGATGAGATACGCAAGCTCTTCGCCGACCAACAGGGCTCGAAGCAGATGGGCTTCACACCCGCATTCTTCTCATTCAACGCCGAGGGCGGACGCTGCGAGGAATGCAAAGGCGAGGGTACAATCACAATCGAGATGCAGTTCATGGCCGACATCACAATCCCCTGCGAGGCTTGCCACGGCCAGCGCTTCAAGCCCGACATCCTGAACATACGATACCGCGACAAGAACATCAACGATGTGCTGAACATGACTGTAAACCAAGCCATAGAATTTTTCTCGGAGACAGACGCGTCGCAGGAGCGCAAGATTGTGCGCCGTCTGCTCCCGCTCCAACAGGTCGGCTTGGGATATATCAAGCTCGGGCAATCCTCGTCCACACTGTCAGGCGGAGAAAACCAGCGCGTGAAACTCGCCTACTTCCTGTCGCAGGAAAAGCCGCAGCCATCAATGTTCATATTCGACGAACCCACCACCGGCCTCCATTTCCATGATATAAATGTGCTGATGGAATCATTCGGACGCCTGATCTCGCAAGGCCATACAATCATCATCATCGAACATAATATCGATGTGATAAAATGTGCCGACCACGTGATAGACATCGGCCCCGAAGGCGGCGATGCCGGCGGCAACCTGGTATGCTCGGGCACCCCGGAGGAAATCGCGGCATGCCCACAGAGCCACACGGGTCAATATCTGAAGGATGTGTTGAGAATCAAAGATTAGCCAGGAAAGCGCGGGCACGCTCCAGGTCGGCAGGCGTGTCTATGCCGATGGTGGGCGCATCGGTGAGGGCCGTGCGTATGGCATAGCCGTTCTGTAGCCAACGCAGCTGCTCAAGCGATTCGGCAATCTCAAGCGAAGACTGCGGCAGCTTTGTGATTTTGGCCAACACGTCAGCCCGGTAAGCATAGATCCCCACGTGTGTGTAGTATTGGTTATGCCGCAGCCATTCCTCTTTGGGGAAATTACGCATATAAGGAATCACCGAACGCGAGAAATACACAGCATTACCGGCATTGTCAAGCACCACCTTGGGTGAATTCGGATTTTCGAGCGCCTGTATCCCCATGGCTGGATCAAACGGACGCACCAGAGTGGCGATCTGAGTGTCGGGCGCATCAAAACAGCCCATGAGAGCCTTGATCTGACCGGGATCAATAAATGGCTCGTCTCCCTGAATGTTTATTACCACATCGGCATCGGATTTCAAATTGGCGTATGCCTCACGGCATCGGTCAGTGCCGCTGCGATGCATATCGGATGTCATCACCGCCCGGCCTCCGAAAGCCACCACGGCATCATATATGCGCGGATCGTCCGTGGCCACAGCCACATCATCAAGGACTTGGCTGGCGCGCCGGTATACACGCTCTATCACTGTCTTGTCGCCGAGCATGGCGAGCGGCTTGCCTGGAAATCTTGTGGACGCGAACCGCGCCGGAATAACACCTATGAATTTCATCATGCCAGAAGTAATATCAGAGTTTGGGCGGCCACCACGCGCAGAAACATGGTGAGAGGATATACCGTGGAGTAAGCTACTGCAGGGGCGTCGTTGGATGTGGAATTGCCGGCATATGCCAGAGCGGGAGGATCGGTGCACGAGCCCGAGAAAAGACCCATGATTGACAGATAATTGATGCGGTATTTCGCACGCGCTATGCAGCCTACGATCACCAGGGGCACCACAGTGATCACAAAGCCCCAGATCACCCACCACATGCCGGTATTGTTGAATACCGCATCGGCAAATCCTTTGCCGGCAGATATACCCACCGATGCGAGGAAGAGGCATATGCCCAGTTCGCGCAACATCATGGATGCCGAGGTGGACGTATAGGTGATGAGCTTGAATTTATATCCGAATCGGCTGAGCAGGATGGCCACTACAAGCGGGCCACCGGCCAGACCGAGCTTCATGCCGAAGCCGATATTGATGGAACCGAGTATGATACCCAGGATGATACCGATAAATATTGTGATGAGGTTGGGCTGATTGAGGCGCTTCATTGAGTTGCCCAGACGCTGAGCCAGACGGTCAACGTCTTCCAGATCACCTACAACGGTGATACGGTCGCCCATCTGCAGGCGCAGATTAGGAGAAGCCAGCAGATCCACACCGGCACGATTCACTCGTGTGGCGTTGAGATGGTAGCCCTTGTGCAGACGCAGCGAGCCGAGAGCCACACCATTGAATTCACTTTTGGTCACCAAAATCCTGCGTGAATACACAGGCGTGGGGGTTGACTCCCAGTTCATCTCTATCTCAGGGCCGAGCACTGCCTTGAATCGGTCTGCATCATGCATCGAGGCCACTATGAGCAGACGGTCGCCGATATGTATCTCAGTAGAGGATTTAGGTATCACGAGCTGACCGTCGGCAGTGATCATGCGGGACACCACGAAATTACATTGTATGATGTCGTGCAGCTGCAGAAGAGTGCGACCATCCACGAGCTGGTTTGTGACATTGATCGACAGGATGAATGGCTTGAGCTGAGAATTCTCCTGCTCAGCCTCAAGCTGAGCCACTTCCTTGTCGACCTTAATCCGGAAAATGCCTTTGATGATAAACATTGCCGCTATGATTCCGACCACGCCAAGGGGGTATGCGGCAGCATATCCTGAAGCCATGATGTTGGCTTGTGCGGCGCCGTCCTCGGCCATCGTCGAAATGGTCTGCTGGGCGGCAGCCAGACCGGGTGTATTTGTCACGGCCCCGCTCATCACACCCACCAGGGCGCTTATATCATTGATATTGCCGAAGTAGTACACGCCCAACACAATAGCCACGTTGAGCGCGATCGCAAGCACGGCCAGGCCATTGAGGCGCATGCCTCCCTGCTTGAAGGAGGAAAAGAAACCGGGACCAACCTGAAGCCCTATCGAAAAAATAAATAGAATCAAGCCGAACTCACGCACAAACTTGATGATATTATCGTCGACCATGTAGCCGAAATGCCCCATCAGTATGCCCATGAAAAGCACGAACGTCACGCCGAGCGACACACCGAAGAATTTGAGTTTACCAAGGAAAATACCCGCGGCAATCACAAAGGAATACAACACCAATGTGCTGGCTATAGACACATTGCCGGGCAGAAACAAATCTTTAATCCAATCCATTGTCCTTGTTTGGAATTATGGCCACGCTGCATCGGGCCTGATACTGACTTCTTGAAATAATGCGCAAAGGTACTACATTTTCAAGTAAGGAGAAAGAAAATGTGTGTTTATTTTTTCAATCGTTTTTTTGTGGCACTTTTACGCTCGGATTTGCGGGCTTTGCGCAACACCTTGCCAATAGGAGAAAGCCCGGGACGGCTTGGGCAGGTTGTAGCGGACGCTTCTTCATCAGCAACGGATATGGTGACATCCTCATCGGCAGCAACCATTTCGTTGTCATTCTCTGTATCAGTGGTTTCGACCTCCGCCTGCATATCCTCGCTTACGGATTCGGGGGCTACCATTTCAGCATCTGTGGGCGACAGGGCGATGATGAGTCTCAAAGCCATGCGCACTGACGGTGTCATCTGCTCCGGCATCTGGCCGGTCTCCTGATAATGAACTACTGCACGGATAATCTTCAATTGTAAGTCTTTGCCACAGCATGAGATGGCATCGAGCCATGCACTTGAAAATATTGTTTTCATAGGTGTGTTTTGTTAGTTATTTGAATATTTACTTTGCAAAGATAATGCATCATTTTGTATTTTGCAAATATTTTTCATGATTTTTGTAAAGATTTTTCAAATTTGAGGCATCACGCTGGTTTTCTTGAGTGTATTTCTTTGTGTGTTTCAGCAATTTTGCGTAATTTCGCCTATCGCTTAATGCTAAACGCAAAAAATCTCATAGAATATGCGCAATCTTCTCGAATTTTTAGATAATTCGCCTGTGAATTTTCTGGCCGCGAATACCGTCTGCGACGAACTCGATGCCGCAGGATTCTCAAGGCTCGACCCCGCCGACCATTGGGATCTGGAGGCCGACGGCAAATACTATATCACCAAAAACGGCTCTGCCGTATTCGCATTCATCGTAGGCACCGACCCTCTGGCCGGCTTCAAAATCATCTCGGCGCACAGCGATTCGCCCGGCTTCCGCGTCAAGCCCAACGCGGCCATGAAAAGCGCCGGCGAGGCCATAAGGCTGAATACCGAGGTGTACGGCGGCCCGATTCTTTACACCTGGTTTGACCGTCCCCTGTCTCTGGCCGGGCGCGTGATACTGCGCTCCGCCAATCCGCTTGCGCCCGACACACGCCTGTGCCACATCCGGCGCCCCATCATGACCATACCACATCTGGCCATACATTTCAACCGTGCGGTCAACGACGGCAATCCACTCTCCAAGCAAAAGGACATGCTGCCGGTAATAGCCCTGACCGACAGCGACAAGGACATATCCGACTTCGTGACCGAAATAGTCTCCGCCGAGCTTGATGCGGATCCGCGCGACATACTTGACTTCGACCTCAGTCTTTTCGACACCACTCCGGCCGGACTGGTGGGCCTGAACGAGGAATTCGTGTGCTCCGGACGGCTTGACGACCTGAGCATGGTGCACGCCGCACTGCAGGCTCTTACCTCAACCGCCGCCCAATCATCGGCAATGACCCGCGTCATTGCCATATTCGACAACGAAGAAACCGGGTCGGGCACAAAACAAGGCGCCGCCTCCCCCATCCTGGCCGACCTGCTGCAACGCATAGTGATGTCTGCCGGAGCCGACACTGAGACGTATCTGCGCGCCATCAGCCGCTCATTCATGGTGTCGGCCGACAACGCCCACGGCATACACCCCAACTACCCCGAGAAGCAGGACCCGACCAACCATCCCCGCCTCGGCGGCGGCCCGGTGATCAAGATGAACGCCAACTGCAAATACATGACCGATGCCGAATCCGCCGCTGTGTTCCGCTCCATATGCGAGCAGGCCGGCGTACCGTTCCAATACTTTGTCAACCATTCGGATGTGGCAGGCGGCTCCACCTTAGGCAACATACTCACATCACAGATCCCCCTGCGCGGTGTAGACATGGGAGCAGCCCTATGGGCCATGCATTCTGTACGCGAGACGGCATCAGTGGCCGACCACGAATATACCATACGCGCATTCTCAACCTTCTATAGTCTCTGATGTCACTTCCCGAAGGATTCCTGCGCTTTGTAAGGCAACATCCCTCCCTGGCTGTGCTCGAACACGGGCTGCTCGAGCCAGGCTCCGTATCCATCCGCCTGAATCCGGACAAACCGGCCGATATAAGCCACCTCACTGCCGATGGCACGGTGGACTGGTGCGCACAGGGCATATATTTGCGCGAGAGACCCGTATTCACCCTCGACCCACAGATCCACCAAGGTAGGTATTACGTGCAGGACGCCTCGTCAATGGCCATCCATGCTGTACTGAACCACATTGCCCCTTCCGACGGGAATTCTGTACGATATCTTGACGCATGTGCAGCCCCTGGCGGCAAAACCACAGCCGCCATATCCGCCTTACCTCCCGGCTCGGTGGTCGTAGCGAACGAGTATGACTTCCGTCGCGCTGAAATCCTCGCCGAGAATGTCGCAAAATGGGGCATACCGGACGTTGTGGTCACACGTGGCGACACAAACCGCTTTTCGTCCCTGCGCGACACATTCGACATCATCGCCGTGGACGCCCCATGCTCCGGTGAAGGGATGATGCGCAAGGATCCGCAGGCCGTGGCCCAATGGTCGGAGAGTCTGATACGCGAATGCGCCGACACCCAGCGACGCATCCTCCACAACCTGTGGCCGGCGCTACGTCCGGGCGGCGACCTCATATACAGCACCTGCACATTCAACACCACTGAGAATGAGGATATGCTGCGCCATATCGTCGATGACATGGGAGCCACCCCTGTATCCATCCCCGTGCTCGACAACATCCCGGAAATCACGCGCGGCATAGGCACAGACCTGCCATGCTACCGCTTTCTGCCGGGACGCACGCGTGGCGAAGGGCTATTTCTGGCCGTAGTGCGGAAACACGGCGATGCGCCGGCTGCGTCAGTCCCACCTGTCAAAAAACGTCAGGCCGCGCCCGGCGGCGCAGACCGCTGGCTCGCAGGAGAATGGCGTTTCATCACCGAAAACGACTCCATACGCGCCCTGCCGGCCGGAAATGCAGACTTCATGCAGCACGTGGCGCACAAGGCCGGCGGAATGCTGGCCTGCGGATGCGAAGTGGCCACAATCAAAGGCCGGGACATCATACCGGCACATGCCCTGGCCATGCTTGCCCCGCGATATCGCGCCGGCGACGCATTCCCCACTGCCGAAGTTGACCTTGACACCACACTGACATATCTACGCCGCGACGCGGTGTCACTGCCCGGGATGCCCCGCGGATTCATCATGCTCCAATACATGGGCCTCCCGCTCGGATTCGTGAAAAATATCGGCAACAGGTCCAATAATCTCTATCCCAAAAACTGGCGCATACAGAATTTATAAGGCTATTCCGATTCTTTTTCGTAATTTTGTGTCGTGGAAAATAATCAGACAGAATCACCCGTCAGGCAACGCCTCATAGGCATGACACTCGACGAACTCAGGCAGTTTGCTTCCGACAACGGACTGCCACGCTTCGCAGGCGCCCAGATAGCAAGATGGATCTACGAGAAGCGAGTAAAATCCATCTCAGAAATGACCGACATCGCAAAATCCGCCCGGGCGAGGCTTGAGCAGATATGCGAGATTGGCCTCCGCGCCCCTATCCGCCGGGCTGAAAGCACTGACGGCACCATAAAATATCTGTTCGCGGGCGTGGGAGGCCGTGACATCGAGGCCGTATACATCCCCGATGATGACCGCGCCACCCTGTGCGTGTCGTCCCAGGCCGGATGCAAGATGGGCTGTACGTTCTGCATGACCGGACGGCAAGGCTTCCACGGCAATCTCACCACCGCCGACATCATCAACCAGATCCTTTCGGTGGACAATTCGCGTTCGCTCACCAATATAGTATTCATGGGCATGGGCGAGCCGCTTGACAACCTCCCCGCCGTGATGAAAGCCATCGAAATCCTCACCGCCAAATGGGGATTCGCATGGAGCCCCAAGCGCATCACACTTTCCTCAATCGGCAAGCTCCGCGAACTGAAGGAAATCATCGAGCGCACGCGGGTGCACATAGCCATAAGCGTCCACTCCCCGTTCCCCGACCAACGTCTGCAACTTATGCCTGTGCAGAAGGCATTCCCCATAGCACAGGTCATGGAGCTGCTGCGGCAATATGACTTCGCCCACCAGAGACGTCTTTCGGTGGAATACATCATGTGGCGCGGAGTGAACGACACCCACCGTTACGCCACAGCTCTCGCCCGCCTGATCCGCGGCACCGGCGCGCGCGTCAATCTGATCCGCTTCCACGCCATACCGGACTCCGACCTGAAGCCATCGTCAACACAGACGATGGAAAATTTCCGTGACACACTCAACAATATGGGCATCACCGCCACCATCCGCGCCTCGCGCGGCGAGGACATCATGGCCGCATGCGGCATGCTGTCCGGCCAGGAAAGCCCATCCACAAATAACACCACAGACCAATGAACAACAGACCCATACGCGTAGGCATCACCCACGGCGACATCAATGGCATAGGATACGAGATAATCCTCAAGACCCTTGACGACGAACGCTTCCTTGAGATATGCACCCCCATAGTGTACGGCTCCGCAAAGATAGCGGCATTCTACCGCAAGCTCCTGCAGATCGACAATGTGGAATTCAATCAGATTTCCTCAGCGACAGACGCCCGCGACGGCGCCAACAATATTATTAATGTAATAGGCGAAGATGTCAAGGTCGAGCCTGGCGTACAGTCGCCCGTAGCCGGGCAGGCCGCTTTCGCTGCGCTCGAACGCGCCGTAGCCGACCTCAAGAACGGCGACATCGACGTACTGGTCACGTCTCCAATCAACAAGAAAGCCATACAGAGCGAATCATTCAATTTCCCCGGGCACACCGAATATCTTGAGGCCGCAGCGCCGGAGAGCAGCGCCCTGATGGTGCTCTGCGCCGACAATATGCGCGTGGCCCTGGCCACCTCCCACCTTCCGCTCAAGGATGTGTCAGGAGCCATCAGTATAGAGTCGCTCCTGCACAAGCTGCGTATCTTCAACGCCTCGCTCCGCCGCGATTTCTGCATCGAGGCCCCCCGTATAGCCGTACTTTCGCTCAATCCGCACGCCGGTGAAGACGGTCTCCTCGGCACGGAAGAGGAACAAATCATAATCCCGGCCATCCGACAGGCCAAGGATGAAAAAATCCTCGCGTTCGGTCCATACGCAGCCGATGGATTCTTCGGTGCCGGCCGTTTCGTGAAATTCGACGGCATCCTGGCCATGTACCACGACCAAGGCCTCGCTCCATTCAAAGCCATGGCCATGGATACAGGAGTGAACTTCACAGCCGGGCTACCTTTCGTGCGCACTTCGCCCGACCACGGCACCGGGTATGACATCTCCGGACAGGGCGAAGCGAATGCCCAGTCGATGCGTCAGGCCATATATGCCGCCATTGACATATTCCGCAACCGTGCATCTGACGATTTCGCGCGCCGCCGGCCCTTGCGCAAGCTCTACAACGAGAAAGGCTCCGACAACGTGAAACTTCACCTTGACGAAGACAAACAATGAATTTCGCGATAATCGCAGCAGGCGAAGGGTCGCGCCTCGTCCAGGAAGGCGTGGCCACCCCAAAGCCGCTTGTCGACCTGGACGGCCGACCGATGATCCGCCGCCTGATCGACATATTCATCTCCTGTGGCGCATCGCACATAAGCATCATCGTCAATGAGGAAATGACTGAGGTGCGCCAATATATCGAATCCCTGACGCTGCCTGTGCCTCTGTCGGTCGTGGTAAAATCCACGCCAAGCTCCATGCACAGCTTTCATGAAGTGTCACGCTCGCTACCGGAAGGCAAATTCATCCTCACCACCGTCGACACTATTTTTCGCGAGGATGATTTCCGCCGCTACACGGCCGCTTTCCAACAAGCCTCAGGAGTGGATGCATTCATGGCCGTCACCGACTATATCGACGACGAGAAACCACTTTACGTAGATGTCGATGAAAATATGAGTGTCACCGCATTCAAGGACAGCACTGACGGCTCCGAACGATACATCTCAGGCGGCATCTATGGCCTGGATTCAAAAGCGGTATCTGTGCTCAGGCAATGCATAGCCGACGGCACGGCACGCATGCGCAATTATCAACGCGCCCTGATTGCCGCCGGGCTCAATGTGAAGGCCTATCCATTCGGCAAAATCATCGACGTGGACCACGCGTCCGACATAGCCACCGCCCGCGACTTTATCTCATCCATCTGATCATCATACATTATCACACCACTCCGATGCCAGTCATACTGAATATCGAAACATCCAACACTGCCTGCTCGGTGGCTCTCTGCGCCGAAGGCATGACCCTATGCCACCTCGAGGATTATCATGGACAGAATCATGCCGCCCTTTTATCAGGATTCATCAAACGTTGCCTTGATCACCTCAAGGATCACGAGCTCAGCCTCGAAGCCGTTGCCGTGTCATTGGGCCCGGGAAGCTACACGGGCCTGCGCATCGGCCTGAGCGAAGCCAAAGGTCTGGCATACGCGCTGTCCATACCGCTCATAGGCATTGACACACTCCAGCTTATGGCCACTTCGGTAATTTTTTCCCCTGATGCGCCGGCGGCCGACGACATCATCCTCGTGCCCATGCTCGACGCACGCCGGATGGAAGTGTACACCGCCGCCTACGACACGTCGCTCACCTGTCTGTTGCTGCCCCAGCCGCTGATTCTTGACAATGACAGCTACGCCTCACTGTTAGCCACAGGACGACCCGTCCTGTTCTTCGGCAACGGCTCTGACAAATATCACCGGGCGCTCTCCGACGGCACTATCACACCTCACGATGGAGCTAACGCCGCATTCATGCGCGACATACAGCCACTGGCCACCGACATGCTCGCACTGTCCGAGCTTAAATATTCCCGCCGCGAATTTCTGGATCTGGCTTACTCCACCCCGACATACCTCAAGGACTTCCAGGCAACCAAGCCAAAGAAGCTATTTTAGTATAATTTTGCTTAATTTTATATATTTTAACACACAATTCGCCACTCACGTCACAAAAACACCGTAACTTTGACAAATGTTAAAAATCACATTTAACATTCATCACGAGAACCCCGCTCTCTTATTTTTTGTTAATTCTACAAATACTTCTGTATTCGACATAAAACATCAATATTACACGCAACTATTTAATTTAACATTATTGAATATGAACAAGTCTTTTATCCTGGCAATCGCAGCGATCGGATTGTGTTTTGCCTCTGCTAATGCACAAGAGACCGTTGAGTACACTTCCGAAACAATCACACTCACCGAACAGGAATGTGGCACTCGCTACTACTCACCCAAGACCAGCAACTGGTTCCTCCAGATCGGTGCCGGCGTATCTGTTCCATTCGTTGAATATTACGACGCAAACGAACTGGACGGCAAAGAAAAACACCATTTCACAGCCGCCTACAGCTTAGGCTTCGGTAAATGGTTCTCTCCCTATCTCGGCTTCCGCACGAGCTTCATAGGCGGCGCCATCCACTGGGACAGCGTAAACTTCTGCAAAGCCAAATATGTCACCGGCAACGTTGACCTCATGTGGGATATGTTCAACACATTCGGCGGTGTCAACCCCAGCCGTGTATTCTCAATCGTACCTTTCGTAGGTATCGGCGGCTCATTCCAGTGGGATTTCAAGGGTGAAAGCGAGAATATCATCGACAACGACGGCAAAAGGAAAAGCAACCAATGGACACTCCCCGTCAGCGCGGGTCTGCAGCTCCGCTTCCGTCTGAGCCGTTATGTTGACTTCTTTGCTGAAGGCCGCGCCAACTTCCATGGCGACAACTTCAACAACACAGCATGGGGCGAACCCGTTGATGTAAACATCACCGCTATCGGTGGCTTCACATTCAACCTCGGCGGTGTGAACTTCAAATCATACAACCCCTGCGACTACACCGACTACATCAACAACCTGAACGGCCAGGTCAACGACCTCCGTGCTGCCCTCGCCGCATCCAACGCAGCTCTCGCTGCCGCCGAGGCCCAGCTCCCCTGCCCCGAAGTGGTTGAACAGGTTGCCGTGGTAGAAGCAGCTCCTCTGATGTCCACCGTTCGCTTCACCATCAACTCCGCACGTATCCGCAACGATGAGAAAGTAAACGTATACAACATCGCCCAGTGGATGAAAGCCAACCCCGAGCAGAACGTTGCCATCGTAGGCTATGCCGACGCAAACACCGGCACATCGGAATACAACCTCAAGCTCTCCAAGCGCCGCGCACAGGCCGTATACGACATGCTCGTAAACGAATACGGCATCAGCGCCGACCGCCTCACCATGAATGCCGAAGGCTCAAGCGTACAGCCCTACGACGTGAACAACTGGAACCGCATCGTAATCTTCAGCGTAAACCAGTAATCACACCCGTCACACAACAAACCCACCCATACTGCCTGCCCTCCGGGGCAGGCTTTTTATTTGGATATGACAGCTTTTTGTAGTAAATTTGCATCTCGGTCAGAACAGAATACGCATTCAGACCATTATATATTATCATGGAACATCGTGACAATCTGAATCAATATATCCAGGATTCCGTAAGGAACAATTGGGAATTGCTCGCCCTCACCGACTTCAACGGCATATCGCTCCAGTACCGGGACATCGCCCGCAAAATCGCAAAACTTCATATCCTGTATGAGAATGCCGGCATAAAATCAGGTGATAAAATAGCCCTATGCGGCAAAAACAGCGCCCACTGGGCTGTGGCGTTCTTCTCAATTCTCACTTACGGAGCCGTGGCCGTGCCAATCCTGCATGATTTCAAGGCCGACAATATACACCACCTCGTAAACCACAGCGAGGCAAAACTTTTCTTCTGCGACGCATCAAATTGGGAAGACCTTGATCCTGACGCCATGCCACATATCGAGGGAGCCATCCTGATTGCAGACTTTTCGCTGCTAATATCGCGGTCAAGTGCCCTCACCCAATCACGGGCTACACTCAACGAACTCTTCGGCCACCGATATCCCGAGCGCTTCACACCCGACGATGTCGTCTACCACATAGATTCGCCCGACGAACTCGCGCTTATCAACTATACATCAGGCTCCACCGGTTTCTCCAAAGGTGTGATGATTCCATACCGGGCTCTCTGGAGCAACCTGCAGTTCTGCATAGACAACATCGCCACAATCCTGCCAGGCGACACTGCCGTATGCATGCTCCCGCTGGCCCACATGTACGGTCTGATGATCGACCTGATTCATTTCTTCTGCAAAGGCTGCCACCTCTTCTTCCTCACCAGGCTGCCATCCCCCAAGATCATCATTGAGGCGTTCGCCACCGCCAAACCGAAACTCATCATAGCAGTCCCGCTCATACTTGAGAAAATCATAAAAAACAAAGTATTCCCGCTTCTTGACAAGCCTATGATGAAACTGTTGCTGAAAGTACCCTTCGTCGACGATCATCTTCTGGGCAAAATCAAAGAAAAGCTGACCGAGACATTCGGCGGCAACCTGCAGCAGATCATCATCGGCGGAGCCGGACTCAACAAGGATGTCGAGACATTCCTGCGCCGGATAAAATTCCCTTTCACAGTAGGCTATGGCATGACCGAATGCGCGCCCCTGATAGCATACGCACCATGGGACGAGCAGCGCCCGGGATCATGCGGACGTGTCGTCACACGTATGCAAGCATGCATCAACAGCTCAGATCCGGAAAATGTTCCGGGTGTCCTCTGGGTCAAAGGCATGAATGTGATGAAAGGATACTACAAGAATCCCGAAGCGACCGCCGACACTATAGTTGACGGATGGATGAACACCGGAGACATATGCACCCTTGACTCAGACGGATTCCTATACATCCGCGGGCGCGACAAAAACATGATCCTCGGCCCATCCGGACAAAACATATACCCTGAGGAGATCGAACAGAAGCTCAACAATATGCCTTACGTAGGCGAATCGCTTGTGATTGCGTCCGACGACAATAAACTCGTGGCCCTCATATATCCTGATATCGAAAACGCCACCCGCGAACACCTGTCAGAAAGCGAGATCAACGATATCATGAGCCAGAATATCAAACAACTTAACACCGAGCTTCCATCATACTCACAGATAGCCCGGATGCGTATTCTCAACGAAGAATTCGAGAAGACACCGAAACGCTCCATAAAGCGTTACCTCTACCAAGATAAAGCTTAATGTACTTCGTACTTTGTACCTGATAAATGCGGCTTTCTGCTAAAATAATCAGATGCATCCTGCTTGGATTGCTAATTCTGGTGGTAGGAATACCTGCCACGCTATATCTCATACTGTCTTCCGACTGGGCACAGGTACGTCTGCGCCAGTTTGGCGAACGAGAGCTGTCCGGACTTCTCGGCACTGAGGTCAGCATCGGTGAGGTATCGTTTGCCCCGTTCAACAGGCTCCGTCTTGAAAATGTGTCTGTCCTTGACGATAACGGAGCCGCTGCCCTTGGCATTTCCAGGCTCGAAGCCAGGGTGGAAGCATTTGACTTCATCACCACCGGAAAACTGGTAATAGATTATATTTATATTGAATCGCCATCGGTGGCTCTGTACCGCACTGACAGGACATCTCCACTGAATATAGACGGAATAATCGCCCACCTCAAAGGCGACGGCACCAAAAAGCAGCATTCCGGTATCACCCTGCGCCTCAACAGACTGGCTATTAAAAATGGCTCATTCTATTACGACATTCACTCCGACTCGGCCATTGCAGGGCGATTCTGCGCTTCTCATATCGGCATCTCAGACCTCTCCACCGAGATTTTCGCGCCACATCTTTCCTCAGGATGCATCGACTTGCGCATTCATCATCTCTCATTCAACGAACGTTCGGGTTTCTCACTCGATAATCTCTCGGGCACAGCATCTATAGGGCCAGATTCCCTCAAAATCAGCGAATTGGCCCTACAGCTGCCGAATACATCGATTATATTTCCTGACATTAAGGCCCGCATCGACAGTCTGCCTCGCCTGGCAACCATCGGCCGGGACATTCCGGTGGATTTAGGCATTCTTCCCGAATCGTATATCTACCCGCCGGATCTGCAGGCCTTCTATCCACCCCTGGCTGACATTGACAGTCGAATACAAGTTGGACTGAAATTATATGGCACAGTCGGCTCTATTACTCTTGCCAATCTATCAGTCAGGGATACCGACGGCAATTTCAACATAGCGGCCTCCGGCACAGTAACCGGTATCACAAAACCAGCCGCAGCCAATATATCCGACCTCGGGTTTACCGTGAATATCAACACCCAATCCCTCAGCCGACTTTTGTCACGGCTCTCACTGTCGCTCCCGGCCAATGCATCCAGCGCCATAGCTGCGGCAGGATCAGTGATGGTGCGCGGAAATCTTAATGGCTCATCCGAGATTGGCGAGGTTGACCTCTCGCTCACCGGCAGAGGTTTGGATGCCACTGCTTTCTGCTCCTACCAGTGCGCGGGTGACAAAACCTACGCATTTGCATCCACCGCCTCGGTGTCTGACACCGACCTTGGCCGCTTCACCGGAATAAAAGACCTCGGTATCCTCTCGGCCGATTTAGACGCATCCGGCACCCTTGCCTCCGGGCAGCTATCAGGCAATGCCAACGCGGAAATCTACCGCCTCGGATACAAGGGATATGAATATTCAGATATCGCAGTATCAGCCGACATCGCGGCAGAATCCTTCACTGTATCTGTGGAAAGCTCCGACCCTAACCTCCCTCTGATAGCCCACGCATCAGCTTCACATACAGAACACAACTACAATATATCGGCCGACATCCGGTTGTCCGGAGCCGACCTATGCGCAATCAATCTATACAAAGCCTATCCCGGCCACAAACTGTCGTTGGAGGCAGGTATCGCCGCATCCGGCTCCTCGCTGGCCAAATTCTCCGGCTCCGCCCTGCTCAACGACATACATTACACCGATGCATCCGGCTCCGGTGTTGTAATAAACCACATTGGAATCACTGCCGACAACACAGGAAAATTCGACGAAATCACCATCTGCTCCGATGTGCTTAACGGCTGGTTGAAAGGCAGCTACGACATAGCATCGCTCGTGCCGGCCATAAAGGATATCGCAGCGGCCAGCCTCAGGCAATTCCAAGGAATGGAGGGACAGACAGACATCGGCGCAGAATCACGCATAACCACTGACAACAACTTTGTGTATGACTTCACAATTGATCACGCCGACCCGCTGTCACAATTTTTCCGTCTGCCTGTGCGCGTGATCTACCCCGTGAATATTTCCGGTGAGGTCAACCATCCCGAAAACTATGCCTCGCTCACACTGGACGCGCCATGGCTCATGCAAGGCGACAAAATAATTGATGACACACATGTGGCGGCAGTGATTGATGGCTCCGACCGCCGCGCGTTCCTATCCGCCACAACACACATGCCCACAAAGAAAGGCCCGATGAATGTCATTGCCTCGGTCAACGGCACCGGCGGACGGTTGCTCACCAACATCGACTGGCAGATCGAACGCTCCATCCCTATCAACGGCAACATCAACTTCACCACCACCTTCTTCAAGAATCCCCAGGAGTCCCTTACCACCACACATGTCGACATAAATCCGGGGCAGATCAATTTCGGCAACGATGTTTGGCAGATACGCCCATCAGAAATCACTTTCCGCGACAAACTGTTACAGGTGCATGGTTTCGAACTTCTGGCAGAAAAACAAAAAATCAACGTCGAAGGCACAGCCTCGCCATTCCCCGGGGACACACTCTCCGTGGCACTTGACAATATCAAGTTGATCGACATCTTCGAAAACCTCGAGATTGACAAGGCGCTCATTGGCGGACGTGCCACCGGCCTGATCACAGCTTCGTCTCTTTTTTCTAAAACCCCGGACATACGCAGTACGAATCTGCATGTGGATGACATAGCATATAACTACTGCACTCTCGGCGATGCCGACATCACCGCGTTCTTCGACACTGCAAAACAAGCCTTCACCCTCGACGCGGATGTCACCGGCCCCGGAGGTCGCCACTCACGCATTTTCGGCGACATTGTACCTGCCGATGAGGCTCTTGACATATCATTCGACGCAGATCATGTGAAGGTCGGATTCATGAAACCGTTCATGGAGGCATTCGCCTCGGATGTGCGCGGATACGCCTCTGGGCACGCCCGCCTGTTCGGCACATTCAAATATATCGACCTTGAGGGCGACATATACGCCGACTCGCTCCAACTGAAGCTCGACTTCACCAACACATGGTACTCAGCCTCCGACAGCCTGCATCTGCGACCGGGTCTGATCGACCTGCGCGATATCACCATACGTGATGTCAACGGCAATACCGCCCTGCTCAACGGGGAGGTACGCCACAAATACTTCAAGGCTCCGACCTTCAACTTTGCCGTCACCGATGCCCGCAATTTCCTGGCATATGATGTCACACCCAAAATAAGCCCGGACTGGTATGGACGTATCTACGGCAACGGATCGGCGCACGTGACAGGGCGCCCCGGAGTGGTGGATATAGATGTGAACATGACCACCGCGCCCAACTCAATCTTCACTTTCGTACTCTCCGACACAGAGATTGCCGACGAATACTCATTCATCACATTCCGCGACCGCACACCCGTGGACATCACCGATTCCATCATCGCCGCCGCCGATCCCACCCCTGAGGTGGTGAAAGAATACCAACGCCGCATAGCAATGCGCACCGACGACGCCCCCACCGCCTACAACATGGACATTCAGGTAGACATCACCCCGCAGGCACAGATGGTGATTGTAATGGATCCAATAGGGGGCGACCGCATCAAGGCATACGGATCGGGCAACATGCGCATGACCTACGGCTCCGTAAGCAACGATCTACGCATGTACGGCACATACACACTGGATCGCGGAAGCTACAATTTCACTCTGCAGGATATCATCATCAAAGACTTCACCATAAAGGAAGGCAGCAGCATAAAATTCAACGGCGACCCATACGCCGCCGTGCTCGACATCGACGCATACTACTCTGTCAACGCCAACCTATCCGACCTTGACGAATCATTCCTTCAGGACAAGGACCTGAACAGGACAAACGTCCCGGTACACGCTCTGATGCAGGTGTCAGGCGACATGCGCCAGCCTGACATCGACTTCGACCTTGAATTTCCCACCCTCACCACCAGCACATACCGCAAAGTCCGCTCTATTGTCTCCACCGAGGAGATGATGAACCGCCAGATAATATACCTGCTCGCCCTCAACCGCTTCTATACACCTGACTACATGGAATCTACTACCAAGGGCAACGAGCTTTTCTCGGTGGCTTCATCAACACTCGCATCTCAGCTATCCAGCATGCTCGGCAAACTCAGCGAGAACTGGAGCATTGCGCCCAACCTGCGCAGCGACCGTGGCGACTTCTCGGATGTGGAGGTGGATCTGGCTCTATCATCAACACTGCTCAACAACCGCCTGCTCTTCAACGGCAACTTCGGATACCGCGACAAATCGCTGAACACAAACCAATTCGTAGGCGACTTTGATATCGAATACTTGCTCAACCGCCGTGGATCATGGCGCCTGAAAGCCTACAACCGCTACAACGACCAGAATTACTACTTGCGCACCGCCCAAACCACACAAGGCGTAGGCATAATGTACCGCAAGGATTTTGACAACCTCTTCAATTTCCTCAAACCCCGCAAAAAGAAGGAGACCGCACCCACAGATTCCGTAACAGTCAATCCCGCCGATTGACTATGAACTATAATACGACAACCCATTATAACATCATAATATGAAACACCTGATTTCAATACTTGCGCTGCTCGCATCCATATCAGCATCAGCAGAGACCTACAAAGTGATTGCCCCCATCCCCGAATCGGAGGACGGAGACATGGTGTACCTCTTCAACTTCGACACCAAGGCAAAGATCGACAGTGTGGAGGTAGCCCACGGCACCGCCACATTCACCGGCGAAATTGACGAGCCTATCGTGGCCCGCATCATAGGCGAAGATCAGACCCCATATGGCACATTCTTCCTTGAGCAAGGCACTATCGCCATTGACCAGACCAAACACCGCGCCGTAGGCTCGATGCTCAACGACCAATACAACGAAATGGGCACCGAAATCGGCAAGATCATCACCCAATATCAGAATGCATCCACCGATCTCGAAAAGGAAAATGCATATAACGCTTACCTTACTTTCTTCAAGAATGCCATCGACAGCAACCTTGACTCTCCCATAGGCTACTATGTTTTCCTTGATTTCGCCTCAACATTCGAGAATCCCGAGACACTGATCAAGTATATTGAAGCCCGCCCGGCGTTGAAACAATACCAGCGTGTGCAGAAGCTCATCGAAGCCTCACAGCGCCGCCTGGCCACGTCCGAGGGCAAGCCATTTGTGGATTTCGAGGTGACATACGACGGCAAGACAACCCGCCTGAGCGACTATGTAGGCAAAGGCAAATATACACTCGTCGACTTCTGGGCCAGCTGGTGCGGCCCATGCATGCGTGAAATCCCGGTAATCAAGGAAATATACAATCAGTACCACGACAAAGGGCTGCAAGTGCTCGGCGTGGCCACCTGGGATGAGCCAGAGAACACAATGCGCGCCATCGAACAGCAGCAGATACCCTGGCCCACCATCCTCAACTCACAGTCCATCGGCTCGGATGCCTACGGCATATCAGGCATTCCCTGCATCATCCTCTTCGGCCCCGACGGCACTATCGTGAGCCGGGATGCACGTGGCGACGACCTCAAGGCTGTAATCGCCCGCGAGATGGCCAAATAACCCCACCGCAAAACATCCCCACCTCACTATATTGATAGGTGGCATAGGTGTCTTAGGAGACCTGTGCCGCCTATCTTATGTTAAATAATTGTTAAAATATAGTATTATGCATTGCATAGTACTATTAAATCACTACCTTTGCATCGTAATCAAACCAAAAAATCAAACATGGATCAGCAATTCAACGCCGAAAAGGTAAAAAGTCAGATGAGGAAAGGGATGCTCGAATTCTGTGTCCTGCTCCTGATCAGCAAAGGCGAAGCCTATGCCTCGGAGATAATCGGCAGGCTGAAAGATGCCCATATGATTGTGGTCGAGGGCACTCTCTATCCCCTGCTGTCGCGCCTGAAAAAAGACGGGCTGCTCACCTACCGGTGGGAGGAATCGCCGTCGGGGCCTCCCCGCAAGTATTATTCAATCACGCCGCTCGGAAGCCGCTTCCTGGAAGTGCTCAACGAAGCATGGGCCGAGGTGGAACAGACAATCTCACACATTAACAACACCAATATCGCACAATCATGAAAGAAGCTATTCAAGTCAACATCAAAGACAGACTTTTCTATATAGACCAGGACGCTTTTGATCTCCTGAAGAAATATCTGGACCAACTCTCCGCCACATTTCCCGACGATGAGGGCAAGGAAATCGTATCGGACATCGAGACCCGTGTATCCGAACTGTTCGAGGAGCGCCGCGCCGCCGGATACAATGTGATTGACATTGCATACGTCAACAGTGTAATCGACATAATGGGACATCCGGAGGAACTAAACGAAGAAGCCCCGCAGGAGCCGGCAACAGGATCCACGGCAACCCCTCCGCCATTTACAGGCTCCGCCGACAGCGAGAAAAGCAAGAAGAAACTATACCGCGACGTTGACAACAAGATGCTGGGAGGTGTGATCAGCGGACTGTCCTGCTATCTGGGATGGGATGCCACAATAATGCGCATACTGGTGGTAGTGATCACCCTGAGCACGTATGTATGGCCATGCCTGCTATGCTATCTGGTGGCATGGATGGTGATACCGCCGGCCGACACCCCGCGGCGCCGACTGGAAATGTATGGCCGCGAAGTGAACGTCAGTAATGTAGGAATGGATCTGACCAACTCCACCCCGCCATCTCCCCGCAGCAACAACGGGCTGCTGAGTGTGATCGGCGGCATACTCGGCATCGCTTTCAAAATCATAATGGGTATCATCGGAATAGTGGCCATCGGTACCGCCGCATCGGCCGTGATAGGTCTGATATTCATGCTGTTCTTCCTGATCGGATTTGCTGTGACCGGCGTGGCCGGCATGAGCTCCGCCCTGGCCATGGCATTCACCCCGGTGGCTGTATGGCAATGCCTGTGGTGGGCGCTTATGTGCATCTTCGCACTGCTTCTCGGCATCACATTCTTCTGGATAGCCGGATCTGTGATATTCAACTGGCGTGGTGCACGGCGCGCCACAATCTGGGCGGCCGCCATCATCGGCGTGATAACCCTCGCCGGCTCCATGATAGTGCTCTTCTATCTCATCTCCCAGCACTTCGCCCCCGCTCCCTTCGTGATATTTAATTAAAGAATAAAGAATTAAGAATTAATGATTATTGGACTATGAGCGCGGTGGCCGCGGCGATTCGCCGCGGCCACCCATTCATTGGTAATCCACAATAATTACCGCAAGTATGAATAGCTGATTATTTGCGGGGGGAAATGCCATGCATGTTTACCTGTATGCGGTTTTTGCCGTCATACAATCCACGCATGAATGCGTTGAAATCCTCAAGAGTAAGGTTTTCAATCGCCGGCCGGTGATCCGTGATGAAATCCTTGCCTAAAAGATGATAAAGACGTATGTTATTATGCCAGTAGGCATTAGTCCTTATGTTATTCTCATATTGCGACAACAACGCACCGCGCACACGATTGAACTGCTCTGCAGTGGCACCGTCCTTCAGCAGGGTCACGAACAATGCATCCGCCAGACTTAGCATACGTTGTGCCTGCTCATCATTGGTCTGCAAAAAATACACAAGCCTCCATTTATTGTCATTGATATCATATGTGGAAGCCACTTGCGGGCTATACACACCGCCTTCTTTTTCGCGCAAAACATCAACGTACAGAATCCGTAGTATATCTCCAACGAGCTCAACCATAACTTGGTTTTCTATAGAATCACTGACATTGCCGCCACTGTATATGCCATAGAGCCAATCTGCGGGAGCTTCCATTTCAACTGCAAAATCATCCTTGACCTGTCCGTCGGGAGTAGTGATCGGAGTGATGATTTTGGAATCGTGCCTATAAGTGGCAGGTAGTGATGCCACGTATTGTTCAAGCAGCGGACTGAGTGTATCCACATCCACATTGCCGGTGAATAGCATAGTGTAGTCGGCGGGGTTTGCCACGGATTCCTTGAACAATTGGAACATGCGTCTGTAATCGGCATTTTTCAACGTCGCGGCAGTGACCGTCTGTGCCATGGGATTATTGCCATATCGGGCAGCATTCTTGTGCTGCTCAAAAATGAATTCGGGAGATTTTCCGGCAGCCTCATATAATGGCAACATTCTTGCCACAGCATTCGCATATGCATCATCATTGGGGTTGACATTAGTAAAGGCTGTGTATATCAATTCAAAAAGCACCGGAAGATCTTTCACGGAAGAATTACCCTCGAAATAATTGGTGAACTGCCCCACTCCATAGCCCAGGCTCACATTCTTTCCTGTGAGATAACGAGTGATATTTTTATTGTCATAGGCTCCCATATTTGACAACGAGACAGCTTCCTCAATCATCAGCATATTGTCGGCGTCCTCAACCAAGTATGCTTGCTTCCCACCTTTTTTGAATGCCTGAAACAGTATCTCATCATCCTTAAAATCAGTAGGCTTGACAATCACTTTCATGCCATTGGACAAAATGATTTCTGTGGTGCCGAATTTGCCTGGCTCAGTCGTGACAATCTTACCTTTCCCGGGCAATGAGGCAACCAACGGCCCGGTGATGGAGGTATCCACATACGCCTCGTATCGCCGTCCAAGCACATCATTTACCAATGCAAGTGACTTCTGCTCCGAAGGCAATATATATCCATCTCTTTTCTGCTTTTGTATCAGTATCACCTGATTGGTTGGCGTAATAATCTTTGAGACAGCCTGATTGTAGGCATCGAGTGGTATCTGTCCGGTCAGATTGTTGAAGAAATCACGTTCTGCCTCTATCCCCATTGCAGGAACATTATCTTTGAAGGCATTGATTAGCCCTTTGGCCAGGACAGAGGTATTTGTATTGTTCCTCTCATTATACCGTTGGTCATATTGTGCCTTCCGATTCTGGACGGCACGGTCAAGCTCGGATTGAGTGAAACCGGTGCGGCAAGCCCTGACTACTATGTCAAACGCATCTTCGAATGCCTCAAGCACATCATCCTTCGCTATCGCGGCCACATTGAATACACCTTTAGTCTTTGAAGGATACATGTCGGCAAAATACACTCCCGCATTGGAATAGCGACAGCCGGCATCCTGTGCATGCTCATAGAGACGAGTGTTGATCATCTCCGATATAATATCCTGCACCAAGGAATTAATGAAAGCGACATCGGTATTCTGATACTCCAACGGAATCTTGTCAAACTTGACTTGAAAATCAACCCGGGCATACTTCAATTCGGGATCCTCAAAAGCGAAAAAGAGGGGTTTTTCATTGTCGCTCACGCGGACGTATTCACGCGTGGCGGCATTCTCAGGCATCGGAATATCGGAAAACACATCTATAACCTTCCTCTCCATCTCATCGGCATCAAAATCGCCTACAACGATTATGCCTTGCTGATCAGGACGGTACCATTTGTGGTAATAATCACGGAGAGCCTTATACGGGAAATTCATCACTACGTCCATTGTACCGATAGGCGTGAGCTGATACTGAGTCTCGGAGAAAATAACCGGTGCCATGGCCACGCGGAATCTGTGGTGCGGATCGTTTCGCATGCGCCATTCCTCCTGAATCACCTTGCGTTCCGCGTCAATCTCATCATCCTCGAGAAGCAGGTCGCAACTCCAGTCGCGCAGCGCCAGCAGCACACTGTCCATGAGCGCCTCATTGGCAGCAGGCACATTGTCGATGTTATAGACGGTCTCTTCGTAGTCGGTATAAGCGTTGACATCCGCGCCGAATCGTATCCCATTCGATTCAAGATAAGTCAGCATCGTTTTCCCCGGGAAATGCCGTGTGCCGTTGAATGCCATGTGCTCCAAAAAATGAGCCAGACCGTATTGTTCGGGGGTTTCCAAAGCTGAGCCCACTTTCTGTGCTATATAGAAATTCGCACGGTTTTTCGGCAATTCGTTGTGGAGCACATAATATGTCAGTCCATTAGGAAGCACACCATGTCTTACTTCTGGATCAAGCGGAAGTTGCTGCTGACCTTTGGCAATGCAGACGCAGAGAAGCAACAGGACAAAAATTCTCAGTCGTTTAATCATAAGAAATGAGTTGAAGATTATTTGATTGCACAAAATTCAGAATTTCTAATGACGTGACAAACTACAGAGCCTTACATCTGTCAGCATAAGACACTGAAAGTCAACGACTATCAATATAAATTTCTTACAGACGCCTACACCTGTGCGGGATCAGGCGAAATATTCCAGATACGTCTCTCTGCGAGATGAGCCGCTTCTGGCAATAGCGCTTTTCAGCCTTGATTTATATACGTATATATTCCTGATTTCGGTATCCATAAACACACTTATGGATTGCAAAGACAAACCGCAGAAAATGAACAGGGCAAGTTTTCTTTGTGCAGAGGATATCCTTGGGAAATCCTCATCGAAGTGCTTCATCAGGTCATTGCGGTTGGCGTTGAGTATCTCCTCAAGCTGCTGCAATGATTTTGGCTTCGAGAAATCTCCGATCAACGTCTTGGCCTCCGTAATAATCTTCTTTTGCTCCTGAGCGGTCTCCTTACACTCAAAATATGATGCAGCAAGCCTGTCGATGAATTCAAAACGCGATTTGAAAAGGGTGGCAATCCGCTCCGACAAAGCATCATGCTGATGCTCCTTTTCAAAAAGGTCGTTGTGAAGACATTGTATTCTGAGCATATCATTCTCATGCTCAATCTGCAACAAGCGCGCCCGCTTGCGGTAATAAAAAATGACAAACAGACAAATCAGGAGAAGGATTACAGAAATTAGACTAATGACCACAGTCTTATTTCTGGCAGACCTCAGGTCGGACCACGCCGCCTGTGTAGCCGATTCGTATTTTCGATTGACCGCAAAGCTGCTTTTCTCCAACTGGCGGCCACCATAATCAATATCCGCCGCTTCAGCGCGCAGACTGTCAATCTCAGCTAATACAGATGTTCGGTCCATCCGTTGCATAATGTCATACTGCACATTCCGACACAGATACTCATCCGTAACGCCGTGGGGTATGGAGAGAGCCCTATCAATCATCAATAACGCGCTGTCAAGCCTGTTGACATGCATGTAAGCTCTCGCCATATGTGCGAGACTGTTTGAATTCGGCACCAAGTCTTTATATATAGCATTCCACATGTCGATAGCCTCCCGGCTACGGCCATTTTCATCCAAAGCGCGCGCAAAACAATCAAGATAATACTTCTTGTAACTATCGGTGGAATACGTCATGACATCCTCTCTCATCAAGGTCAGCGAATCAAGCATAGTCAGGTAATCCTTTTTCGCGCCCAACGAGTGTATGATTGCCATACGTGCGTCGATACTCTGCTTCTTCAATTCCAGTTCATCAAACAGGCGTAAGGATTTATTCGCATAATATTCACCTACAGAGCCATTGAATCCTTTCAGATAGACATTGGATAGATAGAGGTATATGAATGCGAGATCCGTTTTGTCAACCAACTGACCGGCCAGGAATTCCGCATCTTTCAGATATTCTATACGCGCCACCGGATCTCCCTGAAGATTGGCGACTTCGGCCTTGACAATCAATGCCTTGACACCTGATTCGGTGCAATCGCTGTCATACGAATCAAAGACACGGAGCATATCCGCCTCGGGCATATCCACAGGAATCAACCAAGTGACAGCGATATAAGCCTGAAGCAACGCGCGATATGCCTTCTGCGGCTCAGCCATGGCAATCGTGTCCATTTCAGATAGAATAGCCAACGCCTCATGTGGCTTATCAACCATTATGCTCTGAGCATAATTAAGTTGGCCATCTGTCTCTGAATTATGACTGCAACCGGCCAGGAGGAGGCACAACATAATCATATAGATTACCTTTTTCATTGACACAAAGTTAGCTCTTTTTATTGAGAGTATGTTTGAATTTAAACCATTTTTATAATATGAGTGAATTATGAATCATTTCATATTTATCTTGAGGTCTTTTTTGACGCTTTTCCCAATTCTCATCGGTCACGATGCCCGCATCGCTCCCTCTTCAAATTGAAAAAATCGTTCAAAAGATCTTCTCAATCTAAATTTGATTTAAATTCAAACACACTCTGAGATTCCTATAACAAAAATCAGCGGAAATATCCCGGATGGGGATATCTCCGCTGACAAGGGTTTATACAACGTTATTTAAGAGAGACCGATGCGGTGAGCGGGAGGGTGGCGGAAGAGGGGCCGACCTTGATGGTGTATTTGCCGGGAGCGAGCTTCCAAGAAGAAGACGCGGAGTCCCAACGGCACAGATCATGCACGGGGATGTCAAGACTGAAATGTCCGGTGGCTCCGGCAGGAATGTTCTTGCGCTCGAAGCCTTTGAGGCGTTTGGATGCCTTGTCGCCGGGAATGGTCACATATACCTGGGCCACTTCATCGCCGGAACGGGAGGATGTATTGGTGACATCAAACGATACTTTCAGGACATCACCCGAGCGTACGGCTTTTAAACCCGAGTAGCGGAATGTGCTGTAGCTAAGTCCATAGCCGAAGGGATACAATGGAGCGGCCGTGGCATACATATATGTGCGGCCATTTGTGATGTCATAGTCCATCAGGTCGGGGAGATCGGCGATATAGGCAGGCCATGTCTGAGTGAGGCGTCCGGCGGGATTGTACTCCCCGAAGATCACGTCGGCCACGGCATTGCCAAGCTCCTGACCCGACTGTGCGCAATGGATTATTGCATCCACATTGTCGTTGGTCCAGTTGATGGCATATGGGAACGATGATATCAACGCCACAACGGTGTTGGGATTATATTTGCGCATCACGCGTATAAGATCTTCACTGTCAAGCTGGAGTGAACGGCGGTCAAGAGCCTCGCGGCCCTCGCTCTGATTGCTTCCCTTGCCCCACGGCGGAGCCACCTCATAGTCGGTTGACATCACGGGGTGATTGCCAACGACGGCAATCACGACATCCGCCCAGCGCGCGGCCTCGGCAGCGAAGCCTGAACGGTCGTCGGCCACATACCGCACTTCTATTCCGCGCGGGGCGGCATAATCCTTGATGGCCTGCAACGGGCTTACCATATATGGCGCGAGACCACCGTACCAATCCA